>Ga0335073_10004573_pt1 | contig 19331 bp, 15 predicted proteins | sample Lox_Sample_22_FD_207093 | JGI IMG/M metagenome (GOLD analysis project Ga0335073, IMG submission 207093) | Soil microbial communities from Loxahatchee National Wildlife Refuge, Florida, United States - Lox_Sample_2.2 | ecosystem: Environmental > Terrestrial > Soil > Wetlands | place: USA...
GATTTTCCCTTCGCGCCCGGCACGCGTGAGGCCCTCCTGGAGGGAACGTTCACTTCTGTATTCTCAGAGTTTTTCGGGCGCGGTCAAGGGCTTTGCGATAACGGGTCTCTGCCGCGTAGGGCGATATACCAAGGTGTTTGCCGATTTCGTCCCACGACTGATCTCGAAGCCGGAGCAATATGATCTCTCGCGAAACTTGGTCGCACACGGCCATGATTTCGTTGAGGAGGACGGCGGTCTCCGCTCTGCCTTCTTCGGTCGGAGTAAATTTCCGTTCGCCGTATTCCTCAACTGCCTCCTCGAAACTCATCTCTCTTTGCTTGGCCCTATCAATCAGATGAATAAATGTGCGAAAAAGATAGGCGGCAATATCCCTTACGGCAGGTGCTCCCGTCCGTTGCTTTTCTTGGATCGCTGCGGATACAGATGCAGCTGCTTCCTCAAGAGACGTAACTGCGATGGCCGGATCAACGGTCAGATTCTCGGCGTAAGCTACGGCGCGAGGGCCGATCTCTCGCGCCACTGACAACACCTCAGGCGCGATAGTTCTGCCTAAACGATCCACCTCGTTCAGCAAGAACGGAGTGAGGGTCTTCGTTCCTCGCTTCGAGGGCATGGGTCCCCCAGAGACTACCTGGCCCTGAATCTTGATTATTTGGATGTGATGGCGAGACCATTGGTTTCTGCTATGTTATTGACTCCTATAGTACTTCCGTACCATCATGCTTTCGCCCTTTCGCCTGCCGAAAGAGCGGGTAGGCAGGCCGCAACGGCCTTATGCGGCTGCTGGCCGGAGCCTGTCGCGGGCGGCATCGCAATATGTGGCGTCGAGTTCGATGCCCAGGAAGCGGCGGCTTTCGAGTTTCGCCGCCAGCAGCGTTGAGCCGGAGCCGCAGAACGGATCAAGCACGAGATCGGCAGTACGCGAGAACGCCCGAATCAGCGGCGTGAGCACGCATAGCGGCTTCTGCGTCGGGTGCAGCTTGTTCCCGGAATATTTCCATTCGAGCACGTCGGGAATACGCTGCGCAGGCGGCTGCGGATTGCCTTTCGCGAGCAGGTACGCGTTCTCGTGCCGATATTGCAGGAACCGTTCGGTCGAAGCGTATTGCTTCGGGAACGTCAGGTGGCCAGCCAGCCGGAAGCCCGCCTCACACCATGCGGCGATAAACTTGTCCGCCTGGTGCCAGCCGTAGAAGCTGACGCAGAACGAATCACAGCGCAATACGCGAAAGACTTCAGCAAATGCGGGTTTGAGCCAGCCAGCATCGCCGTCATTCGCAACCCGGCGACCGTCGCGCGAGCAATAGTGGGCGAGATAGGGCGGATCGGTCAGCACAAAATCGACGCTGCCGCTGCGAAGCCCGCGCATGACTTCGATGCAATCGCCCTGGATGACTGTGTTCGCCTGTGGCCCACTGAGGATTTGCTTGCTCTGCTGTTGAATCATTTTAGTTCTCCTTCGTGTCGGAATTTGGTTCCTTCACCAAGAGCCGAGGAACAAATCCGACACGGAGGGAACTACCTGCGAAGGCGTTACTGGTTACGGGGAGGAGCGGATGGCAACGCGAGTGACGAGACTGGCTTTGCGATCGGCACGAGAGATTGCTAGCGAAAGCCCGGCGCGAAGCGTGAGATATCGAGATCGGAACCAGCAATACGAAGCAGTGCTTTTCGGCAAGCAAGCAAATCAGCATGGCCCAAGACCGTCTGAGCAAGGACACCTGGGCGGCAAATCAGAATTCCAGGCGCGCCTGAAGAGCGATCATTCGAGGCGCACTATCTCCGCCCAAACCAACTCCCAGTAGACCAGTTGGAGGCGAGGTTGTGTATGTGAAGGCACCAAATCCAATCTGGGTTGACGGTTTGCCTGGAATTCCGGCGTAGAGATTGCTGGGCAGCCCAAAATTGGGATGGTTGAATACGTTGAAGAATTGGCCTTCGATTCGCAGTCTAAACCTGTCGCTTAGATCGAACCATTTCGTGAGATAGAAATCGCTCCAGAAAAAGTCTGGACCGCGAAAAGCGTTACGGCCCGAATCTCCGAATTGGCAATTCCGAGGATTGTCACCTCCGTAGCAGGCACCTGTAGTGGGATCGACAGTAGAAACGAAAGCATCGGGGTTGAGCCACTGAATCGTGCCGGGCTGTGTAACGCCGGGAATATTGCAATGCTTGCAATACGGATCGACGCCCGACACAACGCTTGCGAACTGTGGTCCGCTCCCCTGAATAATCCCGTTTCCATCGGCGGAATAGGGGGTACTCAGAACAGAGAATGGAAGTCCGGTGTGCCAAGTCACGGTGCCTGAAATTTGCCAGCCATTTAGCGCATAACCCAGCGAGCGGTTGCGCACTTTTATCGGGAGTTCGTAAACGTATTCGCCGGTGAGGTTATGCCGGATATCGTAATCGCACGGGCCGTAGTTGCGAGAGAGCTCGCCAGGAAGTGGCGTGAGGACCCCACCAGCGGAGAACTGCAACAGCCCTCCGTTCGAGACTTCATCCATGCAGCGGCTGAATGTGTAGTTGATTTGTCCTTGAAGACCGTATGCGAGGCGCTTCGTCGCATTCAATTGCAGACCGTTGTAATGACTGCTCGCTCCGGTCGAGAACTGCGTGACGGCACCAAAGCGCGGATCGGGAGCTTCAAGATATGGATATGGCGCGAAGCAGCCCTGACATACAGTTTGATAGCCATTTTCCTGCGTCAAATAGGGCTGGTTTAACGCCCGAGTCCCAACGTATTGGGCACGTATGCTGAGTGAAGTTCCGAACTGATGTTCGATCCCGGCGCTCCATTGCATGTTGTAGGGTGCCTTGAGCCTGCCATTGGGCACAGCCGTGATTGCTACCGGCGGGAGACAAGCTGTTGGAGTGGCCTCAGACGAGGCGCAAGAAAGCCAGCCTTGCGCAAAACCCTTTCCAAACGATTGGTTCGCGGCGCTGGCCGCATCGACCGCGCTGTTTGAAACGCCAGGCGCAATCGCCAGGCCGCCAACCGTCCCCAAAAGGCCGCCTTGAAGCGTCCGAACGTATGGAGGGTTGACGCCGACCAGGTCGGCGACGCTGCCCGGCAACAGGTCACTAAATAGCCCCACCCCTGCCCGGAGCACGGTGTTGGGAGCAAATTGCCAAGCCAGCGCTGTTCTCGGTTGCAAAATTGCAAGTGGCGTCGAACTGAAGACGTTTCCAAGGTTCGTCTGTATCACTGCGTTGAGTGGTTGATTCACATTGTGTGAAATGGAATCGAAAGAGCTCGGAAGTCGCGCAATCTCGTCGTGTGGATTCAAGGGATTTGAATTGAGCGTGCCCCGAAGGCCGATTGTCCATGTGAGCTTTGGCGTAATTTTCCAAGTGTCCTGTGCATACAAATCGAGATTGAGAAAGTTGAATGGTTCATTCGCGGAAGTTGGGAAGGTTTCCGTGGCGGTGGACGCAACTCCATAAATAAACTGCGGCAAATCGGTGTAGGTCACGAGCGGCACGGTGCCTTCGCCGAAATCGTAATCATTCAGGCGGAAGATTCGGGTATTCGTTCCGAAACGGAATTCGTGAGAGCCATGACTCCATGCGAGATTGTCATTGATGAAGAACCGGGAGGCACGCCGGCCCTGCACCCACGTATTATCGAGCCCGCCGATTGTCGTAAATGGTGCATTCGCACCGACACCCTGCAAAACAATCGGGAAAGCCGCCAGCGTGCTCTGAAAATCGCTTGGAGCGAATAGGCTCTCGTACCACGAAAACCCCGGATTGAAATAGTTCACGAGATTCTGAGAAAACACATGTGTGTACCCTGCCGCAAACGAGTAGAGGGGCTGAGGCGATACTGAGTTGAAGATTGAATTGATCGGATCGGTATAGGCCGCTTGCAGTCCCGTATCCGACTGAAAGCGAAACCAAGCACTATCTTTCTGGTTGATGTTCCAGTCGATGCGCGCCGTCTGGACCTGCTCGTGGTCGTCGCTGGAATGCGAAATGCTTTGCCGGTTTGCACAACCGTTCCCATTGGGTGGGTTACCCGAGACCGGACTGCCGTCTGAATTATACGGGCAGCCAAGGACGTCAAGCGGTGTTCCGCTGCTGTTCCCATAAAGCGAGAACATCCTCTGATAAAACGGCACGAGTTGGGGAGCCGCCGGATAACGCGATCCAGTTATGGAATCAATCCCACCTTGCGGGAGTTGCTGCAAAACATAATTCTCGAAGGCAGGGGTTGGAACGGTTGTAGCCGACACAATCGGCAGAGCGATCCGAACCCATTCGCTATCGAAAAAGAAAAAGAGTTTGTTGTGGAGGATCGGTCCGCCGAGACTCCCCCCAAAATGATTCACCACCGAGCGAGGCTTTTGAGCGCCTGGAGTCGCATCCGTAAAATAATCCGCCGCATTTAGCGCTGATCCATTCCAAAGCTCGTATAGATTGCCGTGAAACTGATTTGTACCGGATTTGGTCACATAGTTTACCTGGGACGCGCCGTATCGTCCCTGATCCACTGCGTACGAAAGTGTGTTGACCGTGACTTCGGAAATCGAATTCAGGCCAAGGACCAAATTTGTGGAAAGCCCGCTGTTGAGGTTAGTCAGGGGATCGTTCGTTTCAAGACCGTCGACGATATAACCATTCGATAGCGCTGGAAGTCCGTTGAACTCGACATTACCATAACCATTCGTTCCTCCGACGAAGTCGTTGCCACTTCCTGCGGTATTCATCAGTGCTCCGGGAGCGAATTGGAGGGGATAAGTAAGGTCTCCACCAGGATTCGGCAGATTCTCAAGCGCCGGCGCGTTCAGGGTCGTTGAAGTGTTCGCGTTTCCAGGGTTGATGAGAGGAGGCGCGCCTGTCACCTCAACTGTCTGCTTCGATGCCGCTACTTTGAGATTAAAGTTGACGGTCTGTTTTTGCCCCAGCCCTGCAAATACGGCGTCGCTTTGTTGAGGATCGAAGCCGTCTGCCTGCACTCTTACGGAATAAGTTCCGGGAATCAATTGCGGAAAATTAAAGCGGCCCTGTTCGTCGGTTTTAAGCGAACGTAGCAAACCAGTGTCGCGATTCGTCACTGTGACTGTTGCGCCTGGAATCACCGCAGAAGTTGCATCCATTACCTGGCCTTCAATCGCGCTGGTAGTTTCGCCTTGTCCCCAAGATTGGGAGGGCACCAGAACCACAGCGGCGACGCCGAAACTGAAGAGAATTGCCCGAAGCATGACATGGATACCTCCGGGCAGTTATGTTAACGCAGGTTAATCTTATATGTAAACTAGCATAAACACTTGCCCAAACCGGGCCACACCGTTAGACGGGTGGCGCGTGGACTCCATCCGTGCCGATGGAATTGAAAATGTGAGTTGCAGTCCGTTGAATGTATTCGAGGCTCTCGCTGAGGAGTTTCGCATCGCCGCCGTACAAGCCGATGTAATCCTGCGCGGCACTTCCCGTTTCGAGGCCGATTGCTCTGCAAACAACAAAAGCGACGGCCTCAGCTTCGGTCTCTCGGATGCGCTGTGTCGTGCTGCTCCGGCGCTCGTCGCGATGCATCATTTCGTGCGCGACTTCATGTGCGAGGGTGGCGAATTCCTCAGCCGGAGACTGGCCGGGCAACAACGTGATCTTGCCGCCCGATGATGTCCCACGTGCCGGCGCGATTGCATCCGAATATTCGAGCGTGATGCGCTGCTCGGCGACGAACTTCGCAAGCCGCTCGCGATAATCCTGTGGATCGCCGTTGACACTGCCGATTTCGGGCAACGGCTGGCCGTCTGTTTGAGTGACATCGAACACGTAGGCAGCGCGGAAACCAACTGCGACTGAGGATTCGTCCCGCTCAGCTTCAGCAATGCTATCAGCCTTCTTGCGAATGATCGGGGCGAGAATCAGAATGCCTTTCTCGCCCTTCTTCACGAAGCGACCCAGTTTGTGCCAAGCGTGAAAGCCTGCGACGTGCGTTGCGGTCGGCTTCTGCGAAGCGATAAGCATTACGTTCCCCCATGAATAGCGCCGGAAGCGCGCCATTGCCGCGAGGTGTTGCGTTAGCTTCTCACTGTGGCCCGTTTCGAGGGCTTGCCGGAGTTGCTCGATTGCGTTGCTTGCGATCTGTTTTGCTTGTTCGACTTTCATTTTTCTTGTCCTCCTGTTTCGGGGAGTCTTGCTCCCTTCACCGACAGCCAGGGAGCGAGAACGCGAAACAGGGGGCAGAAGCGGAGAGATTGGCGCGTCCAGGTCGGAGCGGGTCGCACGCCTGAGTGACACTGCGGTTGGGTGGCGCGAAGCGTGCTAGTGAAGACCGTAGACGGGATTTCGGTTGCCGGGACGCGGCAATCTCGAGCAGGAAAGCAAGAGCAGAGGCCAAACAGCAAACAGCGAAGTCAGGCGGGCAAGAGATTTCAAGGACAAAAAGCGGGACAAGAGGTATGCTGTTCGCAACAGGGCAAGCAGAGGTGATCACATGGACTTACGCTGCCCACAATGCAACAGCACCGATCTCAAGAAGCTGTCCCTCGTCTACCAGGAAGGTTTTTCCCAAGTGAACACACGCTCGCGATTGCGAGCAATCGCAGTGGGAAGCGACGGGCCAGATATGATCGTAGGCCGTATAACTGGGAGGGGGACAGCACAGACAGAATTGTCAAAAGCCTCGTCACCTCCAAGGAAATGGCGCTCTGGGAAGCTACTGCGATACTGGTTCTTTGGACTTGTGGTTGGTTCCTGGGTGGTCGTCGCACTGGACTGGAGTAAAACAGATTCTAAAACTGTGATTTCGATTCCATTCTTAGCGTTCGCTGTAGCCTGTGTTGGTGTGTTTGTCGTTTTGGCACTCGGATTGTGGAAACACAATCGGTCAACTTTCCCGAAGGAATTCGCCCGATGGAATAGATCCTTCGTCTGTGGCAGGTGTGGCGCGGTAAGCGAGCAGGGTCTCTGATTTAGACGGATGTGGGAGAAGTTTCGCCGATAGTAAAAATAAGCCTCTCTATGGCCAGGCGGACGCCGGACTGAATTCGGTCGAGATCGATTTTCCTGATTCTGATTTTGAAGTCGTGCGCGGCCGTGTCGCCAAGTTCTTTGACCTTGTTCAGACCTTCGATGGTCCGCCTCTGCATATGCAGGCGTTTATCGCCATTGATTTTGTCGATGAGTGTTTTTAATAGCTGGAATTCCCGTGTGTCTGGGTCCTGCACCTCGCTCGTCCAACCCCGGCGGGAGTAGAGTTCGATGATCAAGGTTTCCACCAATCGGCGGAGCACCATGGCAGAGGCTTCATACCACTCCTTGTCATACGCGCCATTGATCTGCGGGACCAAACGCTGGATGTACTCCGGCATACGTTCCAGAATTTCCATTGGGATGTATTCGGACGACAAGGACTTCGTTGCGGCAGCCTTTGGTGCGTTGCTGGCCTTCTTTTTCGCTGCCGTCGTGCCTTGTTTTTTCTTTACCATTGCGACGCGGCGTGCCGACCTATCGCGGAATTTCTTGGTCTCCACGTCAACAGTTTTCTGAATTTGCTCCTTGAGCCAAACGAATGATGGGTGATCTTCGCGGAACGATTCGCGGTCAAATTGAAGAGCGTCATCGAGACCATCGACCCAGACTTCGCCCGACATCGAGGTGAGCATTGTCGCAACCGAAGCACCCAGGTTGAGAGTGCGATGTCCGCCCACAGCTACCCCTCTGAGGCGAATCAGAATCCCACGAAGTTCGGTCGGAAAAACTTGATGTGCTTGAACGCAGAGGTATCCCTTGAACTTGACCTTGGAACTTGGGTCCGATTTCAGATAGGCGATGTCGTAGCCGAGACCCCTCCGGTTGATAAGCTTCGCATCTGTTCCGGGCGACCTTTCCGGGTCGTAGGATGGAAGCAGCGTTGGATTCATGACAGGGAGTTGATTCAACGTCATTTGGAACTGCGCTTTTTTCAGATTCGCGACCCTCTCAACCAGAATTTCATCTCGCGTCTCATCGATCCGCGTGGAAATCGGGAACTCGTTCGCATACTGAACCGGGCAGATCAAGCCAAGTCTCCATCTCAGTTCCTCCAATCCGCTCAGTTGGTCGATTGTGTGAAACGGGTCCGACAGGCCCTTTCCCGTCCGCTGTAGCATCTGTTTGATGTCGTCATGTATTCCATCAAGAATAATTTCTGTGAAGTGAGTCGTGCTCTTTTCACCCTTCCAGTCGGAAACAGCAAATTGCCACACATCGGTTAGGTCCTTATCCTTTTGATAACTTTTTCGCAGCTTCGTGAGGTCAATCGAGGCTTCGAAACCTTCGATGCTACCTTTCTTCACGGACCTGATCGTGAAGCAGTCAGCGACCCCCACAATCGCCAATGAGCCGATGCCAAAGCGGCCAATGCGTTCGCGATGGAGACCTGGGCAGTGCGATCCGGTGGCTTTGCCGCTTCGTCCGATACTCGCGAACACGTTTTCGAAATCTTCCGGAGTCATTCCGACGCCGTTGTCGCGAATTGCGAGCGAGGAAAAATCATCGTCAAAACGCAGAGCGACGCCCGTGGCACATGCGTCGTAAGAGTTGGAGACGAATTCCTTCAATGCTTGCGCGAACGAGGTATAGGTGCCTTCGCTCAGAATTCGAACGAGATCGATGGACGGTTCTTTCGGCTGAATGATCCGATTTCCCAATGTGTGCCCTTCGAGTTAGGAAACCGGAGTCTAACCCAACACGACTGAATATGCGCCACTTAATGATGAAGACAGCGCGAGCAATTTACATACTGAGCATTTACGCGGGCAGCACCTTCTGAGTTGCCAGCGAACACTCGGTCGTAGTACCTTCCTGTGTTCACCAATCTAAGCACCAGGCGGCAAATGTGGCGGGAAAGATTACCGACGCGGATGCACAGGAAATAGTACGTCTATACGACAATCAGACAGACCCCGCTGAAATCGCGCAACGGCTTAACCTCAAAACGGCACAGGTGAACGCAATAATTGCGCACCTGCGCCGCTCGGTAGTGTCCGATGATCGCCGAACAGCAACACCAAGCGAGAACGGCGGGCATGCGCAAAATGATGAATTGGACGAATCCGCCGACCGCAAGCAATTCGTCAAGGAGTACAGCAGTGACCCAGAGCCAGAGCCGGAGGCTCCGCCAATCATCGCTCGGGAGGAAGGGCGTCGGGTTGACAGGGTAGTTGAGGAAGCCGAGGAAACACACGAAGGCATTTTCATCGGCAACGATGCAGAGTACGGAGACCCGCAATATTGGAATCCGCAGGATGCTGGCGCTGTCAATAACCCACACATGATGATCGTGGGCGAGAGTGGATCAGGAAAAACTTACGCCACTCTTTGCTTGACCGCCGAACTAGCTCACCGAGGGCTGCCGACAATCATTTTTGACTACGCGCAAGGATTCGAACTCGATCAACTGGACGACGTTTACAAAAAATACGTCAAAGTTCAAGAGTTTCGAATTGGCGAAGACGGCATTTCGCTTAATCCACTCCAAATATTCCCAAACGACGTTAAAGGGCCCTCTTCGGTCGCGACGCGAGTCTCCGACGTGTTCGATGCGGTCTATCGCCTCGGGCCAATTCAAACAAGAGTTCTGATCGACGCGATTTTGGCTACGTTCGAAAAAGTCGGAATCCTCCCGAATGTTCCGTCGTCGTGGAAGGCCGACGCGCCGAACTTCGGACAGCTTCAGCAAACGCTTGATGATCTTGCATCTGACAAAGCACATCAGCACTCGAAAAATGCAGTCGGTGTATCTGCCAGATTGACGCCGTTCTTCATGTTGAGTTCCTTTGGTTCGTCCGAACAACGATGGTCGTGGGAGAGCCTATTTGCGGACCCGAAACACAAAGTTCACGTCTTACAGTTTCGCGGTCTTGAAGGAAAAACGCAGAACATCACGTTGGAAATTTTGCTATGGCACTTGTTCTTCTACCTGAAGTCTCATGGCAAAGCGAAGCTAAGAATCTACATCGTGCTCGATGAAGCCCACCACCTTTCCTTCAGGGAAGGTGGACCGATAGACATGCTTCTGCGCGAAGCCAGAAAATTTGGCTTGGGCGTCGTTTTCGCCTCACAGCAACCGGAGGATTTCAGCAACGTGGCCTTCGACAACACCGCGTCGAAGCTAATATTCCAAACTAATGATCCGGCGCTAAAAGTCTCGCGCTTCATTGCCGCGAAATGTTCCAACTACGATTCACCCGAAAGCATCCATGACGCGATTTCTGCACAGGCTCAAGGACACGCCCTTTTCGTAACGAAAAATCGCGGGCATTTGGTACAGATCGCTGATCTAAGAACGAGAGCGACGCTGTGGGGAGATGTTCAGGCGTCATGACTTCACCCACTTCTTCAAACGAAGAGCTAGTCTACGCTCCGGCTGTCATCATCCTCTCTTCCGACCTTTATCCGAGAAAACTCGAAATCGTCCGCGAATACATCCAGAACGCCAGTGACGCTATCGACAGCTTCGCTGCAATCGCCGACGTTCTTGAAGATACATCCGAACTGCAAATCAAAATCTCAATTCAGGGCCGGAGCCTGCTGATCTTTGACAACGGCATCGGCATGAATGAAGAAGACGTGTCAAAGCTGAGAAGGATCGCCTATTCAGAGAAAAAAGCTGGAGAAGAGGCGGGCTACAAGGGTATCGGTAAACTTGCAGGAATTGCTGTCGCAGACAAGCTGAAGATTAGCTCGACTTCGTATGGCGACCCGAAGCTGCACCACTTTGAATTTCGCGCGAAGGACATGCGTGAAGAGATTAGCCAGAAAAAGAAACAGGGCGTGATCGAGCACGCTTCGGACGCCATCATTCGTCATACCACCCTTTGGTCTACTGACATTGACCGGGCCGCGCATTACACACTCGTTGAGGTGCGCGGCATCGCCGAATCCTGTCCTGAATTGCTCGACGCCAATCGCCTAAGAGAATACATCGGCGACATTGCTCCAGTAGATTTTTCGCCGGACTTCAAGTGGGGAGCTCGGCTCTCCCAGCATCTCCGTCAAAATGTTCCCGATTACTCGCCGAAGACCGTGTATCTATCAAAGCAAAACGGCGAGCGCATCAGGATTTACAAGCCGTATGACGATTCGATGACTATTTCCGAACCGGAGTACATTGAAGTTCACGACAAAGAGAACCTCAATAAGACTCTTGCGCTATGCTGGTATGCGACTAAAGGGCAGGAAATATTGGGGCAGATTCGCCCAGCCGGATGGATTTTCTCAGTCGATGGCGATAGCGATGACCCGCGCGACAAGAAGCGCTTTGCGGGGCTTGCGTACAAGTTGTTTGGGTTCTCGGTGGGAGACCGATCACTGGCCGTCCGAACCTTGTGGGGGCAAAGTGGGCCTCGCGCGCTGTGGTTCACAGGTGAGATTCACATCATCGATAAGGATGTTCTCCCTACCACCGATAGATCAGATTTCATTGAAAACGAAGCGCGCGAGCGGCTCTATAGGGCCGGAGAGCGCATACCGATCAAACTGAATAAACTCGCGCAGGAAATCAGTAACAATCGCAACGCTTACCGCGATGGTGAAAGGTTTAGTGAAAAACTGCAAACTTGGAATGAGCGTCTAAAGGCCGGAAAAATTGAGAGATCGGAACTGAAGTCGATCCGAGACCATCTCAACCGGGGTCTCACTACTCTGCAACGTCGCACGGACAACTGCAACGATCAGGACATAAAGCAGTACGACAAGGGAATTCAACAATTCGCGACCAAATTCCAGAAGGACCTTGAACAAGCCAAGCAGTTCAAGGGTGACAACGGCATCGCGGACGTTGCGAACGAACTCAGTATGCCGACAAAAGCACGCAAGGTGTTCACGATCATAATGCAGACGCTGGAGAGCCACTTCAGTGACGACCCGGACACCTACCACGAGTTGGCGTCGAAGATTTCGAAAGTGTTGAGGAACAAATACTAGATGTCACAACAGCACGAAGCTGTCTTTGATACCAATCCGAACAAAGATTTCTTGCGTAGCGAATACGACTATTCCCACGTCGAGCGATGGTTCAAGAAGTGCGGCAAGCGGCTGAACTATATCGGCCTGCCTGCGTGGAAAATGCTCGACATTATTTCGTGGGAAAAGTTCTTGAATCGCTTTACCACGATTGAGCGGAAAGAAGACGAGCAGCATCTGATGTTCCTGCAAGCGAATGTTCGCGACGTCGAACACCGCCTCTACTCGCTGTATGGCGATTTCGACGAGATACTGCGCAGCGGTCGTGACGAAAATGGCAAAAGTCCTCAGTGGCCTTATGAAGTGGTGAATCTGGATTATTTTGGTGGTTTCATCTATCAGGACTTGGCGAGACCGAGAGCCATCAAAAAATTGGTTTCTAACCAAGGCGATCACCAGCACAGTTTTCTGTTCATCATTACGCAGCACTTACGGGACGCCGACCTCAAAGGCGCAAAGGCCGCATTTTTAGATGATTTTCGAGGAGGTTTGAAGAGCGCCACTGTTGAAACGGCAACGCGAAACGCCATAGATCGCACGATGGACTGGTATTCTGATCCGAACAATCCTGATTCGGCGCGGCAGACGTTATATATGAACACTTTTCTGCGCGAAACCGGAGAGTCAGAGCATTTTGATGTTGCGTGCCGCCCCGGCGTTCTCTATTCGGGTACGGGCAATGCCTCCATGATTCATTTCGTTACCGACTTCACGTTTCGTGCCGGGACTGCGCATAAGATTTACAGCAAACAGAGCCTTCTGGAATTGGTAGACCTTGGCACTGCGGAAGTGAAGGACGGTAGAATTACGAAATCAGTGGCGAAGGCGCCACGTTTGTCCGACGTCTGATGCTAGAAAGAGATAGTGGCATCGTAAGTCAAGGCTCTCGGGATGGCGAATAAACGAATACTTCTGATCGAGCCAGCGTACAAAAACAAATACCCTCCGCTGGGGTTGATGAAGATTGCCCAGTATCACGGTCCGCGCGGCAAGCGGGATTTCGTCAAGTTCATCAAAGGCGAAGAGGCTTCTGTCTTGTCCGAGGCGTGGGACCGAATCTACGTCACTACCCTGTTCTCATTCGAATTCGCTCGAATCTCGAAAAGCATCTACTTCGCCATAGAGGCGGCAAATGGGGAAAAGGACAAAATCTTCGTCGGCGGCATCGCGGCGTCATTGATGCACGAACGATTCATCCGAGAGCCTCGGTGGACTGGGATAAGGTTTATCAAAGGCTTGCTCGGCGATGCTCCTGCCATCTCGCTCGAACTGGATGAGTTTTCCGAAGAGTTTTATTCCGACGACCGACACGGCACGCCGATTGAAGACCTAACTCCCGATTACGGCATCCTCGATCAAATCGAATACAAATATCCGGTCAGCGACGCTTATTTCACCTACGCATCGAGAGGCTGCATTCGGAAGTGCAGCTTCTGCGGCGTCCCGAAACTCGAAGGCGGTCAACGTGACATCGCGCCGATCACGTCTATGGTGCGGGACATCGACAAAATCTACGGGGAGAAAAAAGACCTGATCCTCATGGACAACAATGTTGTGGCCGCGCCACGCTTCCACGAGATCATGGCCGAGATACGCGATCTAGGTTTCACGCGCGGTGCAAAGCTGTCGCGCCCGGGTCGTCCTCCGGTTCAGCGCCGCGTTGACTTCAATCAGGGCGTGGACGCGAGGATTCTGTGCAAGGACCCGATCTACCTGAAGGAATTGTCATCGATCTGCATCAAGCCGCTGCGAATTGCGTTCGACCATCTCGGTCTGAAGAAGCCTTATGAGCAAGCGATTCGATACGCTTATGAGTTCGGTCTCACTGAACTGTCGAATTACATGCTCTACAACTTTCACGACAGCCCCGCAGACTTGTACGCGCGCATGAAATTGAACGTCGATCTCAATAAGGAACTGGGAATTCGAATTTGGTCATTCCCAATGCGTTTCCAGCCGACCGATTTGCCGGATCGCTCGCACATCGGCGAACACTGGACGCGGTATCAACTCCGTTCCATGCAACTCATTCTTCAGGCGACACACGGAGTCGTGAGCGGTGCGCCAGACTTTTTCAACCATGCCTTCGGCGATTCGGTCGAGAACTTCGAAAGCCTGCTGTTGCGCCCTCAACATTTCATCTTCAATCGCGAGTGGTATGAAAAGCATGGAGGGAAAGCCGAGTACGAGGAATTCCAGTCCTGCTTCCGCTGGCTCAGTTCTTCACAGCGCGCCGACCTAGTAAAACTGCTGTCATGCGACCCTCGCGAATTCTTCAAACTGCCTGCGTTCACAAAAGACGCGCAGATCAAGAGCATCTTGCGCTTTTACATCCCGCTTTCAAAGGCCGCCGAAGCCGCGATCTGGACCAAGCAGAAAAAGATCGTGAAACCCAAAGCCGTCGAAGTGCCAGAGGATGAGCTAGTCGAAGATGCTGGACTGCTGGACGATGTTCGCCCGGCGACCGAAAAGCCGGAACTTCGCCAAGGAGCCTTTGCGTGAGTAGTGATCTGACATTGATTGCGCCTAGTCGAATCCTCAAAGCGCGTGAGGAGTGGTCTCCGATCAATGAGGCTCCGATAATTGGCAAAGACGTTCTCGAACTGCTAAGCAGCTCGATGTACGTGAACGTCCTGTCCGTCTATCGCGAGTACATTCAGAACTCGGCTGACTCAATCGATATCGCCAAGGAATCAGCGTTACTGTCCAAAAGTGGCGGGCGTGTTCACTTGTCCGTTGAAACGCAGCGCCGGGTTGTACGCATTCGCGATAACGGCGTGGGATTACGACGAAAGGACTTTGTCGAACGGCTCGTTGCTTTTGGCGCAAGCAAGAAGCGAGGCTCCCGTGCGCGGGGCTTTCGCGGTGTCGGACGATTGGCTGGCCTCGCATATTGTCAGGAACTGATCTTCCGAGCGAAGGCAGTCGAAGACACACACATTAGCGAGCTTCGATGGGACTGTCGCAAGCTAAAAACGCTGATCCGCAGCGAACAATATTTCGACAACCTTGAAAAGCTAGTGCGTGACGTTGTAACGGCGAGAACATTTATCGACGGCACGATGCCAGCGCACTTTTTCGAAGTCGAACTGGTGAATATCGTCCGGCATGGAAACGATCTGTTGATGGACAGCGTCGCGATTCAAAAGTATTTGGAGCAAATCGGCCCGGTTCCGTTTGCCCCAGAATTTTCTTACGGGACGAAGATCGAAGCGGCGCTGAAGTCGCAAGTGAACCTTGGCAACGTGCAGATCACAATAAATGACGATGAGAGACCGTTGTACCGTCCTTATCGAGACGAGTTCGAAGCGAGAAAAGGTGTTGGTGATCATTTCCAGCGCCTACAACCTGTTAGCATTCAGGGATCGGACAGTGCGGTCGCGGCTGTGGGATGGATTCTGCACCACGGGTACCTCGGCGCGTTTCCAAAAACGTCGTCAATCAAGGGCCTGCGGCTACGGTCAGGAAACATGCAAATCGGAGAGGCTGAGCTACTCGACGAGATATTCCCGGAGCCGCGATTCAACTCTTGGGTCGTGGGTGAAGTCCACATCTTGGACGACCGAATTCTGCCGAACGGTCGACGCGATCACTTCGAACAGAATGTCCACTTTCGTAACGTGCTCACACAACTCAGTCCGATTGCCCGTGAGCTCGGCCATCTTTGCAGGGACAGTTCGATCCGACGAAATTGGATTCGCCAGTTTGAACAAGGCGTGAGCTTCATAAAGGATCGACAAACGATCCTTCGCCAGGGTGCTATTACGAAGGCGCGTCGGGCAAAGTTGAATGACCAGATTGTCGATCGCGCAGCGTACTTGGAACAGATTGCAAAATCGTCGGCGCTTGATGCAAGAACAAGGGCAGGTTTTCAAAAACGGCTGATGCATCTTAATGCGAAGTTTCGTATTGCGAACCTATCGAAATCTGAGCACGAGGATTTGAAGCGCTTTCGAGGGGGGCGTCGTCGCCTTGTTCAGAAGCTTGTGGATGTTGTCTACGATATTGTGCCTAACCCTGCAGCAGCAAAAATACTGGCTGACAAAATACTGCGCCGTCTCTAGTGATGCACGTCTGGTTGGTACCTACGGATGAACCTGACACATCAGAGTTTTCTAAGAGAGAACGTATATGTGGTGGGGGCTGGCTTTTCTGCGGGACTAGGATATCCGCAGACGAAGAGTTTGCTGATTGATGTCTGGAGTCGGCTTAGTGCGAACGCACAGGAGCGATTACGCAAGATTGTCGCCTTCCATCATCCTGAATTCTGTGAAGATCGGAAAACGACATTTCCTGACATCGAGCAAGTTCTTACCGAAATTGAGGTGAACATCGAGCTTTTCGATGCAAGCCGGCCATCCGAGGGAAACTTCAAAAGGACAGAACTGGAAGGCGCGAAGGAGGAGTTGTTTTCGGAAATTGCCAGGTGGTTTCACGAACTCTACGAGCAAGCCTATGAGACGCCATGGCTATCGAGATTCGTAACGAAATTGCAAGATGAAAACGCCGCGCTTGTTTCTTTCAATTGGGACCTGGTGCTCGATCAGAAATTATTTTCCGGCGGGCTAACGTCCGCGAGCTACGGCCTGTCAGCAGATATTACCCAAACACCGATTCTGCTCAAACCTCACGGGTCGCTCAACTGGTATGACTCGACACAAATGCAAAAAGTCTCTGGTGAAAGTCACATCGAAATCTTCGCCGATACAGATCCAACTGAAACAATCGAGGCATTTCTTCATCCTCGCGGGATCATGTCCAAAGTAGGTCGCCGGTACACGCCTCTTATAATTCCGCCAACATATTTGAAGAATTTTAGACGTCCCATTTTTCGGTTATTGTGGCGTCGGTGTACGGAAGTGCTGAGCTGTGCGAAAAATCTGACGTTCCTTGGGTATTCCTTACCTGCGTCCGACTCACAAGCGCAATTTATCTTTCGGTGTGGATTTCATAATCAACTAGAAGGACGACTCAAAGAAGACGGGAGTAGCGGGCGGCACACAAAAACGGGTGTAGCAAACGTAACTGTCGTCAACCCTGACCAGAACGCTGCCAAAAGGATAGAAGCGGTTGCCGGACCTTCTGTGCCGTTCAACTGGGTACCGAAGCAAATCCAGGACTGGCTATAGGGGAACAGAAAACTGAAACGCAATGGTGGTTATGTTGCGTGGGCTACTGCCGTGCTCACGTCTGGGTCGAGAATGTGACTGTTGTGGATATTGATTTCCTTCAATTTTGTCCTTCAAACACTCCGGCAGAGACAAGTCTGTGCATCTTTTTTCGGGGTTGGCACGCTGGGAAAGGCAGCGCACCAACAATGAGCGTCGAGATCACAATTCATCGTAGAAGAACAGTTTGAGCAGCGTGTTTCCACCAGGGGATTATTGCACAACTGGATCGATGCAAGAGGTTGGTATCCTTCAGCACCTACTGTTCACGCCGCCTCTAAGGTGAGCCTCAAACCCACTGCTTTGGCAACTGCATAGAGTGTTGAGAGGCGTGGATTGCCGTTGGCGGACAATGCGCGATAGAGGCTTTCGCGCTCGACTCCAGCTGCTTTCGCAATCTTGGCAATTCCTCGTGCTTGGGCCACGTGACGCAAGGCAAGGAGGAGAACACGCGGTTCGTCCGATTCTTCCAGAGCAGCCCGAAGATATTCAGAGGCAAACTGTGGTTCCTTACGTATCTTGCGGATCATCACCTCATCGTGAGAAATACTTGCCATACGCTTCATTTCTTCTTCGTCCTCGCCGTGTAATCGGTCAAGTATTCGCGTGCTTTCGCGATATCGGGTGTCTGTGTACGTTTGTCTCCTCCACAAAGAAGCAGGACGCACGCATGGCCGATCATCGCGTAATAGACTCGGATTCCGGGTCCCCAATCGATCCGTAGTTCATATAAGCCCCGGCCTAGCGCCTTGCAGTCGCCGAAGTTGCCGGCTGCAAGCCGGTTTATTCTCGCCGCGACCTTAGCTTGGGTGCGGTTGTCGGGTAGCTCGCACAGCCAATCATCGAAGACATCTTTACCGTCCCGGCTTATGTAATGGCGAATTTCGACCGCGTTGGTCATTGTAACTTATAGATCACAGAATAGCAAATGGCACGTCTATGCGATCAGTCAGCATTTTGATCAAACTCAAGCCGAGCAGACGAGATTTTGCAAGGCCCCCTACCGAAATTTAAAGTACGACCATCCTCAAAAGTTGAGAACAGTTGGGAACAATTACCCCCAAAAACCGCCTAAAATCCTGATACACGATGCGCGAAAGTGCTAGACGAGACAACTACTTAGCTTTTTTGAGTCTGCCTTGGGCGCAGTCGGCTTCTTCGGGCCAAGCAAGCGCCTGTAATCTCATTTCAGGTAAGTGCGGACAATTTCAATAAGATCTTCCGCTGCCTCCTCCGATTTAGCGTTACGGGGCATATGATTACGGATGTGGTCCTCCATGAGCTCCGCCATTAGGCTGTTGATCGCGCCTCGGGCCGCAGCGAGGCGTTGAAGAACGTCGGCACATCCGGCATCCTCATTTAGCGCCCGGAGAACCGACTCAAGCTGACCGATAACTTTCTTGGTTCGATTAATAAGATCTAGCTTTTCACGGGAAGTATGCGACATTTCTATTGACTACCCTCCTGGGGTATGGTATCAAACATCCGGGTCCGAAGAAACAGCCCAATCGCAGAGGTGGTCGGCACAAGATGGAACTTTCGACTCAAGAACTAGAACCTCCGGGTAGCGTGACCGGTTCCCACTTCCACGCCGGACGAGTTTAGGAGGCCTGTACTCCTTCTTAACCCGCCCGCTCCGGTGGAAAGAACCGGCGCGAGTGGGAGATGTAAAGCTGCCGTAACATCCCCACAACAGAATAACGGTTCACCAATTCCGCTTATGGATGTGTGAACGGCTTGCTGGCCCCGGCGCAAACCTGTGTCTATTTTTGCCCTTTGTAGGTTGGATTAGGGGAGGAGGCCCCATGTTGCAGCGAAACCGGTTTCTAGGACTATCCGTGATCCTCTTTCTGTCGGGGACCGCCTCCGCACAGAAACCGCTAACCTGGCAGGAAGTTCGAGACAAATTCGAAGCTGCAAACCCTTCGTTACGGGCGGGTCAAATCGGTATCGATGAATCGCGCGCAGACGAAATCACTGCACACCTTCGCCCTAATCCGAATGTGAGCGTTAGCGTCGATCAGATTAATCCTTTTACGAGCCAGTCTTCTCCGTCCGGTGCACCCGGAAACTCTTATCAGCCGTTTGCCTATGCGCTTCCATTGGGGAGTTTGGATTATCTGCATGAACGTGGACACAAACGCGAATTGCGCTTAGAGAGCGCACAAAAAGCGACGGAAATTGCGACGTCCCAAGAGAGTG
>Ga0335073_10004575_pt1 | contig 19330 bp, 14 predicted proteins | sample Lox_Sample_22_FD_207093 | JGI IMG/M metagenome (GOLD analysis project Ga0335073, IMG submission 207093) | Soil microbial communities from Loxahatchee National Wildlife Refuge, Florida, United States - Lox_Sample_2.2 | ecosystem: Environmental > Terrestrial > Soil > Wetlands | place: USA...
CGCGTCGTCCTCGTCCGGTCCGGCTCGGACGGGCCGGACATCAGGAGGACTATCGGCAGTGCCCGGACATCTGTTGAGACACCACCACCGGGGGTGGCGGGCGCCCGTCCCGGTCTAGGCGGGGTCCGCCCGACCGTCCCCGGGACCGCCGTCGGCGAAGCCGAGGCGCCGGGCGTCGGCCCGGACCTGTTCCAGGGCCTCGGGGTCGTCGGCGTTGCCGGTCACGATGGAGAGGAAGCGCTCGGGGGGGAGTTCGATGAAGAGGCCCTCGGCCTCGGCCAGGAGGGTGTCGTCGTGGTAGATGGCCCCCACGGTGCGGACCTTGCGGCCGTCGCGCTCGACGAAACGGGCCTCCAGGCGCAGGGGGGTCCGGAGCGGTGTGGGCTTGCGGTAGCGGATGGTGAGGGTGCCGGTCATCGCCGGGCGGCCCGCCATGATGTTGGCGGCGCCGAGCATCTCGTCGAACACCATGGCGATGACCCCGCCGTGCACGCACGTGGGCGGCCCTTCGTACTGCCAGTCGAACCAGGCCTCCCCGGCCAGGGCCCCCTCGACGGCCTCCACCACCACGGGCGGGGCCACGGGGTTGGCGAAGCCGATCACGGGGCTGGTGGGGAAGAAGTCCTGGGGATGGCCCACGGGATCGGGTTGGGCCCGGGGCCGGCGTCCCGGGGTGGCGGCCGCCTCGAGGGCCTCGGCCACGGCCCGCACCGCCTCCGTGGCGGCCTCGATGTCGGCGTCGGCCACGGGGAGGCCCACCATGGCGCTCGTCACCCTGCGCACGGCCGCCGCCAGCTCGAAGCGGGGATCGGGCCCGGCCGGTGCGGCGGGGGGGACCGGGGGTCCGCCGACCGAGATCCCGAAGTCCGAGACCCCGAGCTCGCCGTCGGGGCTCACCGGCGCCGGTACTGCGGGGGACGCTTCTCGGCGAAGGCCCGCTGGCCCTCGGCCGCGTCCTCGGTGGCGAAGATGGGCCAGCCGATCTCGAGCTCGACCTCGAGGGCCCGGGCCTCGGGGAGCCCCTCGGTCTCCCGCACCGACCGCTTGATGGCCTCCACCGCCAGCGGCCCGTTGGCGGCGACGACCTCGGCGATCCCGAGGGCCTCCTCCAGGGCCGTGCCGTCCGGGACGACGCGGCCGATGAGCCCGATGCGCAGCGCCTCCTCGGCGCTCACGGCCCGGGCCGTGAGGAGGAGGTCCATCGCCACGGTGAAGGGGATCTGGCGCCGGAGCCGCACCGTGGACCCTCCCAGGGGGAACAGTCCCCGCCTGGCCTCGAACACCCCGAAGGTGGCCCCGGCCCCGGCCACCCGGATGTCGGTGGCCTGCAGGATCTCCGTGCCCCCGGCCACGGCCCAGCCCTCCACGGCGGCGATGAGGGGTTTGCGCAGCTGGTAGTGGCGCAGGAGGGCCTTCCAGTGCAGGTCGGGATCGGCCTCCCGGCGCTCCCGGTACCGCTCGGCCTCGGGCGAGGACATCGACTTGAGGTCCATGCCCGAGCAGAAGGTGCCCCCCGCCCCGGTGAGGACGGCGCAGCGGATGTCGTCGTTGCCGTCGATCTCCTCCCAGGCGTCGAGCATCCCCACCAGCATGGGGAGGCTGAGGGCGTTCTTGGCCTCGGGCCGGTTCATGGTGACCACGGCGGTGGCGCCGTGGCGCTCGAAGGTCAGGTGCTCGGTGCCGGTCACGGGTCCCCCTTCGCCCTCGGACACGCCCGGGCGGGCATCGCCGTGCGGTCTCGACCTGCGGCCACAGTAGAACCAATTCCAGTTCTGCCGACAGACGGCGGACGGGGGCACTAGACAGTCGTGCCGTGACCCCGGACTCCCCCGCCCGCACCCCCGCCCCGGGCCCCCACCAGCCGAGCGCCCACCCCGCCATCGCCGGGCGCGAGGGCCCCATGGCCGAGCTGGCCGACACGGTCCGCCACCTGACCGAGCTCACCGTCACCAACGCCGCCGGCCCCGCCGTGCTGGGCGAGGTCACGGCCCGGCTGCAGGAGGCGGCCGCCCTGTTGGCCGCCCACGTCCCCGACGAGGCCCATCCCCGCTTCGTGGACGGCGGGGACCCCGCCCCCGAGGGCGTCCCCCCGGACGGGGACGGGGAGGGCGGGGCCCTGGACGCCACCGCCGGGACCCGCTCCATGGAGCGGTCCATGCCCTACGACCCCGTGATCGGGCGCTTCAACCCCCTGGCCCTCCCGGTGCGGGTGTGGTTCGAGCCGCCCATGGCCCTGGCCTCGGCCTGCTTCACCACCCCCTACGAGGGCGGGCCGGGGTGGGTCCACGGGGCCGCCATCGCCGCCACCTTCGACATCGTCCTCACCGCCGCCAACCACCTGGCCCAGTCGGCCGGCCCCACGGTGTGGCTCACCGTCCGCTTCCGCCGTCCCACCCTGGTGGGGGTCGAGGCCCGCTTCGAGGCCGAGGTCGTCGACAACGACGGGCGCCGGGTGCGCAGCACGGGCCGCCTCATCCAGGACGGCCTGGTGTGCGTGGAGGCCGAGGGCGAGTTCGCCGTCCTCGACCCGGCCCGCATCCGCAGCGTGGCCGAGGGCAACCTGCGCCGCCGGCGCCGGGGGCGGGCCGGGGACGCCCCGGCCTGAGCCCCCCGGCCCTGCCCGGGGGGCCCGGGGTCAGGGGAAGGGCGGGGCGGCGATGGCCACCATGGGGGCGGCCAGGCGGGCGCCGCCCTCGGAGCCCTCGAAGGGGGCGTCGCCGAAGGCGAAGATGCCGCCGTCCGATCCCACCAGCCAGTAGCCCTCCCCGGTGGGGGTGGGGGTCATGGCCACCACGGGCCGGGTCAGGCGCCTGCCCCCCATGGAGCCGAAGTAGCCGGCGCCGCCGAAGGCGAAGACCCCCCCGTCGGAGGCCACCTCCCAGTAGCCGTCACCGTCGGGGGCGGCGGCCATCCCCACCACGGGGGCGGCCAGGCGCCTGCCCCCCATGGAGCCCGAGAAGGCGGCGTCGCCGAAGGCGAAGATGCCGCCGTCGGAGGCCACCTCCCAGTAGCCGCCCCCGTCGGGGGTCCCGGTCATGGCCACCACCGGCTTCACCAGCCGGTGCCCGCCCATCGACCCCAGGAACCCGGCGCCCCCGAAGGCGAAGACCCCGCCGTCGGAGGCCGCCGTCCAGTAGCCGGGGCGGGGCGGGGCGGGGGGCGGGGCGGGGGGCAGGCCGGCCGGCCCGTCGAACGCCAGGACCTGGTTGGAGGACGGGGCCAGCAGCAGCCCGTCCGCCACCGCCGGGGTGGGGAAGTGGTTGGCCTCCGAGCCCAGGGCGAAGCTCTGGACCACGTCGCCGTTGGCGGGGTCGAGGCCGTCGAGGGTGGCACTGCCGGTGTCGATGCTCCACACCAGCCCGCCCGCCACGACGGGGGGGGCGCCCGCCCCCGAGGTGGTGCGCCACAGCACGGTGGCCGACCCCGGGGCCGCCGTGGAGGCGGCCACCACGCCGGCCTGGCAGGGCTCGTACACGGTGGTGCCCGAGGTGGCCGGGCCGCCGTCGACGTCGCCGCTGCAGAACGAGGACAGGGTCTGCTTCTGCCCCCCCACCCCGCCCAAGGCGGCCTGGGCCAGCACGTAGGCGTTGTGGGACTTGCCGGCCTGCACGGCGAGGCCGTCCCCCGCCACCAGGGCGGGGCTGCTCGAGCCCAGGTCGAAGTCGCTCCCGTTGTCGCTGTACCAGGTGGCGGGGGCGAACGCCTGCACCACGCTGAGCGACGGCGAGAGCTCGATCACCCCGTCGCTGTCGTCGTAGGCGTCGGACGAGGAGGTGAAGGCGCTGTTGCCGGTGGAGAACCAGATGTCGCCCTGCCCGTCGACCTCGGGAGCGGCCCCGCCCATCCACACCGCCCCCTGCAGGTCGCCGGGGGCCGAGGCCACCTCGAAGCTGCGCTCGGTGCCCCCGCCCTCGGGGATCGACACCACCCAGCCGTGGTAGTTGCCGCAGTCGCCGTCGTTGCCGCCGAACCCGAAGACCACGTTGCCGTCGTCGAGGTTGAGCCCGGTGCGCTGCAGCTCGGCCAGCTGGTCCGAACCGGGGAGGCTGACGGGCTGGTGCAGGAGCACCGCCCCGGTGTAGAGGTCCAGGCCCACCAGGTAGTGCTGGGCCGACGATCCGGCCGCCTCGTCCGTGACGGCGAAGACCTCCCCCCGGCTGGCGTCGACGACGGGGGTGCCGGTGATGCCCACCGTGGGCGAGATGTCCCCGCACGGCAGGTTGCCCGACGGCACCGCGGTCCCGACGTGGGTCGACCACAGCACGGCGCCGGTGTCGGCGGCCAGCTCGACCACGGTGTCGTTCTCGGTGGCGACGACGACGCGCCCGTCCTCGACGAGGGGTTCGCCGAAGAGGGCTCCGTCGAGGTGCGCCGAGGTCCATGCCGGCGCGGCAGGGCTGAGGTCGGTGCCGGTGGGATCGGTGCCGGAGCCCTCGGCGTCGTGGTGGTAGACGGGCCAGTCCGACCCGAAGACGGCACGGGCGGCGTGGGCGCCGTGGGCGCTCCCCGAGCCCGCCCCGGCCGCCGCCGCCGTGGGCAGGGCCAGGGCCAGCACCGCCCCGAGCACGAGGGCGCCTCCCCGCCGCACCGCCCGCCGGGCTGGGCCGGAGGCAGGCGCAGAGGTGGGGCGGGGGGGACGGGGCGGGGGTGTGGGCATGGTCCCATCCTGGTCCCCAAGCGGCGGGCGTGCACGCGCCCGCGATCGACCTGCCACGCCACCCCGGCGGGGGTGGGCGCCAGGTGGATCGGATCAGAGGCGCTCGATGACGGTGCCGGTGGCGAGCGCCCCGCCGCAGCACATCGAGACCAGGGCCAGGCTGGCGTCGCGGCGCTCGAGCTCGTGCAGGGCGGTGGTGATGAGTCGGCTGCCGGTGGACCCGACCGGATGGCCCAGGGCGATGGCGCCACCGTTGACGTTGACCTTGTCCCAGTCCACGTCGTGGACCTTCTGCCACGAGCACACCACCGAGGCGAAGGCCTCGTTGACCTCGAAGATGTCGATGTCGCCTGCGGTCATGCCCGCCTTGGCCAGCACCCGCTCGGTGGCGGCGATGGGCCCGTCGAGGTGGTAGTAGGGGTCGGAGCCCACCAGGGCCTGGGCCACGATGCGGGCCCGGGGCCGCAGGCCGGCGGCGCGGGCCCGCTCCTCGGACATCCACAGCACGGCGGCGGCACCGTCGGAGATCTGCGACGAGCTGCCGGCGGTGTGGATGCCGCCGGGCACCACCGGCTTGAGGGCGGCCAGGCCCTCGGCCGTGGTGTCGCGCAGGCCCTGGTCCCGCTGGACCAGCTGGCGCTCGCCGGTGGGACCGTCCGGGCCCACCACGGGCGCCTCGACGGCACACACCTCACGGTCGAAGCGGCCCTCGTCCCAGGCCTGACGGGCCTTTCGCTGCGAGGCCAGGCCCAGGCCGTCGGTGTCGGCCCGGGTGATGCCGTACTTCTGGGCGATGCGCTCGGCCGCGCCGAACTGGTCGGGCATGTCCCAGGGGAACCCCTCGGGGCGCGAGCTGCCCGGGCCGTTGAACACGTTGGCCCCGAGGCCCACCCGGCTCATCGCCTCCACCCCGCAGGCGATGCCGACGTCGATGGCGCCCGTCTCCACCAGGTTGGCCACGAAGTGGTTGGCCTGCTGGGCCGACCCGCACTGGCAGTCGACGGTGGTGGCCGCCGTCTCGTACGGGAGGCCCTGGCTCAGCCAGGCCGTGCGGGTGATGTTGGAGGCCTGCTCCCCGGCCTGGGTGACGCACCCCCCCACGATCTGCTCGACGTCGGCCGGATCGATGCCGGCCCGCTTGACCACCTCCACCTGCGCCGTGGCCAGGATCTCGGCGGCATGGAAGCCCGACAGCCACCCGTTGCGCTTCCCGATGGGCGTGCGCACCGCCTCGACGATCACCGCTCGTGCCATGTCCCTACCTCCCGGGGTCCGGGGTCGAGTATAGAACGTGTTCTATGTCCGGGGCCCGGCCGGGGTGGTCGCCCGCCACGCCCCGGGGGTCCGGCGCCGGGGGCGGTGCGAAGGGCGGGCCGCCGCCCCCCCGTGGAAGGATGACGCCATGCAGGTCACCATCATCGGCGGGGGCAGCTACCAGTGGGCGCCCAAGCTCATCACCGACCTCCTCGGCACCCCGTCCCTGGGGGGCGTGCACCTCGTGCTGGAGGACGTCGATCCGGCCCCCCTGGAGAAGATGGCGGCCATCGCCCGCATCGCCGACGACAAGCTCGGCTCGAAGGCCACCGTCTCCACCACCACCGACCAGCGCAAGGCGCTCGAGGGGGCGGACTTCGTGGTGGTGACCATCTCCACCGGCGGGTTCGACTCCATGGCCGTCGACCTGGACGTGCCCGCCCGTCACGGCATCAGGCAGTCGGTGGGCGACAGCGTGGGCCCGGGAGGGATCAACCGGGCCCTGCGCAACATCCCCGTGCTGGTGGGCATCGGGCGCGACATGGAGGAGTGCTGCCCCGACGCCTGGATGCTCAACATCACCAACCCCATGACCACCCTCACACGCTCGGTGTGCCGGGAGACCGCCATCAAGACCGTGGGGTTGTGCCACGAGGTGGGGAACTTCGCCATGGTGCTGGCCATCGCCTTCGGCAAGCCCCACACCGCCATCGACGCCGTCGTGGCCGGGGTCAACCACTTCCCGGTGGTGTGCGAGCTCGGCATCGACGGCGAGGACGGCTTCGCCCTGCTGGCCGCCATGGTGGAGGACCTCGGCGGCTTCGACGCCCTGACGCCGGTGCCGGGCCGGCCCGAGCCCGAGCCCTTCACCAAGCTCGACTTCGCCACCCGCCACCTGCTCAAGCTGGCCATCCTCGAGCGCCAGGGCGGGCTCCCGGCCGCCAACGACCGGCACCTGGCCGAGTTCCTGCCCGGGATCCTCACGGCGGAGTCGGGGTGGGGCGAGTCGTGGGGCATCGAGCTCACCCCCATCGCCCGTCGCCAGGAGCACCAGGAGGAGTACATCGCCGAGGTCGACCGTGTCCTCGACGGGACCGACGAGCTCGAGACGTGGGACTCGGGCGAGCTCGTGGCGCCCGTCATCGACTCGCTCATCACCGGCACCCGGCGCGAGCTCCCCCTCAACCTGCCCAACACCGGGCAGTGCCCCGACCTCCCCCTCGACGCCGTGGTGGAGTCGATGTGCGTGGTGGACGGCGACGGCATGCGGGGCCGCGACGCGGCCCGGCCCCCGGCGCCCCTGGCCGAGCTCCTGCGGCGCCACGTGGCCGTCCAGGAGATGACGGTGGCCGCCGCCCTCGACGGCGACCGGGCCGGGGTCCAGGCGGCCATGGCCCTCGACCCCCTGGCCGGTCGGGGCGACCTGCACGAGACCGAGGCCATGGTGGACGAGCTGCTGGCCGGCACGGCCCGCTGGCTCCCCCAGTTCGCAGCGCCGTGAAGCTCGGCTTCGTCGGGCTCGGCGCCATGGGTCTCCCCATGGCCCGCAACCTGGTGGAGGCGGGGCACGACGTCACGGTGGCGTCGCGCAGCCCCGGTCCGGTGCGCGAGGCGCTGTCCTTCGGCGCCACCGACGGGGGCACGCCGGCCGGGGTGGCCGCCGCCAGCGAGGTCGTGGTCCTGTGCGTCCCCAACTCCCCCGACGTGGTGGCGGTGCTCGACGGCGTCCTGCCCGGGCTGGCCCCGGGGACCATCGTCGTCGACTGCTCGACCATCGACCCCGACGTGGAGCGGGCCCAGCACGCCCGGGTGGCCGAGGTCGGGGGCCGCTACCTCGACGCCCCGGTGTCGGGGGGGACGGTGGGGGCCCGCAACGGCACCCTCACCCTCATGGTGGGCGGGGAGGCGGCGGTGCTCGAGGACGCCCGCCCCGCCCTCGAGCCCATGGCCGGGCTCGTGGTCCACGTGGGCGGCCCGGGGATGGGCCAGGTGGTGAAGCTGTGCAACAACCTGATCTACGCCGCCCAGATGGTGGCCACGGCCGAGGCCACGGCCCTGGCCCAGCGCTCCGGCGTGGACATGGCCAAGCTGCTCGAGGTCCTCGTGCACTCCACCGGCGACTGCACGGCGGTGCGCACCCGCCTGCCCGTGGCGGGCGTCATCCCCGAGAGCCCGGCCTCCAACGGCTGGCAGCCGGGGTTCATGACCGACCTCATGGCCAAGGACCTCGACCTGGCCCTGGCCTACGCGGCCAAGGCGGGCGTGCCCATGACCACCACCGCCACGGCCCGCCAGGCCCTCACGGCGGCATCGACCGCCGGGTACGGGCGGGAGGACTTCTCCGCCCTGGCCAAGGTCGTCCTGGCCCTGTCCGGGGTGGAGTGAGGTGGCGCCCCCGGCGGCGCACCACGGGAGCGTGCCGGCGACCCCGCTCGGGACGCCGGCCCTGATCCTGGCGGCCGACCACCGGGCCCGGGGCGTGATCACGGTCGAGCCTTACGCCGACTACCGGGCCGCGCTCGAGGCCGCCCTCCCCCACTGCGACGGCATCCTGGCCAGCGCCCAGCCCTTGCGGGACCTGGCCGCCTCGGGTGCGCTTCGGGGGCGGCGCACCTACCTGTCGCTCAACCGCACCGGGCTGGCCGGCAGCGCCTTCGAGCTGGACGACCGCCTGGTGGCCACGGTGGAGCGGGCCGCGGCCGAGGGGTGGACGGGGGTCAAGCACATGACCCGCATCGACCGCACCGACCCGGCCACCCCGGCCGCCCTCGAGCTGCTCGGCCGCGTGCTGGAGGAGTCCGCCGGGGCCGGGTTGGAGGCGTTGGTGGAATCGCTGAGCTGGCGCCACGGCGAGATGGCCCGCGACGTCGACGCCATCGTCTACGCCGCCGTCGTGGCCCACGACATGGGCGCCCCCGTCCTCAAGGTCCCGGTGCCCGAGGCCGAGCCCGGTGCGGCGCGGATCGACGCCGTGGCCCGCATCTGCGCCTCGGTGGGCGTGCCCGTGCTGTTCCTGGGGGGACCACGCGGCACGGGCGAGGGCCGGCAGGCCGTGCTGGCCGAGGTGCGCGACGCCATGGCGGGCGGGGCCGCCGGACTCGCCATCGGTCGCACCGTCTACCAGGATCCCGATCCGGCCACCATGGCCAAGCTGGTGGCCGAGGCCGTTCGGGCCGGGTGATCCTCACCGTCGACCTCGGCACGAGCGCCACCAAGGTGGCGGTGTGGGGCGAGCACGGGCTCGTGGCCCTGGGGCGGGCGCCCGTGGCGTCGCAGATCCTGCCCGGCCGGCGGGTGGAGCAGGACCCCGGATCGTGGTGGGCCTCGGTGGTCGCCGCCACCCGGCAGCTGGGGGCCGGAGCCCCCGCCGCCCTGGACGGGGTGGAGGCGGTGGGGTTCTCGGCCGCCCGCCAGACCCTGGTGCCGGTGGCGCCCGACGGCACCCCCCTCGGGACCGCCCTGGTGTGGTCGGACCGCCGGGCCGGGGCCGAGGCCGCCGCCCTGGCCGCCGCCTGCGGTGGGGCGGAGGCCGCCCACCGACGGACCGGGCTCGTCCTCGACGCCGCCGCTCCCGCCGCCAAGCTGGCCTGGCTGGCGGCCCACGAGCCCGACCGCCTGCGACGGGCCCGCTGGATCCTGTCCCCGCGCGACCTGGTGGTGCTGCACCTCACCGGGGAGGCCCGCTCCGACCCCACCCTGGCCTCGGCCTCGGGCCTCTACGACACCGGGGCGTCCCCCATGGTCGACCCCGACCCCGAGCTGGCCGGGGCGGGGGCCGGGCTGCTGCCCGAGATCGTCCCCTCGGCCACGGTGGTGGGCGGCCTGCGACCCGGACCTGGCGCCGACCTGGGCCTGGCGCCGGGCATCCCGGTGGTGGTCGGCGCCGGCGACCGGGCGTGCGAGGTGCTCGGCACGGGGGCCCGCCCCGATCTCCCCATGGTGTCGTGGGGGACCACGGCCAACGTCTCGGTCCCGGTGGGTGCGCGCCCCGATCCCCTCCCCCCCGCCGTGGTGGTGACGGCGGGCGCCCTGGGGGGGTGGCTGCTCGAGGGGGGACTGTCGGCGGCCGGGTCGGCCCTCTCCTGGCTGGCCGGCCTGACCGGCCACCCCGTGGAGGACCTCATGGCACGGGCCGCCACCAGCCCGCCCGGCGCCCGGGGCCTCGTGGCCCTGCCCTGGTTCGGGGGGGCCCGGGCGCCGTGGTGGCGCGACGGGGCCCGGGGTGCCCTGGTGGGCCTGGATCTCGAGCACGACGCCGGGGACGTTGCCCGGGCCCTGATGGAGGCGGTGGCCGTGGACCTGTGCCGGTGCCTGGCGGCGGCCGGGGTGGGGGTGGGGACGGGCCCGGGCCGGTGGGGGGCGACCGGGGTGGTGCTCGGCGGGGGCGGGAGCACCGACCCGGCATGGCTCGAGGTCCTGACCGGGGTCACGGGGCTCGGTGCCACCCGGCGCCGCTCGGGCGAGGCGGCCTCGGCCGGAGCCGCCCGGGTGACGGCGGCCGCCCTGGGGCGGGACCTCGACCTCGACCTCGTCGACCCCGTGGTCGAGGAGGTGACGCCCCGCCCCGAGCTCGTCGCCGCCTACCGCGCCGGGCGGGGGGTGGCCGACGCCGCGGCCGGGGCCGTGATGGGCCTGACCCCGTGAAGGAGGGTCCCGTGAAGGGGGGTCCGATGAAGGAGGTCCGCCTCGCCTACGGGCGCACCGGGCTGGTGGTCGGGGTGCCCGACCACGCCGAGGTGCTGGCCCCGTCGCGCCTCGATCCCCTCGACGACCAGGCCGGCGCCGTCGTGGCCGCGCTGCGCGCCCCGGTGGCGGGGCCACCCCTCGGCGACGTCGTGGCCGGAGCGGCCCGCCGGGCCGCCCGGGCGGGGTCGGCGGGTGGCCCCCGCGTGGCCGTGGTGTTCCCCGACATCACCCGGCCCATGCCCAATCGCACCGTGCTCCCTCCCCTCCTGGCCGAGCTGGAGAGGGCCGGGGTGGCGCCCGGGGGCATCGAGCTGCTCTGCGCCACCGGCACGCATCGGGCCGCCACCGAGGAGGAGCTCGTCGAGCTGGTGGGTCCCGAGGTCGTCGCCCGTTTCCCCATCCACCAGCACGACGCCCACCGGGAGGCCGACCACGTCGAGGTGGGCCGGGTCGACGGGGTCCCCGTCCTGCTCGACCGGCGCTACGTCGAGGCCGACGTGCGCATCCTCACCGGCTTCGTGGAGCCCCACTTCTTCGCCGGGTTCAGCGGTGGGCCCAAGGGGGCCTGCCCGGGCCTGGCCGCCCTGGCCACGGTGCTCGAGGCGCACAGCCCGGCCCGCATCGCCCATCACGACGCCACCTGGCTCACCACCAGGGGCAACCCGGTGCACGACTTCGTGCGGGCCGCCGCCGCCCTCGCCCCCCCGGACCTGTCGCTCGACGTGGCCATCGACGACGATCGGGCCCTCACCGCCGTGTTCGCCGGGCCCTTGCCCGAGGGGCACGAGGCCGCCTGCCGTCATGTCGAGGACAGCGCCGTGCGCCGGGTGGCGGCACCCTTCGACGTCGTGCTCGGCACCAACGGGGGCTATCCGCTCGACCGCAACCTCTACCAGGCGGTCAAGGGCATGGCGGCGGCGGCCCGGGTGGTCCGGCCCGGGGGCACCATCGTCATGGCGGCGGCATGCGAGGACGGCACGCCCGGAGGGGGCGCCTTCGCCCGCTTGCTCGAGGCAGCGACCGATCCCGAGGCCATGGCCCGGGGGCCCCGCCGGCCCGAGACCGACGCCTGGCAGGTCCAGGTCCTGGGGCGTGTCCTGGGCCGGGCCCGGGTGTGGCTGCACGCCGAGGGGCTCGGGGACGACGAGGTGCGCGCCGCGCGCCTGCGACCCGTGGCCGATGTCGGCGCCGCCGTCGAGGAGGCCCTCACCGGGGCCGGGGACGAGGGGCGTCTGGGGGTCCTCCCCCTCGGGCCGCTCACCGTGGCCACCGTGGCTGCCCCCACCGATTGAGCACTCGACGTCTCTGACGGTGGCGTCAGGGATTAGCGTGTCCAGGTTATGGGGGACCCGCTCGTGGGGGAAGCGGCGATGTTCGAGGGGGGGGAACCGGCCCTCTTCAATTTCGTCGTCCCCGACGAGCTCCTGGCCGAGGCCGTGGCCAAGAGCCGGGACAAGGGTGCGGTGGCCGACGTGGCCCTCATGCCCGGGACGGGGGAAGGCAAGCCCCCGCCCCTCCTGACCGTGCTGCGGGAGGGGAGCGGCTTCCCGCCCCTCATCCTGCTCACCCTGGCTGCCTTCGTCACCGACACCATCGTCAACGGCATCGGCATCCTCGGTCCCGAGATCCGCCACGCCTTCCACCTGAGCGACGCCGGCCTGGGGGCGGTGGCCTTCGTGGCAGCCGTGGCCCAGATCGCCTGGGGCATGCCGGTGGCGGTGTTCGCCGACCGGGGCAGCCGCAAGAACGTGGCGGCCGTCACCCTCCTCGTCTTCGCCCTGCTGGTCCCGGTCATGGCGCTGGTCCACGACATCTGGCCCTTCGTGTTCCTCTACCTGGTGGCCGCCATCGGCCTGGGCTCGAGCGACACCGTCCACAACGCCTATCTCTCCGACGCCTACCCCACCCACGGCCGGGCCCGCGTCTTCGCCTGGCACAACCTCAACGACCCCGTCTCCCAGACGGTGGGCATCCTGCTCGTGGGCTATATCGCCTCGGCCACCCACAACTGGCGCTGGGCGCTGGGGCTGGCGCTGGTCGGGGTGCCCGTGGCCCTCCTCACCTTCCGCATCCCCGAGCCGGACAAGGGCGCCAACGAGTCCAGCCACATCCTGCGGGCGGCGGGCATGGACATCGAGAGCGAGCAGGAGCACGCCCCCAAGGTCCTGCTGGGCTCGGCCATCACCCGGCTCCTGCGCATCCGGTCCCTGTACTACGAGCTCGTCTCGGTGGCCATCCTCGGGTTCGCCGGGACCGGCATCCCCCTCTTCGGCTCCCTCTACTACCAGCGGGTGTGGCACCTGAGCGTGGCCCATCGCGCCGACGTCTTCGCCATCATCGGCGTGTCCTCGTTCCTCGGGCTGCCCATCGCCTTCTTCGTGGGCGACCGCCTCTTCCGGCGGGCCCCCGAGAAGCCCCTCGTCCTCGGGGGGATCTGCATCGCCCTCTTCGGCGGGTTCTACAGCGTCTCGCTCTACATGCCGCACCTGTGGATGGTGGTGACCCTGCAGTTCCTGGCCCAGGCGGCCACCGCCCCCCTGTCGATCTGCATCTTCCAGACGCTGGCCGCCACCGCGCCCCCCGAGATGCGGGCCATCTGCTTCGGCCTCTTCGGCGTGTACGCCCTGGTCTTCGGGGGCTTCGCCGGCGGCATCCTCCTCGGCGCGGTGAGCGACGCCACCAACGTCACCACCGCCCTGACGTTCATCGGCCCGGTGTGCGCCGTGGGCGGGGTCCTCCTCGTGGTGGGGTCGCGCTTCGTGCGCGGGGACATCACCCTGGTCATCGAGGACGTCATCGAGCGCTACGCCGAGGGCAAGCGCCGCAAGGCCGGGGGCGCCATCCCCGCCCTGCAGATCCACAACATGGACTTCTACTACGGCACCCAGCAGGTGCTCTTCGACGTCAACCTCGAGATCCCCGAGGGCGAGATCGTGGCCCTCCTGGGCACCAACGGGGCGGGCAAGAGCACCCTGCTGCGGGCGGTGGCGGGACTGGACCATCCCCACCGCGGCGTCATCCGGATCTTCGGGACCAACTGCACCTACCTGGAGTCCGAGCAGATCATCGACCTGGGGGCGGCCCTCCTGGTGGGGGGCAAGATGACCTTCCCCGGCCTCACCGTACGGGAGAACCTGCGCATCGGCGAGCACACCTTCCGGCGCGACTCGGCGCGGGCCAAGGCCGCCCTCGACGAGGCCGTGGGCCTCTTCCCCGAGCTGCGCGAGCGCCTGGACCAGCCGGCGGGCACGCTGTCGGGCGGCGAGCAGCAGATGCTGGCGCTGGCCCGGGTGATGATGACCAAGCCCCGCCTGCTCATGATCGACGAGCTGGCCTTCGGCCTGGCCCCCATGACCGTCGAGCGGCTCATGGACATCGTGCGCCGGGTCAACGCCGAGGGGGCCACCGTCGTCCTGGTCGAGCAGAGCGTGAACCGGGCCATGACCCTGGCCCGCCGGGCCGTGTTCCTGGAGCGGGGGGAGGTCCGCTTCGACGGGTCCATCGACGAGCTCCTGGGGCGCGACGACCTCCTGCGCCCGGTCTTCCTGGCCAGCGTGGGCTCGGTCCTCGGCACCGGCAACGGCGCCGCCGCCGTGTCGGGCAACGACAGCGCCGCCGGGTCGGCGACGGCCACGCTGGCGCCGCCGCCGCCGCTCCCCGGCCCGCCGCCGGCGCCACCCGGCCCCGCCGCGCACCCCGCCACGAACCTGTGGGTCGGGGGAGCGGGCGGCGGCACCGGTGACGGGGCTGCCCCCGGGAACGGCACGGGGGGAGCGCCGTGATCGGCGTGTCGCTGCCGTCGTCGGTCCTGGTCGAGGGGATCATCATCGGCCTCAACTACGGGCTCCTGGCGGTGGGGCTGACCCTCGTCTACCGCACCAGCCGCGTCATCAACTTCGCCCAGGGCCAGCTGGGCGTGGTGGCGGCGGTGTTCATGGTCAAGCTCTACTACGACTACAGGATCAACTACATCGCCGCCGCCGTCGCCGCCCTGGTGCTGGCCATGGCGGTGGGGGCGCTCTCCGAGCTGCTGCTTCGGCGCCTGGCGTCGCGGCCCCGGGTCCTGCTCATGGTGGCCACCATCGGGCTGTCGCAGGTCCTGTTCCTCTTCACCGTGCTGCCCTTCATCCGGCCCAAGCAGCTCTTCCGGGCCTTCCCCGTCCCGCTGCACTGGTCCTTCGCCATCGGCTCGTTCGTCTTCCCCCCCGGCGACGTCCTCACCCTCATCGTGGCCCCGGTGGTGGCGCTGGGTCTGGCCGCCTTCATCCGCTTCTCGCCCTGGGGCCTGGCCATGCGGGCCTCGTCGGAGAACACCGAATCGGCCCGCCTCTCGGGGGTGTGGGTGCGTCGCACCTCCACCGTGGCCTGGACGCTGGCGGGCGGCCTCTCGGCCGTCACCGCCGTGCTCGCCTCGCCCTCCCAGACCAGCTCCCTCACCGAGGTCCTGAGCCCGGACCTCCTCCTCCTGGCCCTGCTGGCGGCCCTGCTCGGCGCCATGGTGAGCCTGCCCGTGGCCTTCTTCGCCGGCATCGGGGTCGGGGTGGTGCAGGAGTTCCTGCAGTGGAACATCACCAACCCCTCCTCGGGCCAGGCCACCGTCGAGCTCATCCTCTTCGTCCTGCTCCTCCTGGCCCTGCTGGTGCGGGCGGCATCGTTGGCCAAGGGCTCGCGGACCTCGGAGCGGGTGGCGTGGTCCTCGGGCACGATGGCCTTCCGGCGGGCCACGAGCGGGCTGCGGCGCCAGGTGGGCCGCAGCGGCGTGGGGGCGACGGTGGTGGTGGCGGCCCTCCTGCCCCTGCTGCTCAGCGTGGGCAATTCCTTCCTCATGTCCCAGGTGTGCATCTACGGCATCATCGCCCTGTCCCTCACCGTCCTCACCGGCTGGGCCGGGCAGGTGTCGCTGGGGCAGTTCGCCCTGGTCGGCGTGGGCACCGACATGGCCGCCCACCTGGGGGGCAGCGTCCCCATCGTGCTGCTCCTCCCCTTCGCCGGGGTGGTGACCGCCGTGGTGTCGGCCCTGGTGGGCCTCACGGCCCTGCGCATCCGCGGCCTCTATCTCGCCGTCAGCACCCTCGGCTTCGCCCTGTTCATGCAATCGGCGGTCCTGGCCACGCCCTGCTGGACCACGCCCTTCGTCCACCACACCTTCTGCACCGGGCTGCCCAACCCGCAGTCGACGCTGGTCACGGTGCCCTCCCTCTTCGGCCTGAGCCTGACCTCGGCCCGGGGCTTCGCCTGGTTCTCGCTGGCCGTGCTCGTGCTCACCGTGGCCATGATGCGGGTGTGGCGGGACAAGGGCATCGCCCGGCGCCTCATCGCCGTGCGGGACAACGAGGTCGCCGCCGGGGCGGCCGGCATCCCCGTGGTGCGGACCAAGCTGATGGCCTTCACCCTGTCGGGGTTCATGGCCGGCTACGCCGGGGTGTGCCTGGCCTTCGCCACGGGCCGCTTCAGCACCGACACCTTCGACCCCACCGTGTCGCTGCTGGTGGTCTCCATGGTCGTGATCGGGGGCCTCGACTCCATCCCCGGCGCCATCCTGGGGGCGCTGTACCTGGTGGGGCTGCCCGCCATCTTCGGCACCACGAGCACCACCCAGCTCCTCACCAGCGGGATCGGGCTCATGGCCTTCATCCTCTACCTCCCGGGCGGGATGGCCCAGGTGATGCACCAGGTGGGGGACCTCACGGCGGTGGGAGTGGGGCGGCTCCAGCGTCGGTGGCGGGCCCGCCGTGAGGCGGGCGCGGGCGCTCCGGGCGGTCCCGGGGGGCCGGCCCCCGCGGCCCCCGACCTGGCCCCGACGGGAAGCGCCGTGGGCGCGGCCGAGGCCTCGACGTGAGCGACCCCGGTCCCGGCGACCCGGCGGCGCGGCGCCAGCTCCGGCGGGCCCAGCGCCAGGCCCGCAACGCCGAGCTCGACGCCGAGATCGAGGCCGAGCAGCGGGCCAAGCGCCAGGCCCGGGCCCAGCGGCGTCGGGGCGAGGCGAGCGAGGGGCCCGGTGCCGTCGACGTCGATGGGCTCGCCCAGCTCGACGACCTCGACGACCTGCCGCGCGGCCCGGCCCGCCTCGAGATCCGCCAGGTGGTGGTGGACTTCGGGGGCCTGCGGGCCGTCGACACGGTGAGCCTGACGGTGGAGCCCGGCACCATCACCGGCCTGGTGGGCCCCAACGGCTCGGGCAAGACCACCCTCCTCGACACCGTCTCGGGCCAGGTGGCCCCGACCGACGGGGCCCTCCTCCTCGACGGGCGCGACCTGGTCGACTACCTCCCCGAGGAGCGGGCCCGGATGGGGATGGTCCGCTCCTTCCAGGACTGCCGCCTCTACCCCGAGCTCACGGTGGAGGACACCCTCCTGCTGTGCGAGGACGCCCGCCACCGCATCGACATCCTGTCCACCACGCTGCAGCTGCCGTGGGCCCGGGAGGCGGAACGGGCCAAGCGCGCCGCCGTCGACCGGGTCATCGGGTCCTTCGGGCTGGAGCGCTTCCGCAACCACCTCACCGGCCACCTGTCCACGGGGACCAGGCGGGTGGTCGACCTGGCCTCGATCGTCCTGGTGGCACCGAGGATCCTGCTCCTGGACGAGCCCACGGCCGGCATCGCCCAGCGCGAGGCCGAGGCCTTCATCCCCCTCCTGCGCCGCCTGCACGAGGTGACGGGCGCCACCATCCTCATCGTCGAGCACGACGTGCCGCTCGTGTTCGAGCTGTGCTCGACGGTGGTGGTCATGCAGTCCGGCTCGGTGGTGGCGGCCGGGGACCCCGAGACGGTGCGCCGCGACCCCGTCGCCCTGGCCGCCTACCTGGGGGCCAGCGACGCCGCCCTGCAGGTGACCGGTCCGGTGCGGGCCGCCCAGGCTCAGGCCGGGAGCGGGGGCCGGGCCGGCCCGTAGGGCCGGTCGCCCCGGAGGGTGACCCGGTGGGCGACGCGCAGGGCGTCCCCGTAGTCGTCGAGGGCGTAGTGCAGCGTGGCCCGGTTGTCCCAGAAGGCCACGGCCCCCACCTCCCACCGGAACCGGCAGCTGAACTCGGGCCGCTGGCAGTGGCGGTAGAGCATGTCCAGCAGGGCGTCGCTCTCGACCTTGGACACCCCCTCGACGAACTTGGTGAACTGCGAGTTCACGAAGAGCCCGTTGCGCCCGGTCTCGGGATGGGTGCGCACCACGGGGTGCGATGCCGGGAAGAGCTTCTCGTGCCACTGCCCGTCCCACTCGTAGCCGCCCTTGGCCTCCACGTCGGCGGCGAACCAGGGGTCGTGGTGCCAGGCGATGAGCCGGTCGCACAGGTCCCGCACCGGCGCCGCCAGGGCGTCGTAGGCGGCCTGGAGGCTGACCCACATGGTGTCGCCGCCGACCTCGGGGGCCTGGCGCATGTGCAGGATGGAGCCGAGGGGCGGGGTGGCCAGGAAGGTGACGTCGGTGTGCCACCACGAGGCCCGGTCCTCTCGGCCGTCGATGGGGAGGACCTCGCGGTTGCCCTCGAGGGAGGGGAGGACGGGGTGGGCCGGGGTGACCTCCCCGAACTGGCGGGCGAAGTCGGCCTGGGCGTCGGGCGACAGGTCCTGGCCGAAGAAGAACAGGACGTGGTGGCGGGCCAGGGCGGCACGGACCTCGGCCACCACGGCGTCGCCGAGGGGCCGGGACAGGTCGAGGCCCCGGACCTCGGCCCCGATCACGGGGGACACGCACCTGACGTCGAGCGTGGTGGCGGTTTCCATGGCGCCCATGGTGCCCCAGCGGGGACGGGGTCACAACCGCACCCGTCCCGCCGGGACCGCCCGGGCCGGGCCGCCTATCGTGTGACGACCGGAGGGAAGGGGCGGGCTGATGGCGAGTGGGGGAGCTGGGCGTTCGGTTCGGCGGTCCTGGCGGCGCTTCCGGCGCCGCCCGCCCGGCACGCAGGTCGTCTCGCTGGTGGCGGTCCTCGCCCTCCTGGGCGGCGTGGTGTACGGCGTCACCTCCTCGTCCTCGCCGGCCAGGTCGGCCACGACCACGACGGCGCCGACCCAGTCCTCGGCCGGGCTGGGCCGGCCGAGCGGCATCACCGTGGACGAGGCGTCCACCAGCAGCCGGGGCGTCTCCGCCACGACCATCAACGTGGCGTTCCCGGTGTCCAACCTCACCTCGCTGGCCTCGAACTTCGGGTTCGAGGGCGACACCGAGTTCGGCGCCCAGAAGGCGGCCATCCACACGTTCGTCAACGCCATCAACGACGCCGGGGGCATCAACGGCCGCAAGATCAACCCCATCATCGCCAACTTCGACCCCACCAACGAGGCCGACATGCGGGCCCTGTGCAAGCAGTGGACCGAGGGGAGCCCCCCCGTCTTCGCCGTGCTCGACGGGGTGGGGTCGTGGACGGGCGACAACGAGCTGTGCGTGGCCCAGGAAGGCCACACCCCGTTCATCGGGCAGTGGACGACGGTCACCAACTGGACCCAGATCGGTGCCCCCTACCTGTGGTGGACGGGGCCCGACCAGGCCCAGATCCTGGCCACCCTGGTGCAGTGGGGGGGCAGTGCCGGCCTGCTCAACCCGAACGACACCATCGGGATCGTGGCCGGTGACCGCACCAGCGACCAGGTGGCCCTGAACGAGTACCTGCTCCCCGACCTGCGCAAGGCCGGGTTCACCCACACCATGGTCCAGACCATCCCCTCCAACCCGGCCGACCAGGCCTCCAGCACGGCCGCCGCCCCGCTCATCGTCCAGCGGCTCAAGGCGGCCCACGTG
>Ga0335073_10004576_pt1 | contig 19328 bp, 14 predicted proteins | sample Lox_Sample_22_FD_207093 | JGI IMG/M metagenome (GOLD analysis project Ga0335073, IMG submission 207093) | Soil microbial communities from Loxahatchee National Wildlife Refuge, Florida, United States - Lox_Sample_2.2 | ecosystem: Environmental > Terrestrial > Soil > Wetlands | place: USA...
GCGCCCTTAGCCGAGTGCTTGACCGCGGAATGCTTCACCGGGCATCGAGCGGCACCCACTGCAGGCCGCGGTCCCCGATGTACTCGCTATCCGGCCTGATCAGCCGGTTGTCGGCATGCTGCTCGATCACGTGGGCTGTCCAGCCGGCCATCCGGCTCGCCGAGAAGACCGGGGTGAACAGATCGGTCGGGATCCCCAGGTAGTGGTAGACGGTGGCGGCGAAGAAGTCAACGTTCGGGTACAGGCCCTTCTCCGCTAGCACCACCTCTTCCATCCGGCGGGACATCCGGTAGTAGGTGTCGTCGCCGCTGGCGCCGGCCAGCTCAGCCGACATCCGGCGAAGGTGGGTAGCCCGCGGGTCCTCGGTCTTATAGACCCGGTGGCCGAAGCCCATGATCTTCTCACCACGGGCCAGGCGCTCGCTGACCTGACGGCTTACGGCCTCGAGCGGGTCGCCGCCCAGTTGCCTGATTGCCTCCAGGCCCAGCATCACTTGCTCATTAGCCCCGCCGTGCAGCGGACCGGAGAGCGTGCCGAGCGCCGCTACTACTGCTGAGTGCATGTCGGCCAGCGTTGCCGCGCACACCCGTGCGGCGAAGGTAGAGGCGTTCATCGTGTGGTCGGCGTGCAGCACCAGGCAGGTGTCAAGGTTGTCCGCCGCCCTTGCGTCCGGACGCTCGCCCGTGAGCTGCAGCAGGAAGTTGGCGGCGACGCTGCGGCCCGGATCGGCGGGCGGCAGCTCGCGGCCGGTGCGCGCCGCGTGATAAGCGGCAATCAGCACCGGCTGCTGGGCCGTCAGCCGCGCGGCCTTGCGAAGGTTGGCGGCGGGCTCGTTCGACTCGGTATCCGGATCGTCGGCGCTGCCGAGCGAGACCAGGCTGCGCAGCGCCTCCATGGGCCGCTGACGGCGGGTGATGCCTGGCAGGGCATCAGCCGCCAGGGCGCCAAGCGCGCGCCCCGCGGCGAGCTCTGCCCGGTAGCCCTCCAGCTCACCGGCGTCCGGGGCGCTGCCCCGCTGGAGCAGGAATGCAACCTCCTCGAAGGAGGCGTTCGCGGCCAGCTCGTGAATGTCGTAACCGCGGTAGAACAGCAGGCCAGCGTGGCCGTCGATGTCGCTGATCGCCGTGGATGCAGCGACTACATCTGCCAGGCCACGGGACGGCGTCTCCGCCATTTGACCTCCTCGTGCTCTGCCCGCTCGGCAGTGTACTTGCGTGCCCTGTCTTTTCCTGACTTGCCCTCGCTGGCAGTCGCTTTGCAATCAGCCGGCATGGACTTGGCGGCACCTGGGTAACCCTGGGGTGACACCTCACTAGCTGGCCGGACATGCCGGAGGAACGTCATGGAGACCCCCCACATCCGGATCGAGAGCAGCGGCGCGGTCATCAGGCTGCGCCCCGACGTGACCACGATCGGCCGCGGAAAGTCAGTAGACATCCACCTGGACCACCCCAGCGTCTCGAAACTGCACGCCGAGATCATCCGCCGTGGGCCCTACGCCTACGTGAGCGACCTGGGATTATCCCGGCACGGAACACGGGTCAACGGGAAAGTTGTGGCACAGCGGCTGCTCGAGAATGGCGATGTCCTGTCGTTCGGCTTGCAGCGCTGCCGCGTCGGCGGACTGCCGGCCGAGGAGATGGCGCCGGAATGCGAGCAGCGGCGCCTCGCTGTGCCCGAGCTCACCCGCCGCGAGGTAGACGTCGTCGCCGCGCTCTGCAAGCCCGCGCTGTCCGCGGACGCGTTCGTCGCGCCGGCCACCGCCCGTGACATCGCGGCCGACCTGGTGGTGACCGAAGCCGCAGTGAAGCAGCACCTCCTGCGCCTTTACCAGAAGCTGAAGATCGCGGAAGGGCCGAACCGCAGGGTCAGGCTGGCTAACGAAGTCGTGGCTCGCGGCCTGGTCCGGCCGCTGCCCGCTGCCGACGACCGCCAGGCGCCGTCCGCCGGCCCGAGCCGCCCTACCGCAGTAGCTGAGGCACCGTCGCAGCTGGCTAGCTGACGCCGCAGCTGGTCAGAGGTTATGCCGGAGGGCGCGGACCAGGTACCGGCCTACGTTGCCGATGTCGGCCGGAAGGCGGTTGACGGCCGGATGGGTCAGCGTCGCGGTCTGTAGCTGGTTGCCCAGATGCACCGCCGGCCAGTAGCCGGGCGCCAGGCTCGCGGCCGCGGCAATCATCGCCAGGGCCAGCGCCGCCACCCCGAGCGACCCGATGATCGCCGTCGGCACCGACTCGGTGACTCGTCCGTAGAACCTGCTGAGCGGCCTGCGACAGGCTCGCGAGCCGGGCCCGATGCAATAACAGGCGACGAGCGCGCCGACTGCGTAGCTGCCGACCTTCGGCAACTGCGCCGGGCCGGTCGCCAGCACAGCCAGGACCGCGGCAATCGCCGCGCAGAGCACGGCCATCGGAGCCAGCAGCAAGGAGGTAAGCACCGAGCGCCCGACTGCAAGCGGGAAGAAGGCGGTCGCCGAAACCGGATCGCTGCGCCTGGGCCCCAGCCTGGACCGACGCCTGCCCAGCCAGTGGCTGGTCACGTCGGCGGCGCGCAGCAGGACCAGTACGCCCAGCGCTACGGCCGCGCCGGCAACTGGCAGCAGCACGCTCACAGCCACGATCGCAGCCATCGTCGCCAGCACGAGCAGCGATCGCACCGGTCCCGCCCAGCTAGCCGCCGCCTGTCCCTGATGCTGCGAGGCGAGCGACGCCGAAGCGCCCTGTGCCGTGCCAGGCGGTGCTGAGCCAGGCGGTGCCGCGGGCCGGCCTGGGCGGGGCGGTACCAAGCCGGGCGGTGCAGGGGCAAAGGTGCCCGGCATCGCCGGATCCTGCCGGTAGCGGACAGGCGGCAGCAGATCGGCGTAGTTGTCCTTGGCCGCCGCGGCGACGGGAAGGGCGATCGGCCTGGTGCCTGGCCAGGCGGGAGTCGGAGCCTGCGCCGCCTGCAGGCTTCCGGCCAGCGGCGATGCCATGTCCAGCGCGGTGCGGGTAGCCGCCGAGCTGATATCACCTACGGTGGCGGCCGCGGCCAGAGCGCGCTTGGCTGCGCCAGGCGGCGCCGGCACGAGCGTCTCCGGATCCAGCGCCGCTGCCATCTCGGCCAGATTGGCGGCGCATGGCCGCCGGCTCGGGTCCCTGGCCAGCGCCGCTACCACGATGGGGAGCAGCGGGGCTGGCATGCAGTCCAGCTCGGGCTGCCCATGCACGATGCGGTAGAAGATCGCCTCGAACTGGCCGCTGCCGAACGGGGGCTGCCCGGTGGCCGCGTAGGCCATGGTGGCTGCCCACGAGTGCACGTCGGCAGCCGGACCGCTCGGTTGGCCCTCGATCACCTCCGGCGCCAGGTAGCCGGGAGTGCCCATGAACATCCCGGTCATCGTGAGCCGGGTCGAGTCCAGTGCCTGGGCAATACCAAAGTCGATCACTATCGGCTCGCCGTCGACCAGCATGACGTTGCCGGGCTTGAGATCCCGGTGGACGACGCCGGCCGCATGCACGTCGGTCAGCGCCGTCGCCAGCCCGCTGGCGAGCCGGGCCAGGGCTGCTCCGGTCAGCGGCCCCTCCGCGGCGACCAGGTCCTCCAGCGTCCGGCCAGCCACGTAGCGGGTCACGATATAAGGCGGGCTGCCCTCCACGTCCGCGTCGACGACCTCGGCCACGAACGGGCTGTGGATCAGGCGCATGGTCTCGACCTCACGCGCGAGCCGGTGGCGCGCTGTAGCCTCGGCCGGCACTCCCTGGCGGAGCACCTTAACCGCGACGGGGCGGTCGTCCGGGTCGGAAGCGAGGTAGACCGTGCCCATACCGCCCTCGCCCAGCCGCTCATGCAGGCGGTACGGGCCGAGCCGCTCCTCCCCCGAGTGGGCTCTCATAGCCAGATAGCCTACGGCGCAGTTCAGCCGTGGTGGACCTGGCGTCGCCCGGCGTCAGCTGCCAGCCACCAGGCGGCGCAGCGCCTCGGCCGTCTCGGCATTCTGCTGCGCGTGACTGACGAGTGCTTTCGCGAGCTCGGCAGCCCACTGGCCGACCTGGACCGGCTGGCGGGACAGCACCACACCGCGGACCTCCCGGCAGATCTCGGCAGCCGGCGCCCCGCCGGTCAGCCGGAGCGTCATGACCTGGTCACCAAGCCGGACTGTGATCTTCGTCACAGTCCCGGGCCGGCCCTTCATCCGGTCCGAGACCGAGCGGTCCCGGTCGACCGTGACGAAGCTTGCAGGCAGGGCATCACCGAGCGACTCGGTCAGGACCCTCGCGTAGATAGCGATGTCACTGCTATCAGCGCGCAGCGCAGCCGTCACCATATCGAGCGACGGGCTGCCAGTGGGCTCCATCATCGCTGCCGCATCCTCGTTCATCGCCACCCGCTGATCACCGGCCGTGGAAGGTGGCCTTCCCAGGCCCATTCTCCAGGAAGCTGCGCATGCCGTCGCGCGCATCCTCGGTCGCGAACATCCCTGCGAAGCTCACCCGCTCGTATTCCAGCCCGGTGGCCAGGTCGGTGTCGAGCCCGACGTCGATGGCCTGTTTGGCGGCGGCAAGCGCGAGAGCCGGACCGGACGCGAAGCGAGCTGCCAGCTCGCGGGCCGCCGCATAGACCTGGTCGTCTGCCACGACCCTGTCCGCAAGGCCGATCTCAAGCGCCTCGGCAGCGCCCACGAACCGGCCAGTGAAGATCAGGTCCTTGGCCTTGGCCGGGCCAATGAGCCTGGGCAGCCGCTGCGTACCGCCTGCGCCGGGGATGAGGCCGAGCAGGATCTCAGGCTGGCCGACCTTGGCGCTCTCGCCCAGGACCCTGAAGTCCGCGCAGAGCGCGAGTTCGAGGCCACCGCCGAGCGCGTAACCCGTCACCGCGGCAATCACCGGCTTGCTGAGCGCGGCAACGGCATTGAGCGCAGCCTGAAGCCTGCTGCTTGTCGTCGTCATCTGCGCGTAGCTCGCCTCCGACATCTCCTTGATGTCGGCACCAGCCGCGAAGAGCTTCTCCCCGCCGTAGAGCACGACCGCGCGGACCGCATCATCGGCCGCAACCTGCGCAACGGCAGCGGAGAGATCGGCCTGAAGCCCGGCGCTGAGCGCGTTCATTGGCGGCCGGTTCAGCCTGATGGTGGCAACTGCCTGGTCAGTCTCGACCAGCACCAGCTCGCCCATGATGCACCTCCCGTGCCGAGCCACGATCCTACGCAGCCCAGGCAGGCGGCGGGCCACTAGGGGAACCGGCGCCTGCTGCGGACCATCTGGTCGAGTGATTCCGCTGGCCACTCTGCGGGCGAGGAGTGGCAGTCGTGCTGACAGGCTGGCGAGGAGCATGCCGGGATGCCGGCCGAGCCGTTGCACATGCCCAGCAGGCAGGCGGGCGACAGGACGTAGTCGAACTCCACGCTGCGGATCGCTGCGGCATCGTTGGCCAGGAGATCGGCCGCACGGGCGAGCGCGCGCGCCGCCGGCAGCAGCCGGGAGGCCAAGCTGTCCCTCGAAAGCTTGCTCAGGCATCTGCCCGCGCCCGTCACGTCAGAGCGCAGGAACGCCGCGAGCGCGTCTAGGCAGGCTTGCTCCTCCGCTGTGCGGGTGTGCTGGCCACCGCGGCTTCGGCCGCGAACCTGCCGCGTTCCCTCCAGGGAGAGCGACACTCCCATTTTGCTGCCCCTCCCGCCATTGCCAGCAAAGACCCAAGCAAGCCATTGCGGACAATACTGCGAAGGAATGCGAAGGGTCAAGACTTCGCGCGAGGTTTTTGCGATTTGCAATTTACTCACACAGGCTTTTACCTGCGGAAATAACGATGAGTAATCACGATGATCAAGTGGACAATGTGCGAAGTTTTGTGCGAAGGTACCTGCATGACTGACCGGCCCGAACCGCCGCCCTGGGGCATCGCCATTGCCCGGGCGCTGCGCGGTGCCGGCCTTTCGGCGCGCGAGGCCGCCCGCCGGGCCGGCATCAGCGAGGGCAGATGGCGCCAGATCGTCGGCGGGTACCAAGTGGTCAGCCCCGGCGTCTACGCCCGGGTCCGCGGCCCCGCTGCCACGCTGGCCAGGATGGCTGCGGTGGCCGGTGTCACCGCGGCCGAATTGCGCGCGTCAGGCCGCGACGATGCGGCTCAGATCCTGCTGCGGCAACAGGCAGCCGACACCCTGCTGCGACAGCAGGAGGAACGGCTGCCACCGGACGACATGCTCGAGCGCGTCCGGGCGATGGACATCGACCAGGCGCGCGAGCTGCTGGCTACGATCGCCCGGCAGCTCGGGATCAGCCTGCAAGAGCCGGCGCAGGACGAGCGCCGGTACGGAACCTGACGGCAGCTCACACACGCAGCGGCCGCACCGGGCCTGCTCAGGTCCGGGCGACCGCTGCTCACTTCCTGCGGCCGCAGCGCCCGGCTGGTGACCTGCGCTGCTGGCCGGACGACCGAGACGGCCTGCCCCAGGGGCCGGCACTGGGGCAGGTACCTGCTCGGTCATTCCCCCGACGCACGCTGCAGTGAAACGCCCTGCCAGCCATTGAGGAAACCGCGAACTTCGCTCTCGCTGTACCGGCGGTGGCCGCCTGGTGTACGGATCGACGAGAGCTTTCCGCCGCGCGCCCACCGGGTGACCGTCTTAGGGTCCACCCGAAGCATGGCGGCAACTTCAGCCGGCGTTAGCAGACGGTTGTCCGGCTTGATCTGAGTTCTCACCAGGAGAGTCCTCTCACACTAGGGGGGTAATGGTTAGGTGACAGAACGTAACGATCTATGACCGTCACTTACTGACATCGTTCTATCACAGGATGTCACAGCGACCTTGACTTTGCTGGCGTTCTCGCTAGCACGTGAATAAATTCCTCGGCTGACCGCTGATGTCCGTTGCGACCGCGACATGAAATGGCGAGTCAGCCGTTTACGGCCGGCCAGAGAGCTCCATGGATGTTTGTCGGAATTATTGTGTCGTTACCACACCAGAACACTCGCCTGACCGAGCCCGAAACGGCGAATGGCCGCGCTACCGCAGGTCGCCGTTGACCATTCCGGTGGGCGCGCTGGGGATCGCGACCAGGCCAAGCTCGGCTGGGTCCGCCAGCAGCCGGTGCCTCGGCAGTACTCGCACGGTGTAACCGAAGGGCCCGGGCTGGCCGAGCTGAGCGGCGCCGGCATAGCGCGCTACTCCGTCGGCCGCCACGTCCCCGTCGAGCTGGAGCGGCGACCGGGCTGGATCGATGATCTCGTCGGAATCCCCGGCACGGCCGGAGACGACCTCGACGGTGACGTCGCCCGGCCCGAGCTCGCCCAGCGCCACGCTGGCCCTGACCGTCAGCCGCCCGCCGGGGCTAAGGTCGCTGTCGTCGCTCTCCACGTGCTCCACCCGGACGCCGGGCCAGGCTGCCCGCACTCGCTGCTTCCAGGCGGCAAGCTCGCGCGCCCCGTCGAACGCAGCACCATCGGACGCAGCAGCGTTGGTTGCGGCGGCCAGCACCCGCGAGGACCGCGCGGCAGGCGCGTACAGCTCGGTCACGTACTGCCGCACCATGCGCGTCGCCAGGGCACGCGGGCCGAGGCCGCGCAGCGAGTGGGCCACCGTGTCCAGCCAGCGGGTCGGCAGGCTATCCCGGCTGCTGGCGTAGAAGAGCGGCGCGACCGACTTGCTGATCAGGTCGTAGAGCGCTGCTGCCTCGAGCTCGTCGCGGCGGCCAGGATCGGGAACACCATCGGCGGACGGGATGGCCCAGCCGTTATGGCCGTCGAACCACTCGTCCCACCAGCCGTCCAGCACCGACAGGTTCAGTGCGCCGTTGAGCGCGGCCTTCATCCCGGAGGTACCGCACGCCTCCAGCGGCCGCAGCGGATTGTTGAGCCAGACATCGCAGCCCTGGACGAGCGTCCGTGCCATCGCCATGTCGTAGTCGGGCAGGAACACGATCCGGTGCCGGACGCGCGGCTGGTCGGCAAACCGGACCAGCTGCTGAATGAGCTGCTTGCCGCCATCGTCGGCCGGGTGCGCCTTCCCCGCCACCACGATCTGCACGGGCCGGTCCGGGTCGAGGAGCAGGGCGGTGAGCCGGTCCGGGTCATGCAGCATCATCGTCAGGCGCTTATAGGACGGCACCCGGCGGGCGAAGCCGATCGTGAGCACGTCTTCGTCGAGCACGCTGTCAATCCAGATCAGCTCGGCGTCGGAGGCGCCGCGCTGCCGCCAGGATGCCCGCAAGCGCCGCCGGGCCTCCGCTACCAGCCGGGCCCGCAGCAGCCGCCGCAGGGCCCAGATCCGGGCGGGGTCGGACGCGGCCCGGTCCCAGAACGTCGGGTCGTCGGCCGGATCAGCGATCGACCGCAGGCTCGTTCCGCCCGCCAGCCCGGCAGCGCCCGCGGGCGGGTCCGCTGAGCCTGCCACGAGCTCCACCAGTTCCGACGCCACCCAGGTCGGCGCGTGCACGCCGTTGGTGACGGACGTAATCGGCACTTCGGCGATGTCAAATCCAGGCCACAGCCCGGAGAACATGCTCCGCGAGACCGACCCGTGCAGCTCGCTGACGCCATTCACCCGCTGGGCCAGGCGCATGCCCATGACGGCCATGTTGAACACGGCCGGGTCGCCGCCGGAGAAGGTCTCAGCGCCCAGATCCAGGATCCGGTCGAGCGGCAGTCCCGCCGGCGCGCCGCCCCGATCGCCGCCAGCACCGTCGTTCCCGCCTGCGAACTGGCGTGCCACCAGGTCACGCGGGAACCTGTCGATGCCGGCCGGAACGGGCGTGTGCGTGGTGAACACCGTGCCTGCCCGGCAGAGTTCCAGCGCCTCGTCGAAGCTCAGGCCCTGCTCGGTGTACTCGCGGATGCGCTCGAGCCCGAGAAAGCCGGCGTGCCCTTCGTTCGTGTGGAAGACCTCCGGGTCGGCGTGCCCGCTGATCGCGCAGTAGGCGCGCACAGCCCGGACACCCCCGATCCCGAGCAGCAGTTCCTGCTGCAGCCGGTGATCAGTACCCCCGCCGTAGAGGCGGTCGGTGATCTCCCGGAGCTCCGGCTCGTTGTCCTCCACATAGGAATCGAGCAGCAGCAGCGGCACTCGTCCCACCTGGGCCACCCAGATCTGGGCCGACAGGACGGCACCGTCAGCGAGCGCAACGCTGACCCGGACCGGGCTGCCGCTCTCGTCCCGGAGCAGGGTGAGCGGCAGGCCATTCGGGTCGGAGGCCGGATAGCGCTCTGCCTGCCACCCCTCTAGCGACAGCGACTGGGTGAAGTAGCCGTGCCGGTACAGCAGGCCCACGCCGATGAGCGGCACACCGAGATCGCTGGCGGCCTTCAGGTGGTCGCCGGCCAGGATGCCGAGGCCACCGGAGTACTGCGGAAGCGCGGCGGTGATGCCGTACTCGGGCGAGAAGTAGGCGATCGCGGCCGGCAGCTGCGCGCTGGCGGGCTCGCCCTGATACCAGCGCGGCTCGCTCAGGTAATCACTCAGGTCGGCGCTAGCAGCGGAGAGCCGCGCGAGGAAGCCGGGATCGCCAGCCAGGGCGGCCAGCCGGTCCTGGGCCACCATGCCGAGCAGGGCAACCGGGTCCTGCTCGGCAAGCTCGGTGTTGGCCGGGTCGATCGAGGCGAACAGCCGTCGCGTCCCCGCATGCCACGACCAGCGCAGGTTCAGCATCAGCGAGCGCAGCGGATCTAGCGCGTCGGGCAGGACCGGGTGAATCGTGAACCGGCGGATAGCTCTCACGGACAGTGACCTTAATGCCTGCAAGAAGGCGGACACGTCAGGGGTTCCCCGGCACACTCCCGCTAAAGCCAGCGGCATCCAGGCACCCGGTTCGGCATTGGCTGCGCTCAGATGGGTAACTTTCATCCGTGATCGGCAGGATCCCCATACTCGACGTGCAGCCGGTCGTCCGAGTGCCAGGCTCGGAGGCAGGCACCCCCGCTAAGGCAGTACCAGGAGAATCCTTCCCGGTCACCGCCACCGTGTTCCGCGAGGGTCACGAGATGCTCGGCGCTGGCGTCGTGCTCACCGACCCCGACGGGATCCAGCAGCCGCTCGTGCGGATGCACGAGCTGGCTCCGGGAACGGACCGCTACGGCGCCGAGGTGGCTGCCACCCGCGAGGGGCTCTGGCAGTTCGCGATCGAGGCCTGGGGCGACCCGATTGCGCGCTGGCAGCACGATGCGGCCATCAAGATCCCGATCGGCCAGGACACCGAGCTGATGCTGGCCGAAGGCGCCCTGCTGCTGCGGCGCGCCGCAGCTCAGATCGCCACGCCCAAGACGATGCCGCCGGATCAGGCGCGGCTGGCCAGGGCGGCCAGGACCGCGCTTAACCGGGCAGCTGCGAAGCTCACCGACCCGGAGATCGCTCCGGTAGAGCGACTGGCCGCGGCCCAGCAGGCCGACGTGGACGACGCGCTTGCCTCGTTCCCGCTTCGGGACCTGCTGACAAGAACGGAAAGCTTTCCGCTGATCGTCCACCGGCGCCGGGCCTTGTATAGCTCCTGGTATGAGTTCTTCCCGCGGTCGGAGGGCGCGGTGCTCGATCCGACGCACCGCCGCCGGCCGCAGTCGGGCACCCTCAGGACCGCGGCGAAGCGCCTGGACGCGATCGCAGACATGGGCTTCGACGTGGTCTACCTGCCGCCGGTGCACCCGATCGGGACGACCGCACGCAAGGGCCAGAACAACGCGCTCGTCGCCGCGACTGGTGATCCCGGCTCGCCGTGGGCGATCGGCTCGCCCGACGGCGGACACGACACGATTCACCCCGATCTGGGGACGATCGAGGACTTTGACGCCTTCGTCACCAGGGCCGCCGAGCTCGGCCTCGAGGTCGCCATGGACCTGGCGCTGCAGGCCTCCCCCGATCATCCGTGGGTCACCAAGCACCCGGAGTGGTTCACGACCAGGGCGGACGGCTCGATCGCCTACGCGGAGAACCCGCCGAAGAAGTACCAGGACATCTACCCGCTCAACTTCGACAACGACCCGGAGGGCATCTACGCCGAGGTGCTCGCCCTGGTCCGGTACTGGATGAACCACGGCATCCGGATCTTCCGGGTCGACAACCCGCACACCAAGCCGCTGCCGTTCTGGCAGCGACTGCTCGCCGAGATCGCGGCTACCGACCCCGACGTCATCTTCCTGGCCGAGGCATTCACCCGCCCGGCCATGATGCACGCACTGGCCGCTCTCGGATTCCATCAGTCGTATACGTACTTCACCTGGCGGAATACGGCCGCCGAACTGACCGAGTACGGCAGAGAACTGGCTGGCGCGGCCGCCCATTACATGCGGCCTAACTTCTTCGTGAACACCCCGGACATCCTGTGCCAGTACCTGCAGCACGCTGGGCCGCCCGCATTTGCGGTGCGCGCAGTGCTCGCCGCGATGATGTCTCCGTCCTGGGGCGTCTATTCCGGCTATGAGCTGTGCGAGAACATCCCGCTGGTGCCGGGCAGCGAGGAATACCTGGACTCGGAGAAGTACGCCTACCGGCCGCGCGACTGGGACCGGGCCGCCAAGCTCGGTATGACCATCGCACCGCTGCTGACCAGGCTGAACGCGATCAGGAGGGAACACCCTGCCCTGCACGAGCTGCGCAACCTGCGTTTCCACTACAGCGATCAGCCCGAGATTCTCATTTTCTCCAAGAGAACCCGCGGAGATTTTCCCGGCGCGCCCGACATCGTTCTTGTCGTGGTAAACCTGAACCCCAGCGAGACGCGTGAGGCTACTGTCTGGCTCGATAGCGAAGCGCTCGGACTGGACGCGGCCGCTGGATTCAAGGTCGCTGACGAACTCACCGGCCAGGAATTCAGCTGGGGTGCGGCGAACTACGTCCGGCTGGATCCTGCCATCGCGCCGGCGCACATCCTGGCCGTGGCGCGGTGATGCCGGTCACTCGCCGTCGGCCCGTACATTTTTGTTAGGTAACCGCGGTCGCCTCAGTTGGCGGCCGACCGGGCACGACTACGAGCGGTAGCGGGAGTTCGGGAGTGGAGCAGGCGGCGCACTCAGGCGGGCAGGTCGCAGAAGCCCCCGTGCAGGAGTTCAGGGCGGCCGCAAGCGAGCCGGTGCCCGATTCGTTCTCCTTCGAGACGCCGCGTGACCCGCACTGGTACAAGCGCGCGGTGTTCTACGAGGTCCTGATCCGCGGCTTCAGCGACTCCAACGGCGACGGCACCGGCGACATCCGCGGCCTCATCGAGCGCCTCGATTACCTGCAGTGGCTCGGCATCGACTGCATCTGGCTGCTGCCGATCTACGCCTCGCCGCTGAAGGACGGCGGCTACGACATCGCCGACTTCACTGCGATCCTGCCGGAGTTCGGGACCATCGGCGACTTCGTCGAGCTGGTCGAGCAGGCCCACGAGCGCGGCATCAGGGTCATCGCCGATCTGGTCATGAACCACACCAGCGATCAGCACCCCTGGTTCCAGGCCTCCCGTTCCGAGCCGGACGGTCCTTACGGGGACTTCTATGTCTGGGCCGACACCGACGACAAGTACGCCGACGCCCGGGTGATCTTCGTCGACACCGAGCGGTCTAACTGGACCTTCGACGAGGTGCGGGGGCAGTACTACTGGCACCGGTTCTTCTCCCACCAGCCGGACCTGAACTACGAGAACCCCAACGTCCAGGATTCGATGCTGGAGGTCCTGCGGTTCTGGCTCGACCTGGGCATCGACGGATTCCGGCTGGACGCGGTCCCGTACCTGTACGAGCGCGAGGGCACCAACTGCGAGAACCTCAAGGAGACCCACGAGTACCTGAAGCGCGTCAGGACCGAGATCGACCGGCTCTACCCCGACCGGGTGCTGCTGGCCGAGGCGAACCAGTGGCCAGCTGACGTGGTCGAGTACTTCGGCGACCTGGCCATCGGCGGCGACGAATGCCACATGGCGTTTCACTTCCCGCTCATGCCGCGGATCTTCATGGCCGTGCGGCGCGAGCAGCGCTACCCGATCTCGGAGATCCTGGCCCAGACGCCGCAGATTCCGTCGGGCTGCCAGTGGGGCATCTTCCTGCGCAACCATGACGAGCTGACGCTGGAGATGGTCACCGACGACGAGCGGGACTACATGTACGCCGAGTACGCCAGGGATCCCCGGATGAAGGCCAACATCGGCATCCGGCGGCGGCTGGCACCGCTGCTGGACAACGACCGGGACCAGCTCGAGCTGTTCACCGCGCTGCTGCTGTCGCTGCCCGGCTCGCCGGTGATCTACTACGGCGACGAGATCGGCATGGGCGACAACATCTGGCTCGGCGACAGGGACGGCGTGCGCACCCCCATGCAGTGGACCCCGGACCGGAACGCGGGCTTCAGCCGGTGCGACCCGGCCCGCCTGTACCTGCCGCTGATCATGGACCCCATCTACGGCTACCAGGGCCTGAACGTCGAGGCGCAGGAGCGGATGAACGGGTCACTGCTGAACTGGACCCGGCGGATGATCGACATCCGCAAGCGGCACCCGGTGTTCGCGCTCGGCGAGTACCACGAGCTGAATTCCTCCAACCCGAGCGTGCTGGCGTTCGTGCGGGAGTACCAGGGCGCTGATCCCGAGGGCGAGACCGACCGGATGCTGTGCGTCAACAACCTGTCGCGATACCCGCAGCCGGTGGAGCTGGACCTGAGCAGGTACGCCGGCTCGGTGCCGGTCGAGACCATGGGCGGGGTCGCGTTCCCGCCGATCGGGGATCTCAGCTACCTGCTGACCCTGCCCGGCTACGGTTTCTTCTGGCTGATGCTCAAGCCGCCTGCCAACTACGGGCCCTGATCCCCGCAGCTGCCATCATCATGAAGACTTGGCGTGCGCATAGGACGCGAACTTTACATGCTGGCCGATGACGCCTATTTCTCCCTGGTGGAATAAAGCGGTGCAGTCGCGGGCAGTAGGTCACCGTGTTCGACAGGACCGCACGCGCTCGCCGCATGGCCAGGCGTGGCGGCATGGCCGGGAAGGGCGGCATGGCCGGGAAGGGCGGCATGGCCGGGAAGGGCGGCATGGCCGGGAAGGGGAGCGTCGCCGGGCGGAGCAGCGTCGCCAGGAACGGGACGTCCGACCTGACGGACCTGCTCATCCGCTGGCTGCCGCAGCAGCGCTGGTTCCCCGGCCGCGGCACCAGCCTGTCTGAGCTCGCCATCGTCTCGGACGTCACCCTGCTGACCGGCGACCCGGCGCTGCGCCATCTCATCGTCGAGACGGTGCTCCACGGGCAGCCAGCCAGGTTCCAGGTGCTCGTCGGGTACCGCCGCGACTTGCCCCCCGAGCTCGCCGAGACGGTCATCGGGCGCCTCGACGGCGTCGGCTGCTACGACGCGCTGCACGACCCGGAGCTCGCCGACGTCCTGCTGCGCGGCATTACCGAGCAGCGGCTGGCGGAGCACCTGCGGTTCGTTCGCGAGCCCGCCGCGCCCGCGCTCGCAGCGTACGAGTCCGGCGCGCCCGGCCGGACGGGCGGGCGCGTCCTTGGCGCCGAGCAGAGCAACACCAGCCTGGTCTTCGGCGACCAGGCCATCCTCAAGGTCCTGCGCCGGCTGTTCCCCGGCGCTAACCCCGACCTGGAGATCGCCGACGGGCTGGCCAGGCTCGGCTCGGCCAGGGTGGCGGCGCCCTACGGCTGGATCGAGACCGACCTGGACGGCGAGCCGGTGCTGCTGGCGGTGCTGTCGCAGTTCCTGGCCGGTGCCAGCGACGGCTGGGCACTGGCGCTCGGCGCTCTGCACCAGTTGTATGCACGGCATGGCGCAGGCGGCGGCGAGTACCCGTTCACCGCACAGGCTCGCCTGCTCGGCCAGGCCACCGCACAGCTGCACGCGGACATGGCGCGGGCATTCGGGAGCAGGGACATGACGGCCGCGGAGCTAGCCGGCCTGACCGCCGCCATGCACGGGAAGCTCTCCGACGCCATCGCAGTGCTGCCTGCCCTGCGCGATCACGAAGCGAAGCTCAGGTCGGCCTACGACGCAGTCGCCAGCCTGGACCGGCCGGTTCCAGTTCAGCGGATACACGGCGACTACCATCTGGGGCAGGTGCTCTACGCCAGCCAGGGCTGGGTAGCGCTCGACTTCGAGGGTGAGCCGGCCGTACCGCTCGCCGTGCGCCGTGCGCTCGCGCCGGCGCTGCGGGATGTGGCCGGAATGCTCCGGTCGTTCGACTACGCGGCCCGGCATCAGCTGATCGGCCGGCCGGCTGACGAGCCAGTCGCCAGCGTTGCCGACGGCTGGGTTCAGCACTGCCAGCAAGCGTTCTGCGCCGGCTACGCGGCCAGCGGCGGAGCCGATCCCGATAGTCACGCCGCGCTGCTGCGGGCACTGACGCTGGAGAAGGCGGTCTACGAAGTGATCTACGAGTACCGGCACCGGCCATCCTGGCTGCCGATCCCGCTCGGCTATCTGGCGGCGGCATGACGGCGGACATCCATCCCGCGGATCAGATCAGCCACGCCGAAATCGACGCGCTGGTCGCCGGCACCCATCACGATCCGCACGGCGTCCTTGGCGGCCACCCCGGCACGCCTCGTTCCGGTCTGGTGACCATTCGGGCGCTGCGGCCGCTGGCGGAGTCGGTGACAGTCGTCCTGCCAGATGGCAGCCGGGCGCCGATGCATCATGTCTACGAGGGCGTGTTCTCGGTGACCGTACCCGGCACGTCAGTGCCGGACTACCGGCTCGCGGTGACGTACCCCGGCATGCCGGAGGCCATCTCCGATGACGGCTACCGGTACCTGCCCACGCTGGGCGAGGTGGACCTGCACCTCATCGCCGAGGGCCGGCACGAGACCCTGTGGACCGTGCTGGGCGCACGGGTCCGGCCCGGACTCAACGGCACCTCGTTCGCGGTGTGGGCGCCCAACGCCCGAGGCGTCCGGGTGATCGGCGACTTCAACCACTGGGACGGGCGGGCGCACCCGATGCGCTCGCTCGGCCGGTCGGGCGTGTGGGAGCTGTTCATTCCCGGCATCGGCGACGGCGCGACGTACAAGTTCGACATTCTCGGGCCCGATGGCACGTGGCACCGCAAGGCCGATCCGATGGCCGGCTGGGCCGAGCAGCCCCCGGCTACCGCCTCGCGCGTCACGCAGTCCGGCTACGAGTGGGGCGACGCGAAGTGGCTGGCGCAGCGGGCGGAACGCGACCTGCTGGCCAGTCCGATGAGCATCTACGAGGTGCACCTCGGCTCCTGGCGGCCCGGCCTGTCCTACTCCGAGCTGGCCAGCCAGCTCACCAGCTATGTCACCGAGATGGGCTTCACGCACGTGGAGTTCCTGCCGGTGGCCGAGCATCCGTTCGGCGGTTCCTGGGGTTACCAGGTGACGTCGTACTACGCGCCGAGTGCGCGGTTCGGCACCCCGGATGAATTCCGCTACCTGGTGGACTGCCTGCACCAGGCCGGCATCGGGGTGTTCCTGGACTGGGTGCCTGCGCACTTCCCGCGGGATAGCTGGGCCCTGGCGCAGTTCGACGGGACGCCGCTGTACGAGCACGCCGACCCGCAGCGCGGGCAGCATCCGGACTGGGGCACGCTGATCTTCGACTACGGCCGCCCCGAGGTGCGCAACTTCCTCGTGGCGAACGCCATCTACTGGCTGGAGGAGTTCCACGCCGACGGGCTGCGGGTCGACGCCGTGGCCTCGATGCTCTACCTGGACTACTCGCGCAAGGCCGGCGAGTGGTCGCCGAACTCGCTCGGCGGCCGCGAGAACCTCGACGCGGTGTCGTTCCTGCGCGAGGTGAACGCCACCTGCTACAAGCGCGTTCCCGGCATCGCGATGATCGCCGAGGAGTCCACCGCCTGGCCCGGCGTCACGCACCCGGTCTACCTCGGCGGACTCGGCTTCGGGCTGAAGTGGAACATGGGCTGGATGCACGACACGCTGGCCTACCTCAGCCGCGACCCGGTGCACCGCAGTTACCACCACAACGAGATCACGTTCTCGATGATCTACGCCTACACCGAGAACTACGTGCTGCCGCTGTCACACGACGAGGTCGTGCACGGCAAGGGCTCGCTGCTGCGCAAGATGCCAGGCGATGAGTGGCGCCAGTTCGCCGGCCTGCGCTCGCTGCTGGCGTTCATGTGGGCCCATCCCGGCAAGCAGCTGCTGTTCATGGGATCGGAGTTCGGCCAGGGCAACGAATGGTCGGAACAGGACGGGCTGGAGTGGTACGTGCTGCAGTACCCGGCGCACTCGGGCGTGCAGCAGCTGGTCAGGGACCTGAACCGCACATACGCCGAGCATCCCGCGTTCTATCAGCTGGACAGCTCGCCCGAGGGCTTCCAGTGGATCGACGCCAACGACTGGTCGGGCAACGTGCTGTCGTTCCTGCGGTACGCCACCGACGGCAGCGTGGTGGCCTGCGTCTGCAACTTCGCCGCGATGCCGCGCCTTGGCTACCGGGTGGGCCTGCCGTCGGCCGGCACCTGGACTGAGCTGCTCAATACCGACGCCGAGGTCTACGGCGGCAGCGGGGTAGGCAACTTCGGCCGGGTCGAGGCAGTCGCTGAGCAGTGGCACGGCCGCCCGGCCTCGGCGCAGCTCAGCATCCCGCCGCTCGGCGTGATCTGGCTCGCGCCGGAGGCACCTCAGCCAGTAGCGGAGCCGACCGCTCCATGATCGTTGTTGATTCAGGGGGCCTATAGCCCCCCCAATTCAACATCGATCATGGCGGGAGATCCGGCCGGGCCTGCGCGGGTCAGTCCAGGTCGACGATACGCGCCTCGATCAGCTGGCCGTCAGCGATATCGAGCACGCCAAGCGTGCGATGCGGCTGGCGACGCTTATCCGTGGGCGAGCCAGGGTTGAAGATCCGCACGTTCGCGTCGCTGGCGTCCAGTGGGATGTGCGAGTGACCGAAGACGACCAGTTGCGCTGCCGGGAACGTGGCATGCATCCGTCGCAGCCGCCCGCTGGCCTGGCCGCTGTCATGGATCATCGCGACCGGCAGCCCGTCAATGCCGAACTCAGCTGTCGGCGGCGCACCCCAGTGGGCCACGTCCGCACGGTCGTTATTGCCGAGCACGACGCGCACGGGCGCGTAGCCGGAGAGCTCGCCGAGAACGTCCGCGGTGCAGACATCGCCGGCGTGCAGGATCAGGTCCGCCGAGCGAAGCCACGATGCGACGCCGGGCGGGCAGGACTTCCAGAACCGCGGCGCATGGGTATCGGCGAGGACGACGACGCGCACGGACTCATCATGCCTCGCCGTCAGGAATCCGGGCTCGGGCCTGGCAGTTAGAGTCGTAGGCATCAGGAGTGCGCGATGGACGAGGAACTGACGGGGCAGGCGCCGGACCACGAGCCGGTCGGAGAGGATGCCTCCGCGCAGGTGACCGCCCGTGCGATGGCGGGCGTCCAGCCGGGCCGGATGCCCGCCATCTACCTGGGACACGGCGCGCCGCCGCTGGTCGACGATCCGCTCTGGGTGGTGCAACTTGAGGCCTGGGCGCGCGCGCTGCCGACGCCCACCGCCATCCTGGTGGTATCCGCGCACTGGGAGAACGCGCCGCTCGCGCTCGGCGCTACCGCGAACGCAGCACCGCTGACGTACGACTTCTACGGCTTCCCCGAGCGGTACTACCGCGCGACGTACCCCTCGCCGGGCGCACCGCAGCTGGCGGACCGGATCCGGTCCCTGCTCGCCGGCCGCGAGCAGGTCGCCGACGTGCCGGGCCGCGGGCTTGATCACGGCGCCTACGTGCCGCTCACGGTGATGTATCCAGCGGCAGAGATCCCGGTGCTGCAGATTTCGATGCCAAGCCTGGACCCGCAGCGACTGCTGGCGGTCGGCGCGGCACTGCGTCCGCTCCGGGACGAGGGCGTCCTGATCATCGGCAGCGGCTTCCTGACCCACGGGCTCCCGTTCCTGCGCGACTTCCGGTATAACGCCGCGCCGCCGTCGTGGTCCGCGGAGTTTGACCACTGGGCCGCGACCGCACTGGACGCCGGGGACGTCGATGCGCTGGCCAGCTTCCGCGGCGCGCCCGCTGTCAGGTTCGCGCACCCGACGACGGAGCATTACGCGCCGCTGTTCGTCACCCTGGGCGCAGCCGAGTCCGTCGCGCCCGTCACCACGATTACCGGCTACTGGATGGGCCTGGCCAAGCGCTCTGTTCAGCTGGCCTGACAGCACTGGCCGCTGGTGCGGCGACCGGATCGGCCAGGGCGGGGCTGCCTGCGCGGGACCCTTCGCCCCATGCGCTGCGCCGGTGAGATCCGTGCGCCCCTGCGAGACGCGCAGATCCCCCCCAACTCCCGGCTGCCGCACGAGTGCCACTGGCCGGGAGCGTTTACCCGGCGCCATGGAGCTAGCGACGCAGGAGCCCCGCCCTGGTTACCGGGACAGTCAACTGCCAGCGGGCTCGCCAGTT
>Ga0335073_10004577_pt1 | contig 19327 bp, 19 predicted proteins | sample Lox_Sample_22_FD_207093 | JGI IMG/M metagenome (GOLD analysis project Ga0335073, IMG submission 207093) | Soil microbial communities from Loxahatchee National Wildlife Refuge, Florida, United States - Lox_Sample_2.2 | ecosystem: Environmental > Terrestrial > Soil > Wetlands | place: USA...
GGTCCCGCTTCTCCCTGCGCAGGCTCGTCTTCGCGTATGGCATGGACAGCGCCTTCCGGTCTGGTCAGACTCGAAGCTGCCGCAGCACCGACCCGGCAGGCAGCTCGTCCTCCAGCGTAGCCGCACATACACAGCATGCGAGAGCAGAGCCGACTGCTAGAGGCAGGTCGGCGAGGTTACCCACGTTTCGGAAACCGGCCTGGCGGGTCTCGAGCATGCTGCCGAGAGGCCGCGCAGCGGGGACAGGCGGCAGGCGCCCGGGTGGCGCGCCCAAGACCACGTGATGCCATCATGACGGTAGGTGCCTTCCCCTTCCCGGCCGCGCACGGTCCCGGACCGGAAGCGAGGGCAAAACTACCCTGCTAGCGGGCCAATACCGATCCGCAACCTGGGAACGCTGCGGAAGGAGACAGAGAAAGGGACTGGCCAGTGTCAGCGACCCCCGATCGTGTAGTCGAGACTGAGTTTCTGAGTCTTGACGGAATCCGCTTGCGGGGCACCATGGTGACTGCAGCCAGGAAAACAGCAAATGCCACCGTGCTCGTTCACGGCGGCGGAGTTACGCGCCACGAGGGTGGTTTCTACACCCGCCTGGCATCTGGCCTGGCTGAAGCCGGGATTCCCTCGCTGCGGTTCGATATCCGCGGCCACGGTGAAAGCGAAGGCCGGCAAGAGGACCTGACAATCTCGGGGATACTTAACGACATCCGCAGTGCCGTAGAGCACATCAGATCGGAAACGGGCAGTCAGAAGGTCAACCTCATCGGAGCGAGTTTCGGCGGAGGCATCTCGGCCTATTACACATCGAGATACCCGGAGCAGGTTAGCCGTCTCGTGCTCATCAACCCGCTGCTGAACTACAAGAAGCGCTTTATCGATGACAAGCCGTACTGGCATGGTGATCACATCGGGCGCGAAGCCGGAGACGAGCTGGCGACGCAGGGGTTCATCTCGCACTCGCCAACTTTCAAGCTCGGGAGGCCGCTACTCAATGAGGTCTTCTACATCCAGCCGCATCTCGCACTTGGTAAAGTAAAAGCGCCAGCGCTTATATTGCACGGCACAAATGATACCTTCGTACCGATCGAGTCATCGCGCAACGCAATAGGCAGCTTCGGTGGCGAGGCGAGACTAATTGAAATCGACGGCGCACAGCACGGGATCGCCGTACACGAAGACCCCCAGTACCAGAACCCGCAGACGTGCGAATGGCAGTCCTACGCGATCCGCACTATCGCGGAATGGCTGACGAGCGGCATCTAACCCACAAGTGCTGCTTCGCATAGGTCATGCACGCTGTCCCGGTCGCGCCACTGGTCCAGGTGAACGGCCAGCAGCCAGCAGGTAGGGCGTAGGTCGGCGGCCAGGCCAGGTTCGTACTCCGGCAGATGCGGTGCGGTAATCGCGGCGAGTCCGCCGGGATCCAGGCCGGTATCGCCGCGGAACTCGTTGATCCGGGCGGCGGCGTCTTGCAACGACCAGCCATACCTGCAGCACCTGGCGAGGTCACCAGCCGTCGAGGGAAAATACCGCCCGCTCGGTGATCGCGGCGAGCGCGGCAGCGGTGTAGGGCACGGTGTTGGCCGGGGGGCGGGTGGGATCGGCCCAGCAGAGCCGGGCGCACTTGTGCGGTTCCCGGTTGACCGGCTCGCCTGCCCACCGCGCGGTGGTGAAGAAGATCCCGATGCGTCCCTCGCCCTCGGGGTTGCGGTGGTGCACGACGTGAGTGAAGCCGAGGTCGGCAGGATCGATGTCGACGCCGACCTCCTCGGACGCTTCGCGGACAGCGGTCTGCGCGATGGACTCCCCTTCTTCCAGGTGACCGCTTGGAGGGCATAGCTGGCCGTCGGCGTAGCCGGTGCCGGAGCGCTCCAGCAGGAGGATCATCCCGTCGGAGCGCTGGAGCAAGACGTAGACGTCCACCACGGTGCGGTAGCGGTCCGCTGCCCGGGTCTGCGCCGCCTGGTGCGCCCTCGGGGGCGCGTCGAGAGCGTTAGTGCCTGCCACGCCCGCCAAGCCTAGTGCCATAAGTGCCGCGTCGGCCCGCACGACGCGGCGGGTCAGCGAGCCGCCTGCTCTGGACGGCACCAGCAGTCGGCGGGAGTGCGCCGCCCTTGCTGCGCCAGGTTCTGCAGGCCAGCGTCGGCTTGATCCTGGGAATCATGCATTCCCACCACGGGGAGTGACCCAGATGCCACCCATTCGTCAGTCTTGTCCTGCCCGATTCCTGACCAGCGAGCAGCCCCGGCGAGGACGTGAACGATCATGCCCCCTTCACGGGCCGTGCCACCGGCACGGCCGGCAGTCGGCCACGCGGTCCGGACCCTCTGATGGCAGCGCACACGGCCCCGGGCGCGCCGCGAGCGGCCCCGGCTGCGGGAAATCCGGTGCCGGGCGCGGCCTGGCCCGCCTGCGCCGGGACCGTGCCGCCGCTCGCTGAGGCTTTCACGGTCCGGGCGGACAGCGCGCCCGGCATCGAGGCCATGCTGGTCCCCGGCGCGGTGATAGCGCTCGTTCCCGGCGACGACGGCAGCGGTCAGCCGGGCAGCTGGTCGCGGTCGCGCGGGAAGACCCAGCTCGCGTCCTGGCTGGCCGGGTCCTTGCAGCGGTCAGGCGGGGTTGACTTCCTGGCCTGGGTGAACGCGGCGAGCCGCGCATCGGTGCTGTCCGGGTACGCCGGAGCCGCCGCGCGGCTGGGGCTGGATGACGGCGGAGATGCCGAGTCGGTGGCCGCGCGGTTCGCGGTATGGCTGGCCGGCACGGCCCGGCGCTGGCTGCTGGTCCTAGACGACCTGCGCGATCCGGCGGACCTGGACAGCTTGTGGCCATGCGGCCCCGCCGGCCGGGTGCTGATTACCGCCGTGGACGCCGCAGTGATCCCGGACGGGCTCAGGCCGGTCACGGTGCCGGTCCCCGCCCTCAGCCTGCGCGAGACGATGGGCTACCTCTTCAACCGGCTGAGCACCGACCAGGACCAGCGCAGCGGTGCCTACGACCTGGCCGAGCACCTGGGCGGCGAGCCGGCCGCGCTCGCCCAGGCCGGCGCTGTGATGGCCGACTCGGGCACCGGCTGCCGTGACTACCAGCATCGCTTCACCCAGCAGCGGGCGCGGCTGCGAGCGGCGGGAGGCGGCGAGCCGCCTCCCGCCGCGGCCACCTGGCTGCTGTCGGCGGACTACGCCGAGGACCTGCTCCCTGGAGGCGGCACTTGGCCGCTGCTCGTGCTCGCCGCGCTCCTAGGTAGCCACGGGATTCCCTCCGCCGTGTTCACCGCCCCCGCGACCTGCAAGTACCTCGCCGACACGGGCGCCGGGTACCCGCCAGGCCCGGAGCAGGCGTGGAAGGCAGCGCTGGCCCTGGATCGCGCCGGGCTCGTGTCGATCGGCCCAGCCGGTGAGCCGGCCGTGTGGGCCGGCACGCCGTTGCAGGCGGCGGCCCGCGCCGCGGCCAGCCCGGAGCTGCTCGGCCTGGCGGTGCAGGCGGCGGCGGATGCGGTACTTGAGGCGTGGCCGAAGGACCAGCCCCGCTCCGGCCGGGCGGGGCAGATGCGGGCCTGCGCGGCGAGCCTCCTCCGTCACGCCGGGGATGCCCTGTGGGCCGGCGGCAGCTGCCACCGGGTGCTGCTGACGGCCGGGCAGAGCATGACCGCCGCCCGGCTGGCCGGGCCGGCGGTCGCCTGGTGGCGGGAGATCGCCGGCTGCTGCGAGCGGCTGCTCGGCCCTGACCATCCCGACACGCTGGTCGCGGCCGGGCAGCTAGCCGACGCGCTGCTGGCGTCGGGCCAGGCACCCGACGCTGTGCGCTGCTCGCGGTGGGTGCTTGACGGCCGGGACCGCGTGCTCGGTCCCGGCCACCCGGCCGCCATCGCCGCCAGGGTCAGCCTCGGCCGTGCGCTGGCGGCCTCCGGCGAGACAAGCGAGGCGCTCACGGTCTTGCGTGAGGCGGCCGGGCGCAGCCAGCGGGCACACGGCCCCGGCGACCCGGGCGCGCTGGCCGACCTAGACGAGTACGCCGCCGCGTTCCTGGCAGCCGGGGACACCGCCACGGCGGTGCGGTTCTGCAAGCAGGCGCTGGCCGGGCGTGAGCAGCAGCATGGCCCGGACGGTTCCGCGACGCTGGCCGCCGCGCTGCGGCTGGCCGGCGCCTGCCTCGCTGACGGCAGGGCCAAGGCCGCCATCAGCCAGTACAAGCGCGTCCTCGCGGCCCGCGAGAATGCCCTCGGCCCGGACCACCCGGACACACTGGCCGTGCGAGCAAGCCTGGCGGCCGGCTACGACACCGCCGGGCAGATCGGCGAGGCGCTGCGTGAGCACCAGCAAGCCTGCGCCGGCTACGAGCGGGCGTTCGGCCCCGACCACCCCGGAACCCTCGCCTGCAAGGCGGACCTGGCCAGCGCCTACTATACCGCCGGCCAGCTCGGGGATGCCGTCACCGTGCTGCGCGACAGCATCCCCCGCGCCGAGCAGGCCCTGTCCCCGGGCGACCCAGTCACCCGCAGGCTGAGACAGGTACTGGCCGGCATCACCACGAACATGACAGACGGATGAGCGGCCCGGAAGGGAGTCCTGTGACGGACTATGACTACGTCATCGCCGGCGGCGGCACGGCCGGCTGCGTGCTGGCCGCCCGGCTGAGCGAGAACCCTGGCACCCGGGTCCTGCTGCTGGAGGCGGGCAGCGCCGAGATGGTCCCGGCCATGATGGTGCCGGACGCGTGGCCCGGCCTGGTCGGCTCGGCGGCGGACTGGGGCGGCACCACGACCGCCCAGGCCGATGCCGGACCGCTGCCCTACCCGCGCGGCCGGGGGCTGGGCGGATCCGGCGCGATCAACGCCATGGCCCACGTGCGCGGCCACCAGGCGGTGTACGACGCCTGGGCAGTCGGCGGCGCGGCCGGGTGGGCCTATGCGGACTTGCTGCCGTACTTCAAGCGCAGCGAGCACACGGAAGGACGTGATCCGGCGCTGCGCGGGACCGAAGGCCCGGTCCGGGTCGCGCCGGTCCCTGAGACGGACCGCCACCCTGCTGCCCGTGCGCTCGCCGAGTCGCTGTGCGCGCTCGGCTGCCCGGTGACCGGGGACCTCAGCGGGAGCCAGCAAGAGGGGGTGGCCTGGCCCGACCTGGCGATCACCGGCGGGCGCCGGGTCAGCCCTGCTGACGCCTATCTCCTGCCAGCGGCGCACCGCCCGAACCTCACGGTCCTCGACGGCTGCCTGGTCACCCGCCTGATTGTCCGTGACGACCGGTGCGTCGGTGCCGCTTACCTCCGCGACGGCGTCCCGGAGCAGGCCCGTGTGTCCGGCGAGGTGATCGTGTGCGCCGGGGCGATCGGCTCGCCGCAGCTGCTGATGCTGTCTGGCATCGGCCCGGCGGAGCACCTGCGCGGTGTGGGCATCGACCCGGTGGCCGATCTTCCCGGGACCGGCGCGAACCTTCAGGACCACCCGGTCGCTATGGCCTGCTACGCCTCGGCGGTACCACTGCCATGGAGCCGGTACAACCACGGGGAAACGTATTCCAGCCTGTCCAGCCCGCTGGCGGGTCCCTGGCCTGACCTGCAAATCTTCCCGATCCTACTGCCCGTCGCCCCGCCCGGCCTGCAGGCGCCTCCTGCTGGCTTCGCCTTGGTGGCGTCCGCTGTCGCCCCGGACAGCCGGGGGTCGGTCCGCCTGGCCTCCGCCAGCCCGCTGGACGCGCCGCTGATCGATCCGGGCCTCCTGCGCGAGCGCAACGACCTGGAACGGCTGGAGGCGGGCCTGGCCCTGATCCGCCAGGCCGCGGCCGGGGCCGCGTTCAGCCGGCTCGGCGTGACCGAGGCACACCCAGGTCCCGGGACCCGCGGCGGCGAGCTTCGGGCGTGGATCAGGCGCACGGTCAGCAGCTACTACCACCCGGCCGGCACCTGCCGGATCGGCCCCGGCACGGACCCGGGCGCGGTCCTCGACCCGGAACTGCGCGTCCACCAGATCACCGGGCTGCGGGTCGCCGACGCGTCGGTGATGCCGGTCATCCCCAACGCCCACCCGAACGCGACCGTGCTCGCCATCGCCGAGCATGCCGCCGGCCTCATCGCCGGCCGCCGCTACCCAGGCCACGCACCAGCCCAGGCCGCGCCTCGCGGCCGCTGACAGAAAAGGACAAGCAGGCAATGACTACAGCCGCGGCGCGCAACGAGCAGGTGCGCCGGTACGTCGAGAACCGCCATATCGACCACATTCCCGCGGCCGCACGGCACGGGAAGCCCTGGCACCAGCTGGTTTTCTGGTTCGGCGGGAACGTCAACGTGTTCAACGTCGTCCTGGGCGGGGTGACCGTCTCGATCGGGCTGACGTTCTGGTGGGCGCTGGCGGCGATCACGGCCGGCACCCTGATCGGGGCGCTGCTGATCGCCTTGCATGCGACCCAGGGGCCGAAGCTCGGGGTGCCGCAGAGCATCCAGAGCCGCGGCCAGTTCGGCTTCTACGGCGCGGCGTTCATGTTCCCCGCCGTGCTGCTGCTGAACGTCGGGTTCATCGCCGCCGAGCTGGTGATCCAGGCCCAGGCGCTGACCGGCGTGACCGCCTCGCTGAGCATGGCGGCCTGGATCCTGGTGCTGGCCGTCCCGTCGGTGGTGATCGGAGTCTTCGGGTACCGGTGGATCCACCGGGTCATGCAGGCCACCGCCGTCGTCGTGGGCGTGTCGCTGGTCGTCATGTTCGCCCAGGGCCTGCAGCACTCGCTCCCGGCCAGCGAGACCAGCCTGGCTCACCCGTCCGCGGGGCTGTTCCTCGCCGGCGTCGCCCTGCTGGTTATCGACATGCTGAGCTTCGGCCCGTTCGTCTCGGACTACACCCGCTACCTCCCGGCCAGGACCAGCGGGCAGCGGTTGTTCTGGGCCATCTACGCGGGAAACGTCCTGGCGACCATCGGCTCCTGCGCGATCGGCGCCTACCTCGCCGCGCTGCTGCCGTCGCTGGCCCCGGTCGCGGCCGTCGGGAAGATCTCCGGCAAGTGGGCGCTCATCATCATGGCCTTGTCACTGGTCAACGCCAATACCTTCAACGCCTACACCGGGTCTTTCCAGGTGCTGGCGTTCGGCAGCATGTGGCGCCGGTTCAAGGCCGAGTCGGTCACCGTCCGGCTGATCCCGTTCCTGTGCGTCATGGCCGTGGGCGTCGTGATCGCCTGCCTCGGCTATCACCAGTTCGTGACGAACCTGAGCAACTTCCTCGACGTGCTGCTGGTCTTGTTCATTCCGTGGAGCGCCGTGAACCTGGTGGACTATTTCCTGGTCCGCCGCGGCAGTTACGACGTCGCCTCGTTCTTCACCGCCGGCGGTGCTTACGGGAGATTCGCCTGGCGCGGGCTGCTGGCCTACGTGGTCGGCCTGGGCGTCGAATGGCCCTTCGTGAGCCAGCCGGACTACACCGGGCCGCTAGTCAAACCGCTCGGCGGAGCCGATGTCTCCTGGCTCGTGGGATGGTTCGCCGCCGCCATCGTGTACCTCGCCCTGGTCGCCGGCCAGGTCAGCGTCCAGCATCGTGACCAGAAGGTCACTGCGGCCAACCGGTGAACCGCGGGGACGCTCCGTCCCGGTGCCTCTAGCCGTCGCAGACTGCTTTCAGGATCTTCCAGTGCATGCCCTCCGGCTGGTCCGGACGTTGGGAGTCGCCCCGGGCGCTCTTGCCCGGCGGCGGCCCCGGTGCCGGGAGGCCTGGACCAGGAGCCGGGGCGGTGCACCAGATTCCTGCCCGGGAGGCGCTCATGGACGATGACCAGCTGTTCGACTGGCGGCAGGCCGAGAAGGACATGGCCGGGGGGATCGACTGTACCGTCCCGCATTCCGCCAAGGTCTGGGACTACTGGCTCGGCGGCAAGGACTATTACTCGGTCGATCAGGAAGCCGGCGATAAATTCCTGGCCGGTTTCGCCGGGATCAAGGATGTGGTCCGGCAGCTGCGGTACTTCTCCGCCCGCGCGGTCCGCCACCTCGCTGCCGACGCCGGAGTCCGCCAGTTCCTCGACATCGGTACCGGCCTGCCGTTCCGCGACCCCGTCCACGAGATCGCACTGGGCATCGCGGGCGACTGCCGCATCGCCTACGCCGACAACGACCCGTTGATCCTGGCCTTCGCCAGGGCGCTGCTCACCGGGCCGTCCGGCACCGTTACCCACATCGACGCCGACCTTAGCCAGCCGGCCGGGCTGCTGGCCGCCGCCCGCGAATGGCTTGACTTCACACAGCCGGTCGCCATCCTCCTGGTAAGCACCCTCGGTCACATCGGCAACCCCCTCCAGGATGATGACGAGGCCGGCCTGCTGATCACCGGGCAGCTCAAGGACGCGCTACCGCCCGGCGGCTATCTTGTCATCGGCGACCTTGTCGCCTGCCAAGACCAGGATATGGACGCAGCGCTGGGCTCTTACAACGCCACGGGTGCGGTACCCTATCGCGCCCGGACCGCAGAGCAGTTCACCCGCCTGTTCGGCGGCCTGGACCTCGTCGGCGGCGCGGGGCCGGTCTGCCGGTGGCGGCCGGAGCCCAGCCCCTTCACCGCCATGGAGGTGCCCGCATGGGGAGCTGCCGGGCGGAAGCGATGATCGGGACCACGCGAGAGACGCCGCATTCCGCGGGTAGCCATGCCCGCGCTGGAAGCGGAACCGGAGGCCGGGCGCCGGGCTTGTCGTGCCTAGCGGGAGGGGGCGTCATCGCCGGCGCCCGGATCCTGCTCGTCGTACCAGGTTTCAAGCAGGGTCAGCGCTCTCATCAGGCGATGCCCGCGAGGAAGCAGCCAGTAGCGGGTCTCGCGCGGGCCGTGCGGTACCTCCCGGCGGGCGATGTACCCGGATGCCTGCAGGCGGCGCAGCCTGTCTTCCATGACCTTCCAGCTGAGCTGCCCGTCGGCGGACTGCTCGTTGACGGCCCTGATCAGGTCCGCGGGGCGGACCGGGGCGTCGCTGTCCGCGAGGTTGGCCAGCAGCGCCAGGTCCCACTGGGTGCGGAGCGGCGCCAGCCGACTCATCAGGTTCTGCCAGTCCACTGGTCTGCTGCGGCTTCGGTTCCCGAAGCCAGGCGACCCCCCTGTGCGCTGGGCGTGGTCGTAGCGCTAGCGCACCCGCAGCCTGGCCGCTGCCAGTCCCGTCCTTGCCGCGCTCCTTCCTGTTCGCCTGCTAGCTCCCCGGGCTCCCAGGCGCGCCTGGCAGCAGTATCCGGCCTGTTCACTAGGGGACCCCGCGGAAGACAGCGCAGCTGCACGGCGATGAACGGCCGCTCGCATGAAGCGCGCTCGCAGCAAGCTGGCACGCAGAACCCGCTGGCTGCGGCCCGCGCGCCGCGACCGCCCAGACTCGGCAGCCGCCGGGAGGCGCTAGGCCGACGATCGCGGGAATGCCCCGGTAACAGCAGCCTAAGCGGCGGGGAACCCGCAGCGCAATTGCGTTTCTGGCCGTGCCAGGTGCCGTCACGCGCTGACGGCACCAGAACGGTAAATGCGGCACCCGCGCCGGGCGCAAGTGGTAGACAAGGCCAGTCTGGAACCCTGGTGCGGCGGGACGCACCGGCTTACAATACGCGCGACAGCGCGTTTCCCCACCGAGGGGGCGACGGGTATGAGTGAAACTTCCCGCCCGCGCGACACCATCTGCCCGCCGTGGTGCCAGCTGCCGCCAGCGCACGTAGCCGGCTCGGGTCCGGCGGGCGAGACCACGCACAGGCGGGTGATCCGGGAGATCTGCCTGGGAAGGATCGAGGCGATCCGGGAAGCGGCGGACGCGCCGGTCAAGGTGGAGGTCGAAGCCTACAGCGACCCCGAAGGCCGGGAGCACCCGCCGACGGTCAGGCTGACCTTGTCGGGTGCTTCAAGCCCTGATGACCCTGATGCGGATGACCTGACGCCCGCCGAGGCGCGCGACCTGGCGGAGGCCCTGCTGGAAGCGGCCCGCCTCGCGGAGTCATGATCGCCGGCGCTCAGATGACAGGGCCGCACTGGCACCTGTGGGCTGCAATTAATTTCGCCCGCCTTCACGCGGACGAAGCGGTATTGCGCGCAATTATCGCCTGTCGCGTAAATTCCGCTGCGTACCGGAAATAACTCAAGTCGTGTAGCGCACCAGGCCCGATTGCTGGCCGGTTCCGGTAAGCCGCATGTTACAGATGAGTAAAGCGGCACGTCGGGCGGATCGCACTTTATGGTGCTATCGAACGCACCTTGAAGTAACAATAGGGTGCAGTGGTAAGACAGAGATCACCTTCCTGCCCGGGTCGTTATCCAGGAGGTGGTCAGGACGTTGCCCGGCTGCGCGAGAGTGCTGTGGACGGCGGCTGCGGCCTTGTGCCTGGCGGCCGGGGCGGCGGGCTGCGCCAGCGGGACGTCGGGCAGCCAGCCTCCGGCGCGCACCGACCCGGCTCCGTCGGCGCCGAGCAGCCCGGCGCAGGCCGGCGATCCGCAGGCCCTTGCCAAGTCGGCGTACCTGGGGATGTGGCAGGCGTACGTTGTTGCTGCCCGGACAGCGGACTACGAGGCGCCGACGCTGGATCACTATGCGGCGGGCGGCGCGCTGTCAACTCTGACGCACGGCCTGTACCAGGAACACCAGCAGGGCAACGTCACCCTCGGGCAGCCGGTGCTTCACCCGGCCGTGACGCTCGTCAAGGGATCAGGCGGGGCCGTCACCCAAGCCGACGTCACCGACTGCGCTGACAGCTCCCACTGGCTCAACTACCACGACGGGAAGCCGATCGCCGACCAGGATCTGCGACGCCGCTACATCATTGCAACACTGCAGCCGTTCAACGGCACCTGGAAGGTGGTCTACCTCAACGTGGGCCTGGCGGGGACATGCTGACCCGTCTGCTCCGGCGTGCCGCCGTGGCGGCCGCGGCGGCCATGGCGCTGGTATGCCTCGCCCAGGTCCCGGCGCTGGCGGGCGGCGGGCCGGGAGGCGGAAGCGGGGGTTTCGGGTACCCCCAGTGCGGCCAGTCGTCCTCAGCGCAGTGCAAGGTCACGGCCGGGACCGGCCCGGTGGCCGGGACGGCCGGCACCGCCAGCCCCGGTGGCGGTACAGGTGGCGGCGGCACCGCAACGGTTTCCACCGGAGGCACTGCGGCCGGCGGGTGCTCGGGAACGGTGAACAAGGAGTTCGGCTGCGTCCCGGCAGGCTGCAACATCACCGTGCAGACGCTGGCCTGCCCGATCGGCGTCGGCGGTGCCCCGCCGCCTGCGGGCGGTTTGCCGCCTGCCTTGCCGGCACCCGGGGTGCTGGCCCAGCTTGCGGTGAAGTACCTACGGCTGCCCGACCCGGTGATCCGCTCCTCACCCGCGCCCGGCGCGCTGCAGCTGACCCGGTTGCCGGTGTGGTTGTGGGTCGCCGCGAACGTGTGGCAGCCGCAGTCGAAGACCGCGCAGGTGCCGGGCGAGTCGGTGACGGCAACGGCCACGCCCGTGTCGGCGGCGTGGTCGATGGGCGACGGGAAGACAGTCACGTGCAAGGGCCCGGGGACCGCGTACGCGGCCGGGGATAACCCGTCGGCGGCCTCGCCGACGTGCGGCTACACCTACGACCAGTCCAGCGCCGGGCAGCCCGGCGGCGCGTTCCCGGTCACCGTGACAATCACGTGGGACATCACCTGGCAAGGCACCGGCGGGGCAGGCGGAGTGCTCGCCCCGCTGGAGACGGTCGCGGCGGCGGAGTTCCGGGTCGCCGAATCGCAGGCCCTCAACACCAGCGGAGGATGACGATGGCGGTCCAGACCCGATCCCGCCGCGCGGCCGGCCCCCAGTCCCCGGTCCAGGCGCCGCGCCGGCTGCGCAGGCGCAGCGTGCCGCTGGCGGCCGGGGGCGTGGTGCTGATCGTGGTGTGCGCGCTGGTGTTCGCCGAGGGCTGGCTGGCGGCGGGGAACCGGCAGCCGGTCCTGGCCCTTTCGCAGCCGGTGGCGGCGGGGCAGGTGATCACCGCCGCCGACCTGGAGACGGTGCGGGTCAGCGCGGCCGGGCCGGTGTCGCTGGTCCCCGCGTCCCGCCAGGCCGAGGTGGCCGGGAGCACGGCGGCGGTCAGCATGCCCGCCGGGAGCCTGCTGACCGGCAGCGACATCGGGACGCCCCCGCCCGTCAAGGGCCAGGTCCGGCTGGGGCTCGCGCTGAAGCCGGGCCAGTACCCGCCGGACCTGGCGGCCGGGCAGGACGTCGACGTGCTCGCCACCCCCGCGTCCGGGACCGCCGGCTCGTCCTCCAGCTCAGGGAGCGCGGGCGCGGCGCTGCCGGTCGGCGAGGCCGTCGTGCTGTCGGTCAGCCTCGCGTCGGCGGCGAGCGGCAGCGGGGACACGGTGGTGGAGATCCAGGTGCCGGTGGACGCGATGCCGCAGGTCGCGGCTGCGAACGCGGCCGGGCAGATCGCGCTGGCGACGATCCCGGCGGGCGGGTGAGGAAGCGATGCCGCTGATAGCGCTGGCGTCGGTAAAAGCGTCGCCCGGCGTCACCACAACCGCTCTGGCCCTGGCCAGCGCGTGGAAGACTGCGCCGCGCCGGCTGCTGGCCGAGGCCGACCCGGCCGGCGGGGACCTGGGCCTGTGGCTGGGCCTGCCCGCCGATTCCGGGCTGGCCGGGCTCGCGGCGGCGGCCCGCCACGGTCATGAGCCGGGCCTGCCGTGGCGGCACGCCCGGGAGCTGGCCGGGGGGACGCGCCTGGTCACCGCGCCGGCCGGTGCCGAGCAGGCCGCTGCCTGCGTGGCCGCCCTGTGCGCGGCGGGCCTGCCGCAGGAACTGGCCGCCGGGGAAGACCCTGCGCTGGCGGACTGCGGGCGCCTGTACCCGGGTTCCCCGGCCCTGGCCGTCGCCGCGGCCGCCCAGGTCACGCTGCTGGTGGTCCGGCCGAGGGTCAGCGAGCTGGCGCACCTGGAGCCCCGGATCCGCGGGCTGGAACAGGCCGGGCTGCGGCTCGCGCTGATCCTGGCACCCGACGGCCGGCGGCCTCCCGGCGAGCCCGCCTACCCGGCTGAGGAGATCTCCGGCGTCCTCGGCGTCCGGGTGCAGGCAACCCTGCCGTCCGACCCGCGGGCGGTGGAGCAGCTATGCCGCCGCGCCGGCGACCCCGGGCCGGCGCGGCGGCTGCCGCTGCTGCGCGAGGCCGCCGCCGTCACCGAGGCGCTGGCGGAGACCCTGGGGCATCCGCCTGCCGCGCCGGGCCTTCCGGCCGGACCGCGCGACCTTGACGAGACGGAGGTGAGCGTCGGGTGACCGAGGTTGACGGCAGGATCGCGCCGCCTCGCAGCGAGGTGGACGACGACCTGGTGAAGCGGCTGCGCGGCATGGTGGCCGACCGGATGGCGCGGCAGGCCGGCCGTGACGGCGCCATGACCGCCGCGGCCCGCTCCCGGCTGGGCCGGGCGCTGATCCGCGAGGTGCTGGAGGAGGAGGCCGCGGCCGCCCTCACTGACGCGCGGCCCCCGCTGGACCAGGCCGCCGAGCAGCAGGTCGGCGACCGGATCTACGCCGACCTGTGGGGCCTGGGCGGCTTCCAGCCCTACCTGGACGACCCCGAGGTCGAGTCGGTCAACGCCAACGGGGCCGACCAGGTGTTCGTCCAGTACTCCGGCGGGTACCGCTCGCGCGTTCCCCCAGTCGCGGCCAGCGACCAGGAGCTGACCGACCTGATCCGCGCGATCGCTGCCCGCGGCGGCATTGAGGAACGCCGCTTCGACCGCTCCTCGCCCCGGGTCAGCGTCCCGCTGCCCGGCGGCGGGCGGCTGTTCGCGGTCCAGGCGGTCACCGGCCGGCCGTGCGTGGCGATCAGGCGGGACCGGCTCTCGCGCGCAGGGCTGCGCGAGCTGGTCCGCAACGGCACCGTGGACGAACCGCTGGCGGCGTTCCTCGCGGCGCTGGTCAAGGCGCGGAAGAACCTGCTCATCAGCGGCGGCACGAATGTCGGGAAGACCACGATGCTGCGGGCGCTGGCCAGCGCCATCCCCACCGACGAGCGGCTGATCACCATCGAGGACTCTCTCGAGCTGTGCCTGGACTGGGACACCGAAGCCCACCCGGACGTCGTCGCGATGCAGAGCAGGGAGCCCAACACCGAGGGCGAGGGGGAGATCACCCTGGCCGAGCTGGTCAGGTGGGCGCTGCGGATGACCCCGGACCGGGTCCTGGTCGGCGAGGTCCGCGGGGGCGAGTGCATCCCCATGCTCAACGCCATGAGCCAGGGCAACGACGGGAGCATGACCACGATCCACGCCAGCTCCTCGCGCGGCGCGATGCTCAAGCTCGCCGCCTACGCCGCGCAGAGCCCGGAGCACCTGACGCTGGAAGACACCGGCCTGCTGATCGCCGGGGCGATCCACTTCGTGATCCAGCTCGCCTGGGACACCAGCGGCGCGCGGTGCGTATCCAGCATCCGGGAGATCACCGACGCCGACGGCCGCCAGGTCGCCAGCAACGAGGTATGGGCTCCCGGCCCGGACCGCCGCGCCGTCCCGTCGGTCCCGGTCCGCGCCGCCACCCTGGAGGAACTAGAGGCCGCCGGCTACCGGCCCGGAACGTGGTAGGCGCCATGAGCACGGCCACAGCCGGGATCCTCGGCGCCCTGGCCGGCCTCGGCGTCCTCCTGATCATCACCGGCCTGCGCCGCGCCGGCACGCCCGAGCCGGGCCCCCGCCTCAGCCAGCTGGCGGACCGCATCCGGCAAGAAGCGACTCTGCCCCGCGTCGCCGCGACCCTGGTCACGGCAGCGATTGTCGCGGCCGTCACCCGCTGGCCGGCCGGGACGGTACTGGCCGGGCTGGCCGCCTGGTTCCTGCCCCGGGTCCTGGGACCGGACCGCGAGCACGCCCGCGCGCTGGAGCGGATCGAGGCGATCGCTTCCTTCACCGAGATGCTGCGGGACACGATCTCCGCCGCCGCCGGGCTGGAGCAGGCCATCCTGGCCGCCGAGCCGGTCGCCCCCGCCCCGGTCCGCGAGCAGGTGGCGCTGCTGGCCGCCCGGATCCGCCGGGGCGCCCGGTTGCCGGACGCGCTGCGCTCCTTCGCAAGCGAGATCGCCGACCCGACCGCCGACCTGGTCGTGGCGGCGCTGCTGCTGGCGGCCGAGCAGCAGGCCCGCGACCTGGCCCAGATGCTGGGCAGCCTGGCTGACTCAGCCCGCCAGCACGCGGTGATGCGGATGCGAGTCGCCGCCGGCAGGGCGCGGGTCCGCACCGCCGCCCGGATCATCATCGCCGTGACCTTGCTGCTGGTCATCGGGCTGCTAGTTTGGAGCCGCGCGTTCCTGGCGCCTTACGGCATCCCGGCCGGCCAGCTGATGCTGCTGGTGGTCGGCGCCTGCTTCAGCGCCGGGTTCTGGTGGCTGCACCGGATCTCTGTCATGGGCAGCGACCCTCGCCTGCTCACCAACCTGGCCGGCACGTCCCCGGCCGACGGGGCGAGGCCATGACCGCCGCGCTGCTGGCCGGGACCGGGTTCGGGCTCGGGCTGCTCGCCATCCTCGCGGGGCTCGCCCCGCGCCGGGCCAGCCTGGCCGACGCGCTGGAGTTCCTGACCCGCACCCGGCCCGCCCCGGTCGTCACGCTGGACGCCGGGGGCTGGGCGGCGCGGCTCGGGCGCCCGGCGGCGGCGCTGCTGGCCGGGCTCGGCCTGCCCGGCGAGTCGCTGCGCGCGGACCTGGCGATCCTCGGCCGGCCCCCGGAGCGGCTGCTGGCTGAGCAGGCCACGGCTGCCGTCGCCGGCCTGCTGCTGGTCCCGGCGATGACCGGGCTGCTGGCCCTCGGCGGGGTCCCGGCCGGGTGGCAGCTGCCGGCCGGCGGCGCGGTGCTGCTCGCGGTCGCCGGGTTCGCCGCGCCCGCGCTGGCCGTCCGCCAGGAGGCCGCCGCCCGCCGCGCGGGCGTCCGGCACGCGCTGGCCGCGTTCCTGGACCTGGTCGTGATCGCGACCGCCGGCGGCGCCGGGACCGAGACCGCGCTCACCTACGCCGCCGCCACCGGGCAGGGACCCGCGTTCGCCCAGATCCGCCAGGCGCTGGAAACCGCCCGGCTGACCCGCCAGCCGCCGTGGGCGACCCTGGGCCAGCTCGGCGCCGAGCTCGGCGTCACCGAGCTGACTGAGCTGGCCGCCTCCATCACCCTGGCCGGCACCGAGGGCGCCCGGGTCCGCGCCAGCCTCGCGGCGAAGTCCGCCGCGATGCGCGCCCGGCAGCTCGCCGAGGCCGAGGCCGACGCCCAGGCCGCCACCGAGCGGATGAGCCTGCCCCTGGTCGTCTTGTTCGCCGGGTTCCTGGCCCTGATCGGGTACCCGGCGATCGTCCACGTCATCAACGGTATTTAGCCCACGAAAAGGGAGACAAGCCGATGCCTGCCCTGCTGGAACTGATGCGAGCCGCCGCCTCGGTGCTGCGCGCGAGGCTGGCCGCCGCGCGCCGCGCCGGCGACGCCGGCTACACCACCGAGACCGTCGTCGTCACGGCACTGCTGGTCGCGCTGGCCATCGCCGCCATCGCGATCATCGTGAACGCGGTCATCAACAAGGCCAACAGCATCAACCTCGGATGAAGACCCCAGCGCCCGCCGCCCGCCGGCCCCGGCGGCGACGACGGCCGGCAGGCTCCCGTCCCGGGCAGGCGAGACGCCGCCGGGCAGGCGGCGACCGCGGAGCCGGCTCCGCCGAGATCGTCATCGCGGTGCCGCTGCTGATGCTGCTGATCCTGCTGGTCATCCAGTTCGCCATCTGGGAGCACGCCGAGGCCATCGCGCACGCCACGGCCGAGGAGGCGCTGGCCGCCGCCCGCGTCCAGGGCGGCACTGCCGCCGACGGCCAGCAGCGGGCCGCCCAGGTCATCAGCCAGATCGGCACCAGCGTGCTGGTGGGTCCGCAGGTCACCGTCACCGTGACGCCCGCGGACGTCACCGTCGGCGTCACGGGGACCGCCGAGCGGGTTCTGCCCGTGCCCGGCCTCAGCTTCCCGGTTACCGCTACCGTCACCGGGCCGGTCGAGCGGTTCGTCCCCGCCACCGCGCAAGGCTGACCACCGTGCCCCGCCCCCGTCGGCCCCCGTTCCGGGAGCGCGGCAGCGCCGCCGCCGAGCTGGTGCTGGTCACCCCGTTCCTGGTCCTCCTGCTGCTGTTCGCCGTCGCTGCCGGCCGCCTGGTCACCGCCCGGCTCGACGTCGACAGCGCGGCCCAGCAGGCCGCCCGCGCCGCGTCCCTGGCCCGCACCCCCCAGGCCGCCAGCGCCCAGGCGCAGCAGGTCGCGCAGGCGGCGCTGGCCGGGCAGTCCGTCACCTGCGACCCCGCCGTCATCACCCCGGACACTGGCGACTTCACTCCCGGCGGCGAGGTCACCGTGACCGTGACCTGCACGGTCCGCCTGTCGGACCTGAGCCTGCTGCACATCCCCGGCAGCGAGACGATCACCTCCACGTTCACCGCCCCGATCGATACCTACCGCGGTGAGCCCCTCGGGCTCAGCAACCCGGAAGGTTCCCCAGCCGCGAACCCAGGCACGGGGAGCGCGTGATGAGGCTGACGGCACGCTGCGGCGGGGGCGCGCACCCCGGAAGTCTTGCCCGCCCTGCCAGGATCCCTAGAAACCAGGCTGCGGGCAGATCCTGGTGCTGCCCGCGGTGCCTGCCCGAAGTTCCCCGGCTACGTCAGCTAACGCAGCCGGCAGCCCATGCCGGGCGATCGCACGACAGCAGGAGTCATCTGCTCGTCGGTTCACGAAGAATGACTCGTGGCCGTAAATATCGCGAGAACCTCGGGAATCCCGAAGAAACGACGGGAAAATCTGCCGCGACGGTGAACCCGAGGGTGCCCTGCGCCGAGGCGGTTCAGGGAACTCCCTGCGATCCCGGAGTCGCGTCGCTTCCCGCAGGGACCCTCGTGCCCGCCGATCTAGGCGCCCTGGCGCTGTCCCGCAGCGCCAGCCCCGGTCGGCCGTGCTGCGCGGGCGGTGCCGCGTGAGGATGACACGGCGGTCCGGGGCGGCCGGGCGGGACAGCGGGCAGGTGACCGCGTTCGTCGTCGTCATGGCCGCCGCCCTGGTCCTGATGATCGGCCTGGTGCTGGACGGCGGGCTGACGCTCGCGGCCCGCGAGCGCGCCCTCGGCGAGGCCCAGGAAGCAGCTCGCGCCGGAGCCCAGGCCGTCAACCTGGTCACCTACCGGCAAGACGGCGACCTGGTCCTCAACCCCGCCCAGGCCACCGCCGACGCCGACGCCTACCTCGCCAGCATCGGCGCCACGGGCACCGCGACCGCCACCGGCGGCCTGGTGACGGTCACGGTGACCATCGTCCAGCCGATGCAGATCCTGTCGGCGGCCGGGCTGCACGCGGTCACCGTCCACGCCACCGCCTCCGCCGTGCCGGTGCGGGGTATCGACGGGCCGCTGCCGTGAAGCGGGCTGCCGCGCTGGCCTGGCGGGTGCTGCGGACCGCCGCCGGGGTCGCCGGGGTTGCCGCCCTGCTAGCCGGCCTGCCCTGGGCGCTGGCCGCGTTCACCGGGTCGCCGCTGCCCCGGACCTGGCCCGGGTGGGCGCAGGCCCAGCGGTTCCTCTCCAGCCCGCTGAGCGACGGCGCGATCATCCGCTTCCTCGCCGACGCGGCCTGGGTCTTGTGGGCCGTCTTCGCCCTGTCGCTGGTGATCGAGCTGATCGCGGCGGCCCGGGGCCACCCCGCGCCGAGGCTGCCCGCGATCGCCCCGGTCCAGGCGCTGGCCGCCGCCCTGGTCGGCGCGACCATGATGACCGCGCTGCACGTCCCGCGCGCCCAGGCGCGCAGCGCCCCGCCGCTGCACGCCGCGATCGCCTCCGCCACCGCCGTCTCCGCCCCGCTCGTACCCGGCCGCACGGCGCAGCTGGACGCCGCCTCCGAACCCGCCGCCCTAGCCGCGAACAGCGACAGCGCGGCCCCGGCCCGGCCGAGGGTCTACCGGGTCCAGGAGAACGACGACCTGTGGGACATCGCCGAGCGGTTCCTCGGCGACCCCGAGGACTGGCACCAGATCTACCGGCTCAACGAGGGAAAACCCCAGCCCGACGGCCGCGCCCTCACCGACCCCGACCTGATCATCCCCGGCTGGGTGCTGCTGATCCCCCAGCCGGCCGGAACGCACGCCCCCGCCCCGCACCCCGGCCGCCCAGGGACCAGGACCCCAGGCGGCGGCCAAACCCCGGAGCCGTCCCCGAGCCCCTCCCGGACAGGCGAGCCGTCGCCCCGGCCCTCCCAGCCGTCCGAGCCGGCCGCGCGGCCCTCCACGAGGTCCCCGAGCCCCGGGCCATCGCCGGCTGCCGGCAGCCCGTCCCGCAGCGCGCACCCGGGCCGCGTCGCGGTCGGGCTGCCGTCGGGTGCCCTGATCGGGATCGCGGTT
>Ga0335073_10004578_pt1 | contig 19326 bp, 19 predicted proteins | sample Lox_Sample_22_FD_207093 | JGI IMG/M metagenome (GOLD analysis project Ga0335073, IMG submission 207093) | Soil microbial communities from Loxahatchee National Wildlife Refuge, Florida, United States - Lox_Sample_2.2 | ecosystem: Environmental > Terrestrial > Soil > Wetlands | place: USA...
GCATGAGCGCCCGCGGCAGCCACAGGCCCGCGAAGAACATCATGGGGAAGAACGCCAGCCGGCCGATGACGCTGGCCGCGTTCGCGCTCCGCGCTATCGCGGCGATCAGCAGTCCGATGGGGAAGAGCCCGGCGGCGGACAGCGCCACCGCGACCATGACCCCGGCCGGGCTCTTGGGGGCGGGCGAGCCGAAGGCGGCCATGGCGACGATGATCATGATCACGACCGCAGCCACCGCCACGGCCAGCTGGACCAGGCCCTGGGCGATCAGCATCCAGGACCGCGGTACCGGGGTGGTCGACAGGCGGCGCAGGACCCCCAGCTCGCGGTAGGACGCGAGCGGGATCGGCAGGCCCAGCAGCGCGAGCATGGCCAGGGCGAACACGACCAGGATCGGCAGGTACAGGTCGAACGCGGTCAGCCCGCCCAGGCTCTCCGAATGCTGCTGGAACTTGCCGACTTTGCCGAAGATGACCAGCAGCACCACGGGGATGGCGACCCCGCCGATCAGGCCGACCGGCCGCCGCCAGGTGAGCCGGGCCTCGTTGAGCACGATCTGGCCGAACGCGGCGCGGCGCGCCGTTCCCGGCCGCCGCAGGGTGAGCGAGGTCATGCCGATGCTCCTTCCTTGAGCGCATGCCTTCCGGTGAGGCGCACGAAGGCGTCCTCGAGGCTCGACGAGTCGAGCTGCACGTCGCGGACGGTCACGCCGGCGGCCGCCAGGGCGAGGATCACCGCGCTGACGAGTTCCCCGGTCCCGGTGACCACGACGTGCTGGCCCTCGCGCCCGACGGTCGCCACCCCGGGAAGCTCCCGCAGCAGCCGGTCATCGAACGGGGCCGAGGGCAGGAACCGCACGCTCTTCCCGTCCCGGGCCTGCGCGGCCAGGCGGGCCGGGGTTTCCAGCGCGGCGACGCGCCCGTTATCGATGAGCGCCACGCGGTCGCACAGCCGCTCGGCTTCCTCCATGAAGTGGGTCACGAGGACGATCGTCACCCCGCGGGCGCGCACGCCCTCGATGAGCTCCCAGGCGTCGCGGCGGGCCTGGGGATCGAGCCCGGTGGTCATCTCGTCCAGCACCGCGATCTTCGGCCGGCCGATGAGCGCCAGCGCGACCGACAGCCGCTGCCGCTGGCCGCCGGACAGGGACTTGTAGTAGTCATGGAGCTTGCCCGCGAGGCCGAGCACCTCGGTCAGCTCGCCGACGTCGGCCGGCGCGCGGTAGAACGACCGGTACTCCTCGAGGATCTCCCCGACCCTGAGCTTGGCCGGGAACGCGCTCGCCTGAAGCTGCGCCCCGACGATCTCGTGGACCTCGCCGGCGTCGGCCCGGGGGTCCAGGCCATGCAGCCGGATGGTCCCCGAGTCCGGCGAGCGGAGCCCGATGGCGCACTCGACGGTGGTGGTCTTCCCCGCCCCGTTCGGGCCGAGGATGCCGAAGATCTCGCCCTCGGCCACCGCGAACGACACGTCGTCGACGGCGACCAGCGTCCCGTAGGTCTTGCGGAGGTGCGCGATGTCAACCGCTGGCATTCCCATCTCTGCCTCCCTGCCCGCGCGCCCGGTCCGGGTGCGCTGCTTCCCCGCCCTCCCGGCGGCCTTCACGATCTTTTGAAAAACTGATATCACTATGATAGATATCTGACATCAGGCACGTCAACGAGAGGCCCGCGGGCAGGAGTGTGAGGCTCGCCACACCGCTGCGGCCCGGCTCCGGACGCTTCCCCCGCCGGGCGACCCGGGCCGGACGCTCCCCGCGCCGGGCGACCCGGGCCGGACGCTTCCCCCGCCGGGCGACCCGGCCCGGACGCTCCCCGCGCCGGGCGACCCGGGCCGGACGCTTCCCGCGGCCGCGGCGCGGGTCGGTACGTTAAGGGGATGGCAGCGAGCGAACGCACGGGCCAGGTCATCACCGCGGGCGTCATCGGCGGCGTGGCCGGCGCGGCCCTCGCCGGTCACCGGGGCGCGCGGGCGGCCGGCCTGGGCGCGCTCGCCGGGGCGGCCGCGCTGGCGGCGTCCGAGGCCGTGGCCCGGGCCCGGCAGCGACCCGGCGAGATCCCGCCGCTCTGGGCTCGGATCGCGACCAGCGCCGCGCTCGCCGCGCCGCTGGGATGGGCGGCCGGGCGGGTGACCGGTACCCGGCCGGTCGCGGTGGGAGCGGCCACCGGGGCCCTGGCCGGCCTGCTCGGGGTGCGCCCGCAGAAGGTGCTGCTCGGGCCGCCGTTCGGGGCCGCGGTGGGCTGGGCCCTCGCGGCCGGGCGGCGCCCGGTGCCTGCGGCGGCGGTCGCCAGCGTGACGATGGCGGCCTACCGGGTGACGTCAGCGCTGGTGTTCCGGGACCCGCAGGTGACCCTGCTCGCCGAGCGGGTCCGGGCGCAGGACCTGCCGTTCATAGTGCCGCGGGAAGCCCGGTCCCGGTACGTCGGCACCGGCTACGTCCGTGACCTGGCCGAGGTGCTCGGCGGCCGGTACGTCGCGGACGCGCCCGACGTCGGCATCGTCTCCTCCGTGGACGAGCTGGCCGGCCCGGAGTTCGACCCGGCCGGCCTCGACCCGGCCGTCCGCGAGTTCTACGAGCACACCACCCGGTTCACGCTCGACATCGTCCCGCAGTGGCGGCTCTGGGTGCGCCCCGGCTACCTGCTCTACCGGGCCGCGGTCGCGCGGCCGCTGGGCCAGGCGAACGTGCCGATGAACCAGCGGGAGACGCAACGGGGCATCCGCAGCCGGATCGACACCATCACCCTGCCCGGCTCGGATGACGTGGCGATCCGGGGCTGGATCCGGTCGTTCACCGACACCGACGAGCCCATCTACGTCGGCATCTACACCACGTACCGGCTCGGCGGCCGCGGGTACGTGAGCGTCGGCTTCCCGCTGCCGCAGGCCAGCTTCACCGCGACGCTGCTGCCCCGGGCGCGTCCCGGCGGCGGCCTGGTCCTGACCAGCCGCGGCGACACCGACCAGCCCGGCCACTACCTCGCCTATATCGACCCGGCCGACCGCGACCTTACCGCGGTCGCGGTCCGCGGCTTCGCCGAGCAGCTCGACGTCTACACCGAAGCCGGCGAACTGCGGGCCGAGCACGCCTTCTCCGTGTTCGGATTTCCCTTTCTCGTCCTGCACTACCGGATGCACCGCAAGCCGGGGCGCCCCGCGTAGCCACCTCGCTGGCGGGCGCAGGCCGCTGATGTATCAGCACCCGGGCGGGCGGCTCTAGAACCGTAGTTACTCATGCGTACGCGCTAGCGGGGCTGCTGGCCGCCGAGGATCCGGCGGCGGCAGGGTAGCGCAGGTGGGGGAATCTTCATGGACACGGCCGTGGGCAGAGACCAGTTCTGCCAGATGTTCAAGGGCCGGGCGGTGCTGGTCTCGGACCTGCCCGCCGGGCACAGCAGGGTCCTGGCCAGCATGGCCAACAAGATGGCGGGCGGTGCTGATTCGTCGCTGCGCACCAGGGCGGAGTACCGGGCGCTGTTCGACCTGCTGCTGACGCACGCCCCGCCCGTTCCGCCCGCGCGGCTGAGCCTGCTCGACGAGGCCGGACGGCCGACCGCGGCCGCGCGGGCGATCGAGGATTACGCCCGGGCGTCGCTGGGGCAGCCGGAGTTCTTCGGCGCGGACATGTACATGGTCCACGTCACCGGATTTCACCCCGGGCGCGGCGTGCTGACCGCGCCGGTGCGGCCCGCCCGCGGGGGCAGGCTTGACGTGTGGAAAACCGATCCGGCCGATGACCGGCACATCCCGTCCCCGGGCCGGAACGGCACGCTGTTCAGCACGCTCGATTTCGCCGTCAAGAACAGCGGCAACCACACGCTGCGCGCGCCGAAGCGGTCCTGGCGGTTCATCCTCGACGCCGAGGGGCCGGACAACCGCCTGGCCGGGATGCGGCGCGTCAACCTCAAGGCGATGTGGAACGATCCTTCTCAGATGCGCGAGGCGCTGGCCTGGCGCCTGTTCGCCCGGGCCGGCGTCCCGGCGCCGCGGCACACGTACGCGAAGCTCGCCTTCGACGCGACCTACCGGGGCCTGTTCTCGGTCATCGAGCAGGTCGACCGGAGGTTCCTGAAGGACCGCTTCGGCGAGAACCATCTCGGCAACCTGTACAAGGCCGGCTGCCGCGACATCGGGTGCGCGACCCTGGCCTACCGGACCGGGCCCGACGGCGACGACAGCGGGCGCCAGTACTTCGTCCCGGGAGCTGCGGAGCACACGTACCGGCTCAAGACCAACGCCAGCAACCCGGAGGCCAGCACGTACGACGACCTGGCCTGCCTGATCAGGACGATCAACGGCATCGGCCTTCCGGGCGGCCGGGAACGCTTCGACACGGACGCCTTCCGGGAGTCGGTCGACGGCATCATGGACGCCCGCGCCTTCCTCCGCTGGGCGGCCGTCAACTTGCTGCTCGGGAGCTGGGACAACTACTACGCCACGCCGTCCAACTACTACCTGTACAACTCGGGACGCCCGGGAGCGGCGAAGGACTTCATGGGCAGGCCCTATTTCCACTTCATCCCGTGGGACTACGACAATTGCCTGGGCATCGATTACTTCGGCACCCGGTGGCAGTACGGCGACATCCTCGACTGGGAGCGCAACACGAGGCGCTACTGGAAGAACCGGAAAGGCTCGCGCATCCCGCTGGTGGAGAACCTGCTCCGCAACGGTGACTACCGTCAGTACTACCTGGACTACATGGAGCATCTGCTCGATACCGAGTTCAACCCGAGGGCCATCGGCGCGCAGATCGGAACGCACTCGGGGGACGGCCTGTGGCATCGCGTCCGGCAGGCGGCCTACCTGGAATCCGATACGCCCTGGGGACGGCCGTTCACCGGCCGGCAGTTCAGCAACGACGAGATCTACTGGAGCGGCTGCCGGCAGCGCGAGGTGCAGCGCGGGCGCAAGAAGGTGGAGGGCATCGTCCACTACGTCCGCATGCGCCGGGACAGCGCCCGGGCGCAGCTGAGGCAGCTCAAGCGCACGATGCCGCGCCAGGCCGACGGATTCCACGAGACGCAGCCGCTGGCCCGGGCGGCCTAGCCGGCCCCTGCGGGCCCTGTGGCCGGCCCAGCCCGCCTCCGGGCAGCGGCCGGCCGGCGGATGCGAGGATGAGGCTGGCTGCGTCTGAGGGGGAGTGTGAACCTTCTTGATCCTCCCCGGGGCCGCCCACATACTCTGAGCGATATTGACGGACAGAGAAGGTTCAACCTTATGGATGGTGCCCGGCCAGGTGACGGCGAGGCCGACGCGGACGGATTCCCCGCGCCCCGGGATGGGCGCTGGCCCGTGCACGCCCTGTTCCAGCAGCGCGTCTCCGGGGACGATGCGCTGCTCAAGCTGGCCACCCTCCGCTTCGCCCAGATGGGCGTGGCCGCCGAGGTGTACGCGGACACGCCGGACCAGCTGGATTACGTGCTGAAGTTCGCGCCGTCGGCGGGGCGCCTGCCCGTGGTCCACCTGAACCGCGGCATCAACGTGCTGCACGAGCGGGGCCGCGCGGTCGTCACCGAATTCGCCGACCGCTTCGCGGGCCGGGTCGCCGGGCTGGTCGTGCACGATCAGCACGACATGGCGGCGCAGACCGACCGGCTGCTGGCCGGGATGCGCGACCTGAACGCGCGCCTGGGCGAGCGCCCGGATGGCCCGATGGTCTTTCTCGAGTACGCCGCCGGCCATGATCCGGGCTGGTTCGTCGACGTGGCGGAACGGCTGCCCGACGCCGAGCGCGTGAGCTGCTGCATCGACGTCGGCCACATCGGCATCCGGCAGGCGTCCTCGCAGTTCCGGCTCCGTCACCCCGGCTTGGGCCTAGGTCAGCTCAGCCCGGCGGATGACCGGCTGCCCGACCTGGTCGCGGACGTCCAGGAAGCGGTCTCCAGCAGCCTGCCGACCGTGCTCGACGTCACGCGGTCGCTCGGGCGGATCGGCAAGCCCATCCACTTTCACCTGCACGACGGGCATCCCCTCATCCCCGGCCTGTCGGATCACTTCAGCTTCCTGACCAGGCTGCCCATCCCGTTCGGCTACCAGGGCCGGCGATCACTGAGCACGATGTACGGGCCAGAAGGCCTGGCCGCCATCGTGTTGGCGGCCGTCGGGGCATGCCCGCAGGGAGCATCGCTGACGGTCGAGGTCCACCAGGCCGAAGGCCGGCTGCCCCTGGCCGACGCGGCCCGGCTCTTCCCGCACTGGCGGGACACCACCAACGCCGAGCGGATGAACTACTGGCTCTCGGTGTTGTCCGAGAACGCGATACTCATCGGGTCGGCCAAGGGGTCAAGCTGACCGGGCTGCGCCCGGAGAAGACCGGAGGCGACCGTGAGCCACGACCACCACCCGGACGACGCCATCCAGTTCACCCAGGAGTTCTGGGACGACCGCTACCGCTCGGCCGGCCGGCTGTGGAGCGGGCAGCCCAACCCGCCGCTCGTGGCGCAGGCCGCCGACCTGGCTCCCGGCCGGGCGCTGGACGCGGGCTGCGGCGAGGGAGCCGACGCCATCTGGCTGGCGTCGCGCGGCTGGACCGTCACCGCGGTCGACGTGTCGGCCGTGGCCCTGGAGCGGGCGGCCGCGCACGCCGCGGCCCAGGGCGACGAGATCGCCGGGCGCATCGCCTGGCGCCGCGAGGACCTGCTCACCTGGGATCCCGGCTCGCGGCGGTTCGACCTGGTCTCGGCGCAGTTCATGCACCTGCCGGACGCCGGCTCGCTGCACGCCAGGCTGGCCGCGGCGGTGCGGCCCGGCGGCACGCTGCTGATCGTGGCCCACCATCCCGACGACGCCCACGTCAACGTCGGCCGGCCCGAACACCTCAGCCGGTTCCCGTCCGCTGGGCAGCTGGCCGCCGCGCTCGATCCCGGCGACTGGGAGATCCTCGTGGCCACGGCGATCGGGCGGCCAGCGACCGACCTGGACGGCCAGCCGGTGACCCTCAAGGACACGGTCCTGCGGGCCCGCCGACGCTGACCCCGTGGGCTGAGCCTGCTACCAGCCGCCAGGGCCGCGCCGGCGACCTGAGTCATCCCGGGGGAGGATGTCAACGAACCATGCGGCGCGGTGGTCGCGCCCGCAACCGGCGCAGGGGCCACCGCCGGGGTCTGACGGGGAGGAACTGATGGATAAGAACGACATCTGGCCGGTGATCCGCGCCGAGCGCACGGCACTGGCCGGGGATCTGGAGACGCTCAGCGACGAGCAGTGGTCGAGCGCCTCGCTGTGTGACCGGTGGCCGGTGCGCGACGTGGTCGCCCACATGACCGCCACGGCCAGGATCACGCCTCCGGTGTTCTTCGCCAAGCTGGCCGGGTCCGGCTTCAGCCTCACGCGGCTGCAGGACAAGGACATCGCGGTGGAGCGGGGCGCGACCCCCGCCGACACGCTGGCCCGCTTCGAGGCCATCGAGACCTCGGTGAAGCACCCGCCCGGGCCCGCGGACACCTGGCTCGGCGAGACGATCGTCCACGCCGAGGACATCCGCCGTCCCCTCGGGATCCACCACGACTACCCGCCGGGCGCGGTGGCGTGCTCCGCGGACTTCTTCGCCGGCTCGAACCTCATCATCGGCGCGAAGCGGCGCATCGACGGCCTGGCCCTCCGCGCCACCGACGCCGAGTGGTCGCACGGAAGCGGTCCAGAGGTGTCCGGGCCCCTGCTGTCCCTGGTCATGGCCATGACCGGGCGCAAGGCCGCACTCAGCGACCTCAGCGGCGACGGCGTCGCCACGCTGACAGCCCGGCCCTAGGAACGTGGCGCAGGCAGCGGCGCCACCCGGCGCCTGCAAACGGCCTTCACGCCCAGGGCACGCCATCTGCGCACCTGCTCGCTAGACAACGGCCATATGCCGAAGGCGAGGAGGACAGATGGCGGACGATCCAGTGATCACCGACCCCGAGCTGTACCGCGTGATCTTCGAGAACGACCGGGTCCGGGTGCTCGACTACCGAGACGCGCCCGGGGCCAGGACCGCGCCGCACCGGCCGTGGGCTGCTACCTCTTCGATCCCGGCACGGGCCGCTATCCCGCGCACGTGATCGACGTGCTGACCATGGACGGCGACCGGATCGCCGCGGTGACCGGGTTCCTGACCGGCGGCGCGCTGGAACGCCCGGGCGCGGGCCCCGGCGTCGCCGGCGCGGAGGTCTTTGCTCGCTTCGGCCTGCCCGCTGAGCTGCCGTGAAGCGCTGACGGCGCTGGCCGGCGGGATCCGGACCGTGGTGGCCGGCGGGCCGGCCGCTGGCGCGATGCCCGGGCCGCTGCTCAGGACCGGGTGCCGATCGCGCCGCGCAGTAGTTCCACGAACTGCCGCACCCGCAGGTCCCGCAGCGCCGGGGTGGGCGCGGCCGCGCCGAACAGGCCGGGGTCGAGCTCCTCGGTGACGATCGCGTCCTGGCAGCGGTCCATCAGCCAGTCCACCAGGGACACCACCATCTTCGGGTCGATGTCGGTACGGACCTCGCCGCGATCGATGCCGAACTGGACGAACGCCTGCGTGCCGTACGGGTCCTCGCGCAGCAGGAACTGGGTGATCTCCCGGCGCAGCTCCAGGCTGGAGCAGTAGTTGCCGAGCAGCGTCACCCGGTACGGCACCCAGTCCTCGCGGACGAGGTGCGGCGCCTGCTCGATCCAGTACGTGACCACCGCGAAGAACCCCTCCGCGAGGATCTGCGGCGGGGCGTCCAGGTGACGGCTGAACGAGCGGGCCGCGGCCTGGTAGGCGGCCAGGAACAGGCCGGACTTGCTGCCGAAGTAGCCGAACACCGCCCCCTTCGCTACGCCGGCCTCGCGGGCGATCTCCTCGATCCGCACGCCCGAGAAGCCGCGCTCGGCGAAGTGCCGCATGGCCACGCCGACGATCCGCTCCTGCCGGGCGAACTGGCGCGCCGCGGCGCGGGCCGGCCCGCGCGGCCGGGCCAAAGTCTGACCAGAAGTCATAGAAGGTACCTGGGCGGCTGCCGCTGGGAGTGTTGACATCTTTCCGGCAGTCTACTCATACTCGTGATCACGCATCCCCTTAACTGACTGGAAGTCAGAAATGTTGACGCCTGCGCAAGCCCGCGCCCGGTGGGACGTCGTCGTGGTCGGAGCCGGCCACAACGGGCTGACCGCCGGGGCGATGCTCGCCCGGGCGGGACTGGCCACGCTGGTGCTGGAGCGCCGCGAGGTGGCGGGCGGATGCTGCGTGACCGAGGAGATCGCGCCCGGCTGCCGGGCCTCGACCACCTCCTACATCGCCTCAATGCTGCGGCCCGAGGTGATCCGGGAGCTGCGGCTGGGACGGCACGGGCTGCGGATGATCCCCTGCGAGCCGTCGGTGCAGGTGGCCATCGACGGCGAGGTGCTGGCCTCGTGGAACGACCCCGCGCGGACTGCCGCCGAGATCCGCCGGTTCTCGCCCGCCGACGCCCGTGCCTTCCTGGCCGCCGACCACGAGCTGCGCGGGCTCGCCGCGCGGCTGCAGCCGCTGTTCATGCAGCTGCCGCCGGACACCCGGGCGACCGGGCTGCGCGGCGGCCGCGAGCTGCTGCGGCTCGGCCGGAGCCTGCGCGGTGTGCGCGGCGCCGACCTCGACGGGCTGACCCGGCTGCTGACCGGCAGCCTCGGCCAGTTTATCGACGCCCGGCTCGAGTCCCGGCAGGCCAAGGCGCTGCTGCTGGCCAACAACCTGTACGGCAAGCACGGCGGGCCGTACCAGCCGGGCACCCTGATCGGCCTGGCGTTCCACCTGCTGTCCGGTGGCGAGCAGGCGGAGCAGGGGTTCTTCGGCCACGTCATGGGAGGCATGGGCGCGATCAGCGGCGCGATCGCGTCCGCCGGGCGCGAGGCCGGGATGCAGGTCGCCACCGGTACCGCGGCGGCCCGGATCCTGGTGCGGGGCGGCCGGGCGGCCGGGGTCGCGCTGGAGGACGGCACCGAGATCACGGCGCGCACCGTGCTGTCCGGCGCCGACCCGAAGCGGACGTTCCTCGGCCTGCTCGGCAAGGAAGACCTGCCGGACGATTTCCGGGCCGCGGTCGGCGGGATCAAGATGGACGGGCCGTGCGGCAAGGTCAACCTGGTGCTGGACGCCGAGCCGCAGGTGCGCGGGATGCCGCCGGACGCGGGGCCCGGGCGCCGTGCGCTGTTCACCCTCCCGCCCGCGCTCGCCGTGGCCGACGCCTGCTACGACCGGGCCAAGCGCGGCGAGCTGGCCGACGCCGACGAGCTGTTCGTCGACTGCGTGGTCGCGTCGAACGTGGACGGCTCGCTGGCGCCGCCGGGCCGTCACGTCATGACCTGCTTCGTCCAGTACCTGCCCTACCGGCTGGCCTCGGGGACCTGGGACGGCGCCCGGGAGGAGCTGGGCGACCGGGTGCTGGCCCGGATCGGTCAGTTCGCGCCGAACGTGCCCGCGGCGGTCGTCGCCCGGCAGGTGCTGACCCCGCTGGACCTGGAACGCGACTACGGCCTGACCGAAGGCAACATCTTCCACGGCGACATCAGCCCGGACCAGCTCTTTCACATGCGGCCGGTGCCGGGGTGGGCGCGGTACGCGACGCCGGTCGAGCGGCTGTACCTGTGCGGCGCGGGCGCTCACCCGGGCGGCGGGGTGACCGGGGCGCCCGGCTACAACGCGGCCCGCCGGGTGCTGGCCGACCTGCGGGCGGACCGCCGGACGCGGAGGCGGCGATGAGTGAGCAGATCCCGCTGGAGCCCAGCCTGCCCGGGCCCAGTTACATCGCGGAGCGCGAGTTCGCCCGGGAGCGGGAGGCGGTCCTGTTCGCCGACTGGTTCTGCGTCGGGCGGGAGGAGTCCGTGCCCGGGCCCGGGGATTACCTGGCCGCCGACGTGGCCGGGGAGAGCATCCTCGTGGTCCGGGACGCCGGGGGCCTGGCCGGCTTCTACAACCTGTGCCGGCACCGCGGGTCCCGGCTGGTCCCGGTGGCCGGATCCCAGCCCGCGGCCAGCGGGGAGCGCAGCGGCTGCCTGGGCGGCAGCATCCGCTGCCCCTACCATGGCTGGACCTACGGCCTGGACGGGTCGCTGCGCGCCGCGCCGTTCCTGCCCGAGCTGCGCCGTTACCGTGACCGGCTCGCGCTGCACCCGGTCGCCGTCACCACCTGGGGCGGCTTCGTGTTCGTCCGCCTCGGCCCGGCCGGCGCACCGCTGCAGGCCCAGCTGAACGGGGCCGACGGCCGGCTGGCCGCGTACCCGCTGGCGCAGCTGCGGACCGGGCGCAGGCTCCGGTACCGGGTCGCCGCGAACTGGAAGGTGATCCTGGAGAACTACAACGAGTGCTACCACTGCGGCCCGGTCCACCCCGAGCTGTGCGAGCTGGTCCCCGCGTTCCGCCGCGGCGGCGGCGCCGGCCTGGACTGGGACGCCGGCATCCCGCACCGCGACGGCGCCTACACGTTCACGCTGACCGGCAGGACCCGGCGCGCGCCCTTCCCCGGGCTCCCGGCCACGGCCAGGACGCGGCACCTGGGCGAGCTCGTCCTGCCCAACCTCATGCTCAGCCTGTCCGCCGACCACGTCGCGGCGTTCACCGTCTGGCCGCACGACGCCGGGCACACCACGGTGGTCTGCGACTTCCTGTTCCATCCGGACGAGATCGCCCGCGAGGACTTCGACCCCTCGGACGCCGCGGAGTTCTGGGACCTGGTCAACCGGCAGGACTGGGCCATCTGCGAGCAGGTCCAGGACGGCATGCGGTCGCGGATGTTCACGTCCGGCTACCTGGCCCCCATGGAGCAGCCAAGCGCCGACGTCGGGCGCTACGTGGCCGGCAAGCTCGGCTAGCGGGGCTGCCCAGGTCAGCCGAACGGCTGGCCAGCGGACCGAGAGTTAAGGGCCCGTCAAGAACCACTCAACGGGCCGTTCCGGTTTGGCGCGGGCCGCGGGGCGCTGCCCGGCGTTCGGCGCGGCCCGCGGGCAGGCGTTCGGCGCGGGGCGCGGGCCGGCGTTCGGCGGGGCGCGGGCCGGCGTTCGCCGCGGGCGGGCAACCCGCGTCCGGCACAGGCGGCGAAGCCGCGTCCGGCGCCGCGGCCCGGGCTTAGCGCGAGAGGGGACGGAGCCGGGCCAGCTCGGCCTCGTAGCGGTCTACCGCGGCCAGCTTGATCTGCTCGTAGCCGCGGATGGCCAGGGGCAGCCGGGCCAGCTCGACCGCGGCGGCGTGGCTGGCGGGCGACAGGGCGGCCAGGGCGGCGCGCACCTCGGCCTCGTAACCGGCCGCGAGCCGCCGCTCGGTGCGGCGCACCCGCGTGTAGCCGAACGGGTCGGCCGGGGTTCCCCGCAGGTGCCGCATCGCCCGCAGCACGCGGAAGGCCGGGCGGATGACCGGGGCCGGGAAGGCAATCTTCTGCCGCATCCCCAGTGCTCGCAGCAGCGGAGGGTGCAGCAGGTACCGGACGTCACGCCCGCCGCCGACCGCATCCGCCAGGGCCTGGTCGAACTCGGGGAGCAGGTGCAGCCGGGCCACCTCGTACTCATCCTTGTAGGCCAGGAGGTGGAAAAACCCCGCCGTGACCGCTTCGGTCAGCTCGCCGGGTGCCCCGGTGCGGGTGGTCTCGGCCTGCGCCGCGGCGCCCACCAGGTCGAGATAGCGGCCGGCGAGCCGGGCGTCCTGGTAGGCGGCCAGCTCGGCGGCGAGCCGGACGGCCCGCTCGGCGGCCGGCCCGCCGGGCAGGCCGCGCCCGGCGGCGAGCCGACGCGCGGCCGCCAGCGACGCGGGGTCGGGCTCGCGGCGCAGCTCCCCGGGGCGCCGGGACGCCGGCAGGACCCCGGGGTCGTGCACGGCCAGCCGGCCGGCCCGGAAGGCGGCCTGGTTCCGTTCCACCGCGACACCGTTCACCTCGATGGCCCGGTCGATCGACGCCGCCCGCAGCGGCAGCGCGCCCGCCTGGTACGCCGCGCCGAGCGCGATCAGGTTCGCGGCGACGCCGTCGCCGAACAGCGCCGTGGCCAGGGCCACGGTGTCGACCGTGGTCAGCCCTCCGGGCCGAGTGCGCTCCCGCACGGCGCCGAGGAGGGCCGCGAGGTCGGGGGCGGCGGCCGCGTCGCGGACCATGCCGGCCGTGGGCACCAGCGAGGTCGATGCCACCGTGACCGTGCGGCCCGCGCTCGCCCGGATCAGGTGCTGCGGGTCGGTCGCCACCAGCAGGTCGAGCGCCAGCAGCAGGTCGGCGGACTCCTCGCCGACCGCGCTGGATCCGTCCGGGTCCTGCGTCCACAGCCGCAGGTGGGACACGACCGGCCCGGCCTTCTGGCTCAGCCCGGTCTGGTCCAGGCCGGTAACGCCGAGCCCGTCCAGGAACGCCGCGGTGGCGAGCACCTGATTGAGCGTCACCACCCCGGTGCCGCCGATGCCGGTGGCCACGATCCCGTAGCCGCCGGTGTCCGGGATCGTGGCGGGCCGTTGTGGCTCGGGAATGTCGGCCGGCAACTCCGGGGCAGGCCGCTGGCGGGCGCCCGCCCGCGGCGGAGCCGCCACGGTCACGAACGACGGGCAGTCGCCGTCCAGGCAGCTGTAGTCGGTGTTGCACGACGCCTGGTCGATCTGCGTCTTGCGGCCCAGGTCGGTGTCCACCGGGTGCACGGACAGGCAGCTGGACTTGGCGCCGCAGTCGCCGCACCCCTCGCAGACCGCCTCGTTGATGACCACGCGCCGGGTGCGCTCGGGGGCCTTCCCGCGCTTGCGCAGCCGGCGCAGCTCGGCGGCGCACGCCTGGTCGTACACGATCAGGGTGACGCCCGGCACCTGGGCCAGGGCACGCTCGGCCTCGGCGAGCCGGTCGCGGCCCCATACCTTCGTGCCGGCGGGCAGGACGGCGCGGCGGTAGCGGGACGGATCGTCGCTCACCACGATGATGCGGGCCACGCCCTCGGCGGCCATGGCCTGGCACAGGTGCGGCACGTCGAGCTGCCCGGCCGGGTCCTGCCCGCCGGTCATCGCGACCACCCCGTTGTAGAGGACCTTGAAGGTCATGGTCATCCCGGCGGACACCGCGGCGCGCACGGCCAGGCTGCCGGAGTGGAAGAACGTCCCGTCACCCACGTTCTGCACGAAGTGCGGCACGTCGGCGAACGGCGCGCGGCCGATCCACTGCGCGCCCTCGCCGCCCATCTGGTTGTAGGACACGGCGCCCCGGTCCAGCCACATGACCATGGCGTGACAGCCCACGCCGCCGCCGACCGGCGACCCGGCGCCCGGCAGGGTGGACCGGTTGTGCGGGCAGCCGCTGCAGAACGCGGCGGTGCGCGGCGTAGCGTTCGGGACGATGGTCAGCTGGGTGCGCTCGGCCGCGGGATGAGCTTCCGCAACGATGAGCGGCGTGGCCAGCCGCTGTTCCAGCCGCCGGGCCAGCAGCGGGCGCAACCGGTCGGCGGTCAGCTCGCCGCCGGCCGGGATCAGCGGCGCGTCCCGCTCGTCCCGCTTGCCGGTCACCCGGGGCCGCTCCGGCTGGTCGTACAGGTACTCGCGGACGAAGCGCTCGGCGAACGAGCGCTTCTCCTCGACGACCAGGATCTCGGTGACGCCGCGGGAGGCGGCCCGGATGATGCCGGGCTCCAGCGGGTAGATCATCCCGAGCCGGACCAGCCGGATCCCGGCGTCGCGGACCTCCTGGTCGCGGGGCAGGCCCAGCCCGGCCAGGGCCTGGCGGACCTCGCGGTAGGTGCGGCCGGACGAGACGATCGTGAGCCACGCGTCGCCCGGATCCACCTCGACCACGTTGAGCCCGTTCTCGGCCGCGTACGCCAGGGCCGCGGGGTGGCGGCGCTCGTACAGCTCGGTCTCGAGCGCGACGGTGTGCGGCAGGAAGAAGGTGGGCAGCTGCTGGTAGTGCCACGGCTGGCCGTCGAAGGACAGCTCGGGGTAGGCCGGCGAGATCCGGCCGGGGGCGACATCGGCCGAGCCGAGCCCGTCCGCGACGGCGGTGACGATCTTCAGCCCGGTCCAGCAGCCGGTGTAGCGCGACAGTTCGTACCCGTGACGGCCGAGGTCGAGCACCTCCTGGACGGTGCCGGGCACGAGGATCGGCATCCCCGCGTCGTACAGCGCCGCCTCGCTCGCACCCGGCAGGGTGGACGACTTGGACTGCGGGTCGTCACCCGCCGCGCAGATCACGCCGCCGTTGGTGCCGGCGCCGTGCAGGTTGGCGTGCCGGAACACGTCGCCGCACCGGTCCACGCCGGGCGCCTTGCCGTACCACATGCCGATGACCCCGTCGTGGTCCTTGAGCGGCGCCAGGTTGTCCTGCTGGCTGCCCCACACGGCGGTGGCGGCCAGATCCTCGTTCACCCCCGGGACCCAGTGCACGTCGTGCTCGGCCAGCAGCGCCCCGGTACGTTGCAGGGTCTGGTCGAAGCCGCCGAGCGGCGACCCCGGATAGCCGCTGACGAACGCGGCGGTATTCAGGCCCTGCCGGCGGTCCGCGCGGATCTGGTCGAAGACCACGCGGGCGAGCGCCTGGACCCCGGTGAGGAGCACGCCGCCGTCGGTGACCCGGTACTTCGCGTCCAGGTCGAAGTGCTCCGCGCTGCTGCTGACGGTCGCGGTCATGGCGGCTCCTTAAGACTCCTGTTGCCCCTCGGCCGGGATGCGGATTCCGTGATCGTGGAGACTTTTCGGCGCATAGCGCATAAAACTCTCCACGATCATGGGCGCGCCCTTCTCAGGGTGCGGCACGGCGCCGAGTTTCCGCCAATCCGCGCGATCAGTGGCCGCGGTCCTGGCCCTGCCTCGGTTCTCCGGGCAGGATCGCCACCACGGCGACGATGAGCCTGCGCCGCCGGGCGGGTGCTGGCTCCGGGCGGGCGTGCTTGTGGAACCAGCCATGGCGGCCGGGATCGGCAGGAAAGCCCAGTACGCGCCGACGCCCGGACGGGTCGATCTGGAAGCCGGCGGCGCGCGGCCGCTCCTCGCCGCTCCACGCGTACGCCCTCGTGCCCCAGACGCCGAGCGCCCGGTCCAGCCCGCCCTGTGCACTGCTCATGGGCTCACCTCCGAACGGCAGAGCCCGCCCGCACGCCAGGACGAAGCTGTGCGGCGCGCCGTCGCTGCCGCCTAGGGACAGCATGACCCCGCCGTCCGGATAACGGCAAGCGGACGCGGCCCGTTCACGAGCCCGCGACCAGCCGGGTGCCTGGTGTGCAGGCGGGTCTGGCCACCGGAAAAATCGTTTGGCGCGGACGCGGGTCTAAACCGGTGAAGGACAACAGAGAAAGGAACCAGCAGATGCGCAAGACCAGCGCCAGTACCGAGACCGCCGCCCGCGAGGTCAGCAAGCCGGACGAGCAGTGGCGCGCGGAGCTGACCCCTTTGCAGTACAGCGTCCTGCGCCACGCGCACACCGAGCGGCCGTTCACCGGCGAGTACGTCCACAACCACGAGGACGGTTTCTACCGGTGCGCTGGCTGCGGCAGCGTGCTGTTCAGCTCGAACGCCAAGTTCGACTCGGGTACCGGGTGGCCCAGCTTCGACGAGCCCGCGGTGGCCGAGGCGGTTGAGCTCCGGCCGGACAACAGCCTGTTCATGCGGCGCACCGAGGTCGTCTGCCGCCGCTGTGGCGGTCACCTCGGCCACGTCTTCGACGACGGGCCGACCCAGACCGGTGACCGGTACTGCATCAACTCCTGCTCGCTGGCTTTCGAGCCCGCGACGTTGGACAAGTAACGGGCCGGCGGCCGGGCAGGCCGGCCGCCTCGCCCCCGGGCCGGGCTACTAGCGTGACTACGCAGTAGCCCGGTCTTGAGCCGTGACGGGAGAGGTGATGGGCGTGCCTGGCCGTGCCGATGACCACCGGTGGTCGCAGCAGCATCTCTCGCACTATGTCGACGCAGACTTGCGCCCCCGCGCCCGTCGGCGCCTGGACCGCCACGCGCGCGATTGCGTGGACTGCGGGCGCGGGATCCGCGCGATGCGCGCCCTGGTGTATTCGGTCCAGGCCCTCGACGGGCTGGCCGGGGTGCGCGCGCCCGCCACGATCTTCGACCGGGTCCGGGCGGCCGGAGCCAGCGGCTCTCCTTCCCCGCGCGGCGCGTGACGCCGCCGTCCGGCGGCACCCCGGCCACCGAGGCGGCCCTGGTCGCCCGGGCCCAGGCCGGGGACGTCGGTGCGTTCGAGCAACTGTCCGGCGCCTACGCCGATCGCCTGTACATGCTGCTGCTGCGGCTGCTCGGCGACCGTGACGAGGCCGGGGACGTGGCCCAAGAGGTCATGCTGCGCGCCTGGCAGGGCATCGGCCGCTTCCAGGGCCGGTCCAGCTACTTCACCTGGCTGTATCGGATCGCGGTCAACGAGGCCAACCGCGCGCTGGAGAAGCGGGCCCGCCAGCCCGCGGGGGTATCGCTCGGGCCGGAGGAACTGCAACTGCCCGCGCCGCCCGCTGATGACCCGTCACGACAGGCCGAGGTCAGTGAGCTGCGCCTGGCCCTCGGCCAGGCTCTGGCCGAGTTGCCGCCCGCGCTGCGGGCCGCGATCGTGCTGCGCGATGTCGAGGGGCTCTCCACGCAGGAGGCCGCGGAGATCGCGGGCGTCAGCCAGGCCGCGTTCAAGAGCCGGCTGCACCAGGCGCGGCTGCGGGTCCGGGCCGCCATCGGCGACGAGGCCCTGGTCACCGCGGGAGGCTGACGCAGCGTCGGCTAGCTCACCCGGGCCGGCGCGCGTCACGCGACGCGGATCGTGAGCACGGTCCATGCGCCCAGGCTGATCCGGTCTCCGTCGTGCAGCCGCACCCGGGATCCGGGAGCCATTTCCCTGCCGTTGACCTGCGTGCCGTTCGCCGACCCTGGATCGTAGACCGTCCAGCCGCCGTCCTCGTCGGCGATCAGGACCGCGTGCAGGTGGGAGATGCCCGGGTCGGCGGGCGGGCCGGTCAGGTCGATCTCCGGCTCAAGCCCGCGGGACGGGCTGCGCCGGCCGATCCGCATCTCGGGCCCGAACAGCCGGAAGCGGCGCTCCGGGCAGTAGTCGGGGAACGGTACGGCCGCTGCATCCGGGCCGCTGGCGTCAACCACGCTGTCGAAGTACGCGCGGTCTGCGGTCGCCACGGCCGTCCACTCGGCCGTGGCCACGGCACCCTCGGCCGGTCCGGCGGTGACCTGGCTGGGCATTGTGGCGACGTAGCTCGGCGTGGTGGCTGCGCGCCCGGGGGGCGGCGCGGCCAGGCCCTGAGCAGGCCCGTCGGGCGAGGCCGCGGGTCCTGGACCGCCGACCGAGGCGGCGGGCGCGGGCGGGCGCTGCGCCGGGCCTGTGGCGAGGCTGTGGCCGCACACCTCGCAGAAGTCGGTGCTCGCGGTCTCGTGGCCTGCTGGGCAGGTTGTCGGCATGCCGGCCTCGCTTTACTTCCTGGTCCGGACCGTCTTGGTCGACCGGGTGTCGAGCGCCATCTCGTCGGCGCCGTCGCGGATCACGTCCACGGCCGCCGCGGTGGCCGCCCGGGCTTCCGCGATCTTGGTCTGCGGCGACCTCATGGACCCGGAGCAGTCGATGATGATCTCCGCGCTGCCGGTGTCCGCCGCGCGTGCCGCGCCCGCGGTATCGGGGGAGGTTACCGTGGCGATGGCGTTGACATCATCGCCGCCTTCGGGAAGGCACTCGTTCTGGGAAATCTCAACGGTGAAGTCAGGCTGGCTCATCGGAGGACTTCTCCTCGGGATCGGCGGACGGCGCCGCGGGCTCGTAATAGGCGGGGACAGTGGGGGCACCGGGGCGAGTGAGATCGGCGGGGTCAGCAGGCGGGGCAGCATCGGCGGGGCGAGGGGACCTGAGCGGGAACGGGGCGAGAACCACGGTCACGTTGTCCATGCCGCCGGCCTCGAGGGCGAACCTGACCAGCCCCGCCGCGGCGCCGAGCGGATCGGTCAGCGCCTCCGGCAGCGCCTGCCCGGCCAGCTGGGCCGCCTCAGGCTGGTAGTTCCACAGCCCGTCCGAGCAGAGCAGCACGGCTCCGGGACCGGGCGGGGAGAACCTGGCCACGTGCGGCGCGGCCCCGCTCAGGTCCGCGCCGACCCAGCCGGTCACCACGTGGGCGTGCGGCAACGCGAGCGCGTCCGCCTCGGACAGCAGCCCGGCCGCGACCATCTCCCCGGCCACCGAGTCGTCCCTGGTCAGCCGCTCGGATGCGGAATCGCCGGCGTCGAGCCAGTAGCCGCGGCTGTCGCCCAGCCAGCACAGCGTCACGGCCTCGCTGGTCAGCACCGCGGACACGAACGTGGCGGACGGCGGGTCCAGCGTCCCGGTGTTCCCGGGCAGCTCCACCAGGCCGGCCACCGCTTCCCGCGCGGCGGCGACCGCGTCCCGGGACGCCTCGGTCAGGTCGGTGCCGGTCCGCACCGCGG
>Ga0335073_10004580_pt1 | contig 19323 bp, 18 predicted proteins | sample Lox_Sample_22_FD_207093 | JGI IMG/M metagenome (GOLD analysis project Ga0335073, IMG submission 207093) | Soil microbial communities from Loxahatchee National Wildlife Refuge, Florida, United States - Lox_Sample_2.2 | ecosystem: Environmental > Terrestrial > Soil > Wetlands | place: USA...
CACGGTGATGATGTTCGTGCTCAGCCCCTACGGCATCCATCACGGGACCGCCCCGCCGCGCTCGACGCCCGCTAGCTCGACGAAGTCCGCGAGCAACTCAGGGACCGGGTCCGGCTCCTAGCGCTAATGGCCCGGGCTGACGGCCTTCGAGTCAGGACTCCCGCCATAGCTGGAGCAAGTACTGCTCCATGCCCTCCAGCCGCTTGCGCGCCTGCTGGAAATCGTCGCTCAGCGGGTCACTGAACTGCTGGAACAACTCGGCGTAGCGCTGCAGGGCGGCCACCCTGTTCCTGGTGTAGATCCGCACTCCGTAGTCGCCGACGCCGCCGGACAGGCGGAGCGCATCGACGGCCCGGAAGGCCGCCGTCCCGGTGTCGATGCTGAACTGGCCGCGCAGATACAGCACGCACTTCGCCTCGTCCTCGTACCCGTCGCTGAACGGCGGCGGGGCGTCGTCCCACTCCTCGATCGTGAGCTGCACGCCCAGGTGCTCTTGCGCGCACGACACGATGAGCTGGTCGCGTCCGGTACTGATAAGCGAGTCGACGGGCGGCACCGGACCGCCGGGCGCGTCGAGGTCGGCGATCGGGTCGTGCAGCCGGAACATCAGCCGCTCCGGGAAGACCGGAATCTCCAGCCGAAGCAGCCTGCGACTCACTGGCCCCCCTCTGGGCGATGGCACTCCGCTGGCAGCAGGTTCGGGGCCTGCAGCGATGCGGTCCTGAAGTTTTTCGTGTTCCATACCGTTTCCTGTCCTACAGGATGCTCCGAAGCGGGGCCACTTGCGTACCCAATCGGCCAGAAAGACCTTGTTATGGCAGCGATATATCGCAGGCTAACGGTCTGGGAGGCTATCCTCCGGCCATGACAGACGCCGTCGCTGAGCATCCGATTACGCACCGCTATGTGCAGGCCGGCACGCTGCGCATGCACATCGCCGAGGCGGGCCAGGGCCCGCTCGTGCTGCTGCTGCACGGCTTCCCGGAAAGCTGGTACTCATGGCGCCACCAGCTCACCGCGCTCGCCGCGGCGGGCTATCACGCCGTGGCGCCCGATCAGCGCGGCTATTGCGGTACCGGCCAGCCGCCCGGACCCGGCGGAGACGCCGGCATCGCCGAGTACACGATCTTGCACCTGACCGGCGACGTGATCGCGCTCATGGACGCGCTCGGCGCGGAGCAGGCCGTCGTCGCCGGGCACGACTGGGGCGCCCCGGTCGCCTGGCACACCGCGCTCTTCCGGCCGGACCGGATCCGCGGCGTCATCGGGCTGAGCGTGGCCTACCGCCCGCGCGGCAGCGCGCCGCCCATCGCGACGCTTCGCAGCCTGGTCGGGGAGAGCTTCTACATGGTGTACTTCCAGCAGCCGGGCGTCGCCGACGCTGAGCTCAGCGCGGACCCGGCGGCCAGCTTCCGGAAGATCCTCTACAGCATCTCCGGCGACGGGCCTGGTATGCGCCCGATCCCGGCGGGCGGCGGGTTCCTGGACACCGCCGTCGATCCGGCGGAGCTTCCGGCCTGGCTGACCCGCCACGACATCGACGCCTACGTCGAGCAGTACGCAGTGGCTGGCTTCACCGGCGCGCTGAACTGGTACCGCAACCTGGACCGCAACTGGGAACTGACCGGCGCCTGGCAGCACGCGCCGATCGGGGTGCCTGCCCTTTTCCTGGCCGGCGCCAAGGATCCGGTGCTGACTTTTATCAGCCCCGACGACATCGGCGCGGTACTGCCCGGCCTCACCAAATCGGTAGTCCTGCCGGGCTGCGGGCACTGGACTCAGCAAGAGCGCCCGGCAGAGGTCAGCGCGGAGATGATCAGCTTTCTGCGGGGGCTGGGCTAGCGATCGCGGGCGCGGGCGCGGCTACGACTGGGCGAACACCTCGGGCGGCGGCACCGGAGACAGTTCCGCCCGGTCGTCGGTGATCGGCCGTGCGCCGGCCACGAACCGGTCCAGCTCGTCACCGTCCAGCACCCGGCCGGGAAACGGATCTGCGGCAACGAGCCTGACCAGGTCCGCGGTCGCCATCGGCTGGTCGCAGGCTGCGAGCACGAGGTTGCCGAACCGGCGGCCGCGCAGCACCGCGGCGTCCGCGATGAGGCATGCGCAGCCGAAGACGGCGAGCACAGCCGCCGTCCGGGCTTTGGTATGCGCCAGCGGCGGCCCGTCACCGATGTTGACGGCGAACATCCCGCCCGGCGTCAGCGCACCGCGGGCAGCAGCGGCGAACTCGACGGACGTCAGGTGCGCCGGAGTGCGCGCACCGGCGAAGACGTCGGCGACCACGACGTCGAAAGAACCGGAAGGCAGCCCTTCCAGCACTGTCCGCGCGTCGCCGGCGCGGATCCTGATCCGCCCGGCCCGGCCGCGTCCGCGGCGGCTCGGCTGGCGAAGTGGCAGCCGTTCCCGGACGAGATCTATGACGTCGGCGTCGGAGTCGACGGCTAGCTGGCTGGATCCGGGCCGGGTGGCCGCGACGTAGCGGGCCAGGCTCATCGCGCCGCCGCCGAGGTGAAGAACCCGCAGCGGCTGGCCCGGCGGCCGGACAACGTCGAGCAGGTGGCCGAGCCGGCGCACGTACTCGAAGTCGAGGTAACGGGGGTCGTCGAGATCGACATAGGACTGGGGCGTGCTGCCGACCAGCAGCGTCCATGCCCGCGGCCGGTCGGGATCAGCCAGCAGCTCGACCGCGTCGCTTCGGCCGAGCCGGCGTGCCGCAGGGGGCCTGAAGTCCTGCGGGTCTGACATGACGTCCATTCTCCAGCCGGCAGTCTCTAGTCGGCTGACAGGATCTCGGCGGAGTCGGTGAGCCGGAGCTTCCGGCGGGCCCGCTGGTAGAAGGTCGTGTGGCCGAAGCGGACTACTGACGCAGCTCCGGGGCGCGGCTGCAGCTCGATCCGGTCGCCGTGGATGGCCTCCGCGGCGAGCTGGCCGTCCACCTCGATGGCGAGGTTCCCGCTGGCTGGCAGCACTTCCAGGGCCAGGCTGTCGCGAATCGACAGGACCAGGCCGCGGTTGTAGGCCGAGTGCGGGGACGCAGGCGTGACCAGCAGCGCCTCTACCGAGGGGCTGACGATCGGGCCGCCTGCCGAGAAACTGTAGGCGGTGGAGCCCGCCGGGGTGGCCACGACGATTGCGTCGGCTGCGTAACTGACGAACGGGTGCCCGCCTGCCAGGACTGACAGCTTCGCCGTCGCGTGACCGGGGAAACGGACCACGGCGATGTCGTTGAAGGCGGTCATCAGCTGATCGTGCAGGATCGCGTCCACGGCAAGCCGCGGCTCGATGGTGAATTCCTTCGCATCGACGGCGGACAGCGCTGCGGGCAGGCCGGGTACGTCTACCTCGGCCAGGAAACCCAGCTTGCCCAGGTTGACCCCGAGCACCGGCGCTTGCTGCCCGTCGGACAGCCGCATCGCGCGCAGCATCGTGCCGTCACCGCCGAGGCTGACGAGCAGGTCCGAGCGCTTCCCGAGCTCGGTCTCCGACACGCCGACAGCGGCGCAGTTGAGCCGGGAAATCTCGGTCTCGATGCCGAGCACCTGGATGCCGCGCCGCGTGGCCCAGTCCAGCACTGCTGCAACCGCCTCGGCCGAGTCCCGCTCCGGGTGCAGCACCATGCCTACGACATGCACCCCTCGACCCTAGCCTGCCGCAGCGTGATCTTGATATTGGTGGAGATACTGACCGCTGTCGGCTGGCAATTCTCCCTCGACCATCGGAGCCCGGATGAAAGCGGTGCGGTTCGACGAGTACGGCGGGACCGACGTACTCAAGGTCATCGAAGTGCCCACCCCGGAGCCCGGCCCGGGCCAGGTGCTGGTCCAGGTCAGGGCAGCAGGAATCAACCCGGGCGAGGCGAAGATCCGCTCCGGGCTGCTGCACGAGCGGTGGCCAGCGACGTTCCCGTCCGGGCAGGGCAGCGACCTGGCCGGAACAGTTGCCGCGCAGGGGCGCGGAGCTGTCGGCTTCGCGCCCGGCGAAAATGTCATCGGCTATACCGACAACCGGGCCAGCCACGCCGAGTACGTCGTGGTTGAGGCTGAGAACCTGACCCCGAAGCCCGGCGAGGTTCCGTGGGAGGTCGCCGGCGCGCTGTTCGTCGCGGGCGCTACTGCCTACGCGGCCGTGCGGGCCGTGAGCCTGGCCGCCGGCGACACCGTCGTCGTCGCCGGCGCGTCCGGCGGGGTTGGCTCGATCGCCGTCCAGCTGGCCCGGCTCGCCGGAGCCACCGTGATCGGCATCGCTAGCCAGGCCCGCCATGACTGGCTCGAACATCACGGGGTGATCGGCGTGAGCTACGGCGACGGGGTAAGCGACCGGATCCGGCAGGCCGCCGGCCACGTCGACGCCTTCATCGACACAGTCGGAATGGACTATGTCCGGGTCGCGCTGGACCTCGGCGTCGAGCCCGCGCGCATCGACACCATTGTCGACTTCGCGGCGGTAACCGAACTCGGCGTGCAAGCGCAGGGCAATTCAGCCGGGGCCAGCGCGGCTGTGCTGGCCGACCTCGCCGGGCTAGTCGCAACGGACCAGCTCGAAGTGCCGGTTGCGGCCACGTACCCGCTGACCGATGTGGCCGAGGCTTACCGGACGCTCGAGCACGGCGGCGTGCTCGGCAAGATCGTTCTCATGCCGTAAGGCCGGCCCGGTCACGGGCTTCCTGCCACAGCTGGCTGTACTGCCGGGCGGCCAGGCTGCGCGGCGAGAACGCACTGACCGGCGCTCGCTTGACGGCCATCTGCTCGATCAGCGACAACGCCGGTATCGCCGTCGCGGCAAAGTCCGGGCGCTGCGCGGGCAGATCCGCGGCGATCTGGGTATGCAGCCGCTTGCGCCGGTCGATCATCGAGAAGAAGGCCAGGACGTCCGGCCGGTGCCCGTTGAAGCCGCTGACGAACTCAGTGAGCTGGTCGAGCGTGCGAACCGACAAGGTGGTCGGGATCAGCGGCACCAGCAGCAGGTCCGCGGCATGCAAGACGCTCTCGGACAGCAGTGAGATGCTCGGCGGGCAGTCCAGGAAGACCGCGTCGTAGTCGGCCTTCAACGGCGCCAGCAGTGCGGCCAGCCGCCGGGCCGGCTGCTTGGCCGAGTCCAGCAGCAAGTCCAGGTTACGGTAGGTGAAGTCGGCGGGCAGCAGGTCGAGTCCGTCGAAATCGGTACCCTTGATCGCCGAGTCGACGGACTTCGTGCCCCGGATCAGTGCCTTGCCGCCGCCTTTGACGCGCGGTTTGATCCGGAACAGATAGCTCGCCGCGCCCTGCGGGTCCAGGTCCCAGAGCAGCACCCGGTGGCCATCCCGCGCGGCGAGGTAGCCGAGGTTGACGGCGGTGACCGTCTTGCCGACCCCGCCTTTGATGTTGTAGGTGGCGAAGATCTTCACCGGCCCGCGCCCCCGGCCGGCCCGGCAATCCGGGTCAGTTCGGCCAGCCTGTCCTGGCTAGCCTCACTGGCGAAGTCCGCGAACCGTCCGTCGAACTCGCGCCTGGCGTCGCGCTGCGCCACGGCCAGGCCGGCCGCGATCTCGCCCATCGCCAGCAGCGTCTCGGCGGGAACGCTCCGGTCGGCGAGCAGCTGTCTGGCGAATGCCCGTATCTCGGTCAGCTGCACCTCGGCGTCCTGGAACGAGCCCAGGCAGTCCTGCAGCGCCTTCAGCTCCCTGACCGCCTGCCAGCGCTGCCCGGGATCGTAAAGCGACCCGAACATCTCGATCAGGTAGCGCAGTTCCTTGCAGCGCTTGCGCAGTTCGTGCAGGCTCTCCGGCGGCGAGCCGGGGCTGATCAGCTGGCCTGCCCGCAGCGCCTTGCGCTGTGCCGCGCTGAGCCGGTCGGCGGCAAGCTGCGCCAGCGTCGGGCGCTTGCGTGCCGGGCGGATCTCCTCGAGCGCTGCCCGCCAGCTAAGGGTCAACCGCGCGAACCGTGCCGACCGAAGGCCCGCTACCAGCCGGCGATGCTGCGCCGCGCGCGAACGAACCAGATAGTCATGAAACGGGGTCAGATCTGCCGGTGCTGCAGCGATCAGCCCGGCTGTCATCCGCCCGAAGTCCAGCAGGTAAACGTCCAGGTCCCTGGTCGGCGTGGTCAGGTCGCCCAGCCAGCGGAACTCAGCCCGGTATTCGCGCGTCAGCCCGGCGGGAAGGACCCGGCCGCAGAGCTTGAGCGCCGACCTGGTCCGGCGAACCGCTATGCGCAGGTCGTGAAGGAACTCGGTGTCGATATCCCTTCTCGTGCCAGGGACATTCGCCTCGACAGCGTCCAGCAGCGCCGTCAGGATCGCGGCCAGCCCCTGAGCAGCGGGAATGGACGGGCTGAGCGGCACAGCGGCCGCCTTGCCTGGCAAGTCGCCCGCATGCAAGCCGGCCGCGGCCAGCACCGTCTCCAGGGCGGACCCGCGCGCGGCGACGATGCCCGGCACGCCGGAGATGGCCCCGCCGATGCGGTCCGTGATCCCGGCGTAGCCACGTACCGGGCTCAGCATCAGCCTGACGGGTGGAGCGGCTCGTGCCGGGAACGTCACCGCCATGCGGTCGACGGCCAGCCTGGCCACCGTCTTGGCGTCGTCATTCAGCGCCCGCAGCTCCGTCACCTTGCTAGTCGCGCGGACGACCGGACACAGCGCACGGACGCCGGCCACCGGCTCCACGAGCTCGCGGATCGGGCCTGGCGGCAGCTCGCTGACCAGGCAGGGCCAGCGCGGCGCGGTCGCCGGGGTGAGCTGCTGCTCGGCCATGGTTTCGCCGTCGCGGCCAGTCAGAATCAGATCGGTCCGGTCACGGCACGCTGCCTGCTCGAGTGTCAGGCCGGCCCGGTACAGCCGCCAGTCGAAAGTGTCCAGCCAGCTGCGGCGGCTTGCCTGGCTACGGCCACCGTTCGCCCAGGCCAGGCCGCCATCCAGGGTGACGCCGCCGGCCATGGCGGCCAGCACGTCCGGGCCGTGGCGCGCGTCGCCATCAAGCACGAACTCGCGCATACCGCCAGCCACCTGCCGTCAACCTCATACCTGAATGCCCGCCAGAATGATGAGAATGAACCCTGATTAGAAAACTGGCGTTAATGTTCCGTTCACCATGCTAGCCATCTTGCGCGAGTCGGACTAGCTGTCCGATTCCGTCGGAATCGCCGGGCCCGTGGTGCTGTAGCGTGACAGCGGTGGACTGGACTCAGGCGTCATCGCTGGCCACCGGGGCTGGCACGCTCGTACTAGCGGTAGCCACATTCGCGTCGGTGCGGTCGGCGAACCGGGCGGCACGAGTTGCCGAGCAGGCCCTGCTGGTGAACATGCGGCCGCTGCTGGTTAACTCCCGGCTCGACGACCCGTCGCAGAAGATCTTCTTCCAGGAAGGCAGGTCTGTGCTGCTGGAGGGCGGCCGTGGCGCTGCCGCCTTCGAGAATGACGTCGTCTACCTGGCGATCTCGGTCCGCAACGCCGGCCGGGGCATCGCGGTCCTGCACGGCTGGCACTTCATGGCAGGAACGCAAGTGGATCCGCCACGGCCCGACCCGGCTACCTTCCGGCACCAGGGCCGGGACATCATGATCGCGCCTGACGACGTCGGCTTCTGGCAGGGTGCCTTCCGGGACACCGGCGACACGCAGTACGAGGAGGCCGTCGAGGCCGTCAAGAACGGCGACGCGCTGACCGTCGACCTGTTGTACGGCGACAACGACGGCGGTCAGCGGGTGATCAGCCGTATGATGCTGCGCCGCCGGCAGCCAGTGCCGGACGGGGCGGTCGGGCCGGTTCCGTGGATCGCCTCCGTTATCCGGCACTGGAACGTCGACCGGCCGGATCCGCGGTAGCTAGCTACCACCCGCCGCTCGTGCGCTCAGGCCGCCGCCCGCGACACGACCAGCATTATGCGACTGCCGAAAGCGCCGTGAGCAGCCGGGCCCGTGTTACCTGCAGCCGGTGCGCCGCCACGGCCAGGAAGCGCTCGAACACCGCGCGCCCGAGCACCGGGTCCTCCCGGCACGCCTGACGAACTTGAGCCGCGTCGAACTCGAACGCCTGCATGGGCTGGGTCGTCATGGCGCCGAACCGGAACTGGAACGGAGCCTGCAGCCAGCTCAGGCCCACTACATCGCCCCGGCCAAGCTTCTCGATGACGACCCGGCCCACTCCGGGTACCAGCGCGTCGAGTGCGACCTGCCCGGCATCGATGATCCAGAAATTGTGCGCGGGCATGTCTTCGTCGAAGAGCCGGTAGCGGGCCGGGAAGCTGACATGCCGTGACATCGAGGCAAGCCGCTCGATGATGTCTGGCGGAAGGCCCCGGAAGAACGACTCGGCTCCGAGAATCGTTGCCTCCTGCGTCATGGAGACCACCTCCCCGATCGCTATGCCACCTACTTCAGCGCACCGCATGAGTAGGCTCCGCGCCAGGGCGGAAGGCCCTGCCGTCGCCGGGTCATCGGTCCTGGCACTGGCCGGCCAGGCAGGTCCCGGGCGATGATGATGCCAGGTGACCACGGATTCAGATTGGGTGGACAAGGATGCTGCAGGTATTCGGTTTCGACCGGATTGGCGTCGTGGTAGGCGACATTTACTTCATTGACCCGGCACCAGCCAAGGGTCAGGAAGGCGCCGAGCACGGAGTCCGGATCGAGGTCCGGATGCTGGAGCCAGGGGAGATCACCGGCTCGATCTATGCTGCCCGTCCGATCCAGGTCGCCGAGCCGCTGTGGCGGGCAGACCTGCTGGAGAGCGTCGACGGCACGCCGGGCAGCCTGAACCGGGCCCACCATCACCCGAACATGCGCGACTGGGAGCCCGGCAAGCGGGTGTTCGACCGCGAGCTGTCGAGCGACCCGGTCGGCTGGCTCGGGACGAAACTGTCCGACCTCGAGGGCCTGCTGGACCAGGCGGGCATCGAGATCGACGAAACGTTCGCAGCGGACGCTGACAAGCTTCGCGGCGCCGCTCCGGATGTCCAGCGCGCGGTCAGCAGCATGCTCGATCAGGTTAAGGCCGGTCAGCTCGGGACAGCGCCCGAAGGCGACGACCTGACGAGTGCCAGGGTCAGCTGGCTTTAGCCCGGTCCGGCGCCGGTGCCTTGCGCTCCCGTGCCATGCCCGCCGAGGGCGGCCCGGAGCCGGGCTACCTCAGCTCGCAGCTCGGCTACTTCCGCTCCGAGCGGCGGCCGCTCCGTCCACTCCCGGGCCCGCGCGTCCCGGTCGATTAGCAGGTCAGTCTCAGCGTCGCTCAGTTCTTCGGCTCGCTTGAAGTCCTGCGCGTCGATCGCGGATTCCTTCGCCGCGCGGACTCCGCCGATCTCCTCGTCGATCTCCGCCAGGTCGGGGGTCATGCCGATCCACCGCTCGATAGCAGCCAGCCGGACGGCGAGCGACTCGAGCACCCGTGCGGTCTCGCTATCTGAGCCGGGGCGTACCAGCGTTCCCGTGCGTCCCGTGACCCCTGGCCTGGCCGCCAGACGCCGCGGCAGTATCTCGATCACCCGTTGCCGTACCGCGTCGGGTTGCGCGCCCAGGACGTTCAGGGTGCGCGCAGCCATGCTCTTGTCGTCATGAATGAGCCCGAGCAGGATGTGCTCGGTGCCGATGTAGTCGCAGCCAAGTTGCAGCGCCTCGCGCAGCGCGAGCTCGAGCGATCGCTTAGCCCGTGCGGTGAACGGGATGCGCTCCTGCATGGCTTCACTGCGGCTCACGGTCGCCGCCACCGCGTCCCTCGCGGCTTCCCGGGTGATCCCCAGCGAGATCAGGGCGCTGGCCGCGACGCCGGTGCCGTCCCGCAGCATGCCGAGCAGAATGTGCTCGGTGCCGACGTGATCGTGGCCGAGCTCCCTGGCCTCCTCCTGGGCCAGGACGACGGCCCGGCGCGCCCTGTCGGTGAACCGCTCGAACATGGTGCACCTGCCCTTCGACTTAGAGCATCGGCACGACAACCCGCCGCAGTCAAGCCGAGGTGACGGCGGCCACTTCCGAATGTCGCCGCATCTCGTCACACTTGACGATGTGCACGACTTTGACGTTCTCGTCATCGGCTCGGGGCCAGGCGGCCAGAAGGCCGCGATCGCCGCGGCCAAGCTGGACCGCCGGGTCGCGATTGTCGAACGGCCAGACATGCTCGGCGGCGTGTGCCTGAATACCGGCACGATTCCGTCCAAGACCCTGCGCGAAGCCGTTCTCTACCTAACCGGGCTGGACCAGCGCGAGATGTACGGCCAGAGTTACCGGGTCAAGGAAGAGATCACCATCGGGGACCTGACTGCCCGTACGCGCCACGTCGTCAGCCGGGAGAACGACGTAGTGCGCAGTCAGCTCAGCCGCAACCGGGTGACGGTCCTGACCGGCACTGCGCGCTTCACCAGCCCGACGATGGTCGAGGTGGCGAACGGCAGCGGCCGCAGCCGCGAGTACAGCGCCGAGAAGGTCATCATCGCCACCGGCACCAAGCCCGCCCGGCCGGCCAGCGTGGAGTTCGACGAGCGGACGATCATCGATTCGGACGGCATCCTGCAGCTCGACCGGGTACCGCGGTCGATGGTGGTGGCAGGCGCCGGAGTCATCGGCATCGAGTACGCCTCCATGTTCGCCGCCCTGGGCACCAAGGTCACGGTGGTCGAGCAGCGCGACCGGATGCTGGAGTTCTGCGATCTCGAGGTGGTCGAGGCGCTGAAGTACCACCTGCGCGACCTGGCGGTCACCTTCCGGTTCGGCGAGACAGTGTCTGCGGTCGAACGGCATCCGGACGGCGCGATCGCGGCGCTGGCCAGCGGGAAGCGCATCCCGGCGGACACCGTCATGTACTCGGCCGGCCGGCAGGGCATGACCGATGACCTCGATCTGCCGGCGGCCGGGCTGTCGGCGGATGCGCGAGGCCGGATCGCCGTCGACGAGTTCTACCGCACGAACGTCCCGTCGGTGTATGCGGTGGGCGACGTCATCGGCTTCCCGGCCCTCGCCGCGACCTCCATGGAGCAGGGCCGCCAGGCCGCCCACCACGCCTGCGGCGAGGCACAGCACCAGGTGAGCCAGCTCCAGCCCATCGGGATCTACAGCTTGCCGGAGATCAGCTTCATCGGGCAGACCGAGGATCAGCTCACCCGCGACTGCATTCCGTTCGAGGTAGGGGTATCCAGGTACCGCGAGCTAGCTCGCGGCCAGATCATCGGGGACTCCTATGGGGTGCTCAAGATGCTGGTATCGCCAGCCGATCGCAAGCTCCTCGGCGTGCACGTGTTCGGGACCGGCGCTACCGAACTGGTGCATATCGGACAGGCCGTCATGGGCTGCGGCGGTACCGTCGACTACCTGGTGGACGCGGTGTTCAACTATCCGACGCTCGCGGAGTCTTACAAGGTCGCGGCGCTCGACGCGACGAACAAGATGCGGCAGATCGAGCGCTTCTCGGCCTGACCGTCAGCCGCAGCCGCACGCCCCGCCGCAGCAGCCGCCACCGCCACCGCCGCGGGCAGGTGAGCTGCCCTGCGACGCCCGGCCACCGACGGCCACCGTGGACAGCAGCTTGACCGTGTCGTCATGCCCGGCCGGGCACGTCGCCGGCGCTGACGACTCGCTCATCGGGCGGGTCTGCTCGAAGGTGTCGCCGCACGCGCGGCACCGGTATTCATATCGCGGCACGCCTCGATAGTACCCGGATCGCCGGCGAATCCGTCAGTCCGAGATCGGGGACGGTCGCCGGGCGGACGCAGGGGAGATCTCGTCGCTGGCCGCGTGCGGAACCGCCCCGGCCGTCGCCGGCTCGCTGTAGTAGAACTGCTTGCCGCGCATGAACGAGATCAGCGCGCCGAGCACCGACATTGCGATAGCGGCGCTGAACACGATGACCAGGCCGTGATGGAACGGGCCGGATATCAGGTCCGGGAAGAACTGCTTGCCGGTGAGAATCGCGGCGTTATGAGCAGGCAGCCTGGCCAGCGCTCCGGTGGGCGCCAGCATGCTCTTGATCGGGTTGTAGCCGAGCAGGGCCGAGAACAGCGTGCTGACCGGCGGGAGGCTGGCGACGTGCGCAGCAGCCGCGGCCGGCACGCCCTGTGCCCGCAAGCCGGCGCTCAGGGTCCTGGACAGCGTCGCGGCAAGTCCGGCGATCATCAGCGAGAAGAAGAACCCTATCGACAGTGACATCCCTGAGTTCATGAACACCGACCGCATGCCGGACGCGGCGCCGCGGTGCTGAGCCGGGACACTGCTCATGATCGAGGAGGTATTAGGCGACGCGAACAGTCCCGAGCCGAGGCCGTTGACGAAAATGATCGACGCGAACGCCGGGTACGAAAAATTGATCGGCAGCAGCATCAGCCCGGTGAATCCGCAGGCCGCCACCAGCAGCCCGGCCGTAGCGAACGGGCGGGCGCCGAAGCGGTCGGACAGGTAGCCCGAGATCGGCCCGGCAATCAGGAACCCGCCGGTCAGCGGCAGCATGTAAATGCCTGCCCACAGCGGCGTGACCGTGTAGTCGTAGCCGTGCAGCGGCAGCCAGATGCCAGCCAGCCAGATCACCAGCATGAACTGCAGGCCGCCGCGGGCCATCGAGCTCATCAGGCTAGCCGCGTTCCCGGCCGCGAAAGCCCGGATCTTGAACAGGCTCATCTGGAACATCGGCTCGGCGATCTTGGTCTCGGCGATGCCGAAGATGACCAGCACAGCCACCCCGCCGATCAGTCCGGTGAGGACCAGCGGGCTGGTCCAGCCGGTCGTGTGGCCGCCGTAGGGCTGGATGCCGTAGGTAATCGCGGCGAGCAGGCTGGTAGCGCCGACCGCGAACAGGACGTTGCCGACCCAGTCGATCCTGGCCTTCTTCGTCGTGGCGATCTCTCGCAGGCTCCGGTATGCCCAGATGGTTCCCCAGACGCCGATGGGCACGTTGACCCAGAACACCGCGCGCCAGTCCCAGGCCGCCAGCAGCCCGCCAAGCAGCAGGCCGATGAATGTGCCGGAGATGCCGGCGATCTGGTTGATGCCGAGCGCCATGCCGCGCTGCTTCGCCGGGAACGCGTCGGTCAGGATTGCCGCCGAGTTCGCCATCAGCATGGCGCCGCCGAAGGCCTGCACCACCCGCCACAAGATGAGCCACAGCGCGCCGTGCCCGCCGGTCAGCGGATCGAGCGAGAGGGCTATCGAGGCCAGCGTGAAGACGACGAACCCCAGGTTGTAGATCTTGACCCGGCCGAACATGTCACCGAGCCGGCCCAGCGTGACCACGAGCACCGCCTGGACAAGCAGGTAGCCCATGATCATCCAGAGCACGTAGGTGATGTTTCCCGGCGCGAGCGGGCTGAGGTGGATGCCGCGGAAGATCGCTGGCATCGCGATGATCACGATCGAGCCGTCGATAGTCGCCATCGTGATGCTGAGCGTCGTATTGGACAGGGCGATCCACTTGTACCGGTCGGGATGCTCGTCAGATGGCCGCAGTTCGGTGTCCCGCCTCGAGATAACGCCCACGTTGGTCCAGCTTACCGTGGAAAGGTTGCTTGATCACAACTAGCTACCCGGCAGCGCCGCCCGGCTGGCGAGGACCGGGACGGAACGAGTACCGCCAACCACGCCGACACGGGCGATCTGAATTACTCAGCGCATTACGCCGGCTGCGGCCCGTCGCACCATATCCTTTGGCATCATCGCGGTGCGTCGCCTTGTGACGCGCCCGGCCACCGTCCGGCAGGGTCCGACCCACGACGATTGGATCGCGACGTTGTATCACGGCAGTCACGCGCTCGACACCGGGCCGGGTCGCGTCCGGTTGTCGCGTGTTGTCGGCGTGGTTCTGGCGGTGGTGCTCCTGGTTGCCGCGGTCATCGGTGGCATCGACCTGTCCAGGGCAGGCGCGCCCGCGCCACCGCCCGCGCGAGTGGCCGTCCAGACCCGCCAGCCGGCTTCGGCGGCGTCAGTGCTGTCGGGATCGCCCGCCGCCGTCAGCGCGGGCCTGGCCAGGCTGCTGCTGGCTTCGGCACCCTCAGCGGTCGTCGCGGACGCAGCCAGCACTCGCGACGTGACCGCGGCGTCGGCGATCGCGCGGCGCGTCCGCGCGCCGCTGCTGCTCATGTCGGTGCCCGCAGGCACCGCAGCCGGGGCCAGCGCTGTCCGGTCGGCGATCAAGGCGCTCGGCACTCAGACGGTGCTCACGGTCGGCGTCGCCGGGCATGCCCTGACTGCCGGCCTGCCGCGCGTCAAGCTAGTGACCAGCGCAACGGCGCTGCCATCGGCTGCGGCGGGCGTCCCGCAGCGCGGGGTAGCCGTGCTTGTGCACGTCGGCCACTCGGCGGCCGCCGCCGTCCTGGATACCGCGGCCGCGGCGACCGCGCAGATGGCTGGTGCCCGCGTCGTCGACCTGCCTGGCTTCGACCCGCAGACCGATCCAGCAGCGATTTCCGAGCTTGCCGCCGCCCGGCCGTCGCGTGTTATCGCAGTTGGCGCCCGGTTCGGGTCGGTGCCCCTGCTCACATCCAGGCTGGCGGTCGCGGAGACCGGGGTGCAGCTGCCCGGCGGCGGCCAGGTCCTCTTCCCGATGCGCAGGATCGTTGCCCTGTACGGCAATCCGGGCACGCCCGCGCTGGGCGCGCTCGGCGAACAGGACCTGGCTGCCAGCATCAGCCGGGCCAGGTCAGTCGCAGCGCAGTACTCCGCACTCAGCAAGGTTCCGGTGATCCCGGCCTTCGAGATCATCGCGACCGTCGCTGAGCGGTCGCCGGGCCCGAGCGGAACCTACTCCGACGAGATGAGCGTCGCGGCGCTCCGGCCGTGGGTCCGCGCGGCGACGAAGGCGGGCATGTACGTCACGCTGGACCTTCAGCCTGGCCGGGCAAACTTCCTCGCCCAGGCCAGGCACTACCAGTCGCTGCTGCGGCTCCCCGACGTCGGGCTTGCCCTGGACCCGGAGTGGAAGCTCGGCCCGCACCAGCTGCCGCTGCATCAGATCGGCAGCGTTGGCATCGCCGAGGTGAACAGCGTGGTGACCTGGCTAGCCCGGCTGACGGCTCAGTACCGCCTGCCCCAGAAACTGCTGGAGCTGCACGAATTCCGGCTGACCATGATCGGCGACATCCGCCAGCTGGACACCCGCCACCAGGACCTGGCCGTTGTGATCAACATGGACGGCCAGGGTGCTCCGTCGACGAAACAGCAGACCTGGGCAGCGGTGGTGGCTGGCGCGCCCAGCGGCGTCTTCTTCGGCTGGAAGGACTTCTACGTCAAGGACACCCCGATGCTCGGTCCCCGCGCGACCCTGCTTCACGAGCCCCAGCCGATGCTGATCTCATACCAGTAACACGGCCGCGGGCAACGGGGCGGGGGAGAGGTGCATGCGGTTGCGGCGGCCGGGCGGCAATGGCGCCACGGAGGTATGCCGACGTCCGGCGGCACGTGAGCTGAGCCTGCTAGCGGACGCGTTGCGAGCCGAGACCATCGGCGGGGGCCTGCTGCTCGGCGCGGTCGCCGTTGCCCTCGTCCTGGCTAACACCGGCGCTCACAACTGGTACGCCGGCTTGCAGCACTTCGCTTTCGGCCCGGCCGCCCTGCTGCTGCACATGAGCCTCGAGTCATGGGCTGCCGACGGCCTGCTCGCGATCTTCTTCTTCGTGGCCGGACTGGAGCTCAAGCGCGAGCTGGTCGCCGGAGAGATGCGCCGGGCGACTGCGGCCGCCGTTCCGGTCGCGGCCGCGATCGGCGGCATGGTGCTGCCCTCCCTCATCTACCTGGCGATCAATCTCGGCCGTCCGACGGTGACCGGCTGGGCCATCCCGTCGGCCAGCGATCTGGCGCTCGCGCTCGCCGTCCTCGCGGTCACCGGGCGATTCCTGCCCGCAGCACTCCGGGCTTTCCTGCTCACGCTGGTGGTAGTGGAGGACATCGGAGCGATCATCGTGATCGCCGTCGCGTACACCGGCAGCATCAGGGTGATCCCGCTGGTCTGCGCCGGCCTGCTGCTCGTGATGTTCTGGCTGCTTCAGCGCATCCGGCTCACCTTCTGGTGGCTCACCGTACCGCTGGCCCTGGTGATCTGGGCGCTCGTGCACGCAGCTGCGGTGCACGCGACGGTAGCTGGCGTCGCACTCGGGCTGCTCATCCCGGTACGAGCCAGCGACGGCGAGCAGGCGCCGGCCGAGCGCCTCGAGCACCTCATCCGGCCGCTCTCGGCCGGCCTGGCAGTGCCCGCCTTCGCCCTGCTGTCAGCCGGGATCACCGTCTCCGGCGATACGCTCCGGACGGTCGTGACCGGGCCGATCGGTCTTGGCGTGCTCGCCGGACTGGTCGTCGGGAAGCCGGCCGGCGTCTTCGGCTCCGCTTACCTCACGGCCCGGTTCACCAGGGCGCACCTGAGCGCGGGGCTGGACTGGGCGGACATCTTGGCCGTCGCGGTCCTGTCCGGCATCGGTTTCACAGTTTCGCTGCTGATCAGCGACCTGGCATTCGGCCCGTACTCGGCCGCGGCAGGCGTGGCCAAGATGGCCGTGCTGGTTGCGTCCGTGCTCGCGAGCGCGTTCGCCTGCGCCCTGCTGCTGGCCCGGAACAAGCACTACCGAAGGCTACGGATCGACGAGACGGCCGCCTAGGCCAGCAGATCGGGCTCAGTGCGCGCCACCGTCGCGCAGTCCGCGGCAAACGTGATCACCACGTCCACGTGCTCACCCGCCAGCACCAGCGGCATCCAGTACTTTGCGTCATCCCACATCGCGGCGAACGGCAGCTGGTCCTCGGCGAACCACCTCGGTGCGATCTCCTCCGACTCAGCCGGCTCGCCCTGGTACACCGAGGTGACGAAGACTTCCGCGGTCTGATCCCATGACGGCCTCGCCGGGAACCGGAACTCGATGCTCGCCATGTGCTGAACCGAGTCAGCAGCCACCACGAGGCCCGACTCCTCCTCGACCTCGCGCACTGCGGCGGCCGCCGCCTTCTCGCCGTCCTCGATGTGCCCGCCGAGACCAACCCACTTGCCGGCCCCGAACCCGGCCTTCTTCATGCCCAGCAGCACTTCCGGGCCGGCTCGCGTCCGGCGCCTGATCAGGCACAGGCAGGTCTGGGTAATCGTCGGCATCGGCTCAGCGTAGCCGCCACCGGGTGCGGACGCGCCGCCGGCGGCCGCACACCGGCGTCAGGCGCCGCCGCGGGCGAGCGTGATCAACCTGTCCAGCACAGCGCCGTCACTGACCCGGAGCCCGTCATGCTCGTACTCGCTGGTGACCCACGGCCGCAGGCCGCGGATCGCGGCCGCCGTCTGCAGCGACAGTTCCCGCGGTACGTACATGTCGTTGAAGTACACCGCGGCGGCCGCCGGAACCTCGGTCCGGCCCAGCTGCCCGGCGTCGTACAAGGCGGGCCAGTCGTCTCGTTCGGCCAGCAGTTCGGCGGCCCCGGCCAGCGGCTCCAGCGCCGGGTCGAGACGGAACACCCACGGGTACACCATCTCGCCGGTGAACAGCAGCGGCTCGTCCCCGTCGACCGCGGCGGCGGGCGCGAACTCGCTGAACTCAGACCGCACCCGCTGCGCCGCCCACCTCGTCGCCGTTTGCTGGGCGTAACACGCCTCGTGCACCGTGGCATAGAGCGGCCCTGACGCGTACGACAACAACTGCGCGGCCCGGTGCAGGAAGTCATCGTTCAGTTCCTGGCCGGCGAACGGGGCTTCCAGCAGGTAATGCAGCGTGTGGGAGCCAGTACTCGAGCCGAGCAGCTGACCGAGCGTCTGGAATCGCTCCACCGTCAGCGGGCCGGCACCCGGCAGCAGCACCGGCGCCCCGCTCCGCTCAGCCCGGTCCAGTGCCCTGGCGACCCGGCGGGCAGCGTCGATGTCCTGCGGATACCGCTCGTAATGGTCCCGGCAGTTGGCCGCGACCTTCTGGTAGGTGAGCCGGTACACCTCGTCCGCAGTGGCTGCCAGGCCCGGCAGCCCGCCGGTGAGGAAAGCTTCGCTAAGACCCTCTGGCGCCATCGACAGGTAGCTGACCGTGCAGAAGCCGCCGAAGCTCTGGCCGAGCACAGCCCACGGCGCGCCGCCGGTGAGCTGCGGCCGGATCAGCTCAGCGTCCCTGATGATCGAATCAGCCCTGAAATGGGCAAGGTAGTCTGCCTGAACTCTGGCGGGGCCGAGCCGGGCCAGGGTCTGCCGGGTGGCCGGCGTGGAACGCCCGGTCCCGCGCTGGTCGAGCAGCAGCACCCGGAAGTCTTTCAGAGCCCGGTCCAGCCAGGTATCCCTGCCGACCGGCCGCGGCGAGCCGAAGCCGGGACCGCCCTGCAGGAACAGCAGCCACGGCAGCTCGGCCGGTGCCCCGGGCGACGCCGGGTTGTCGGCTCCGGCAACTTCCCGTGCGAAGATCTCGATCTGGTCGCCGTCCGGCTTGCCGTGGTCAAGCGGGACAGTGAATACGTGCTCGGTAAGCACAGTGCCTGGCTGACGGTAACTCAGCATGATCAGCACAGTAGCGTCCCCGGATGCCGTCGCCGGATTAACATAACCGTCAGGACAGACAAAGGCCGCTAGCCCTTAACCACCAACAGGAGCCAAATGCTCGGACTGCCGACTGCCGAAGAGCAAGGCCGACCGGTCCCGCGGGGCCCGGCCGCCGCGTTGTTCGCGGCCGACCAGGCATCGCGCGGCCTCGGCATGGAACTGCTGCATGTCGGCCGCGGCACTGCCGTGGTGCAGATGCGCGTCGCGCTGCAGATGCTCAACGGGCACTCGATCGGTCACGGCGGTTACGTCTTCATGCTGGCCGACACAGCGTTCGCCTGCGCGTGCAACAGCGATGGCCAGCCCACCGTCGCATCCGGCGCGGACATCAGCTTCATCGCACCGGTGCACGAAGGCGATGTCCTGGTGGCAACCGCTGCCGAGCGGTCCCGCTACGGCCGCAGCGGCATCTACGACGTCACGGTCCGCCGTGGCGACGAGGTCGTGGCCGAGTTCCGCGGCCGCAGTCGCAGCCTGGGCTAAGCCCGCGCGTGCGGGCAGCAGCGCTGGAACGCTGCAATTCCTGACCGGGAACGGGGAACTTCGGGGCTGGTCCGGACACAACAGGACGTGACCATGGCTGCGAACACCGGCTACTCCGACACCGCACTCTGGCGGGCCGCGGCGGCCGGGGAGCACGCGGCGTTCGGGCAGCTGTTCGACCGGCATGCGGGGGCCGTCTACAACTACCTGTACCGGCGCACCGCTGACTGGTCAGCCGCGGAAGATCTCACGGCGGCCGTGTTCCTGCAAGCCTGGCGCCGGCGCGGCGAAGTCATCTTCGACCGCGACTCGGCTCGATCAGCAGGCCGCCGCGCTGGCTCTCGGCGTCTCGGTCGGCACCGTCAACTCGCGACTGCACAGGGCACGGCAGCGCCTCGCCAGCGACCT
>Ga0335073_10004581_pt1 | contig 19322 bp, 12 predicted proteins | sample Lox_Sample_22_FD_207093 | JGI IMG/M metagenome (GOLD analysis project Ga0335073, IMG submission 207093) | Soil microbial communities from Loxahatchee National Wildlife Refuge, Florida, United States - Lox_Sample_2.2 | ecosystem: Environmental > Terrestrial > Soil > Wetlands | place: USA...
GTGATCTAGACCTTGTGCCAAAGAACGTCCGTTGACGCTGACGTTGTCCTTGGAACAGGTCGTGGCATTCCAAGGTTACTGAACCTTGAGTTCACAATTGGCAGCGATCCAAGCTGTTTCTGAAATCGATTCGGACAAACGAACTTGTCGTTAGCAACCTTTCTCGTAAGTGCCATTACGATTTGGCGCGAACGCAGACTTTCTTAGTGACTCAGATCCGTGAATACGCCTTCTCTGCTAGGGCCTTCATGATCCCTGTCCCGAGCCCGGTCATTATGGCGAAGGTTGCCGCCCTAAGGCGCATGTAGGCGATTTCCTCAATGCCATCCTTTAGGTCACCGTGCGCAACTCCGTTTCGTAGATTGAGAAGCCGATGGATCTCACTGTCATGCGCCTCAAACTGATCATGGGGCAACCCAAGGCGATACAGATTCTTCCTGAGGACAACCGGTGTGAGGTTTGATTCCGTGTCAACAACGTCGTCCGGGATTTTGACCGGCCGCTTTTCGACTTCGGCAGTCTGCTCGATGAACTCGCGCTCTCGTGCAAATTGATGCAGCTTTGCATCGTCCGGTAGGTCTCGGCGAAAGAGATCACACTTTTTTTGGGGGTTTCGTAAATTGCGAAACATGTCGTTCAAGGATGCGGCAGCGACTGCGTAGCTAGCCTCGCCACAAGAAATCCCAGAGCTATTTATTGTTGTTGCATATAGGATAAACGCGAACTTACAGAATCCCTCGTAGTGCGCGTACAGCAGCAGGACGAGGGCGCGTCGATACCGTTTCAGTTCTTCCTTGTCTTCGATTTCGGATCCCCGATTCTGAAATGCACGAATCTCCTCCTCGCGCCATGCGCGGTCAGCTTCGAGTTCGGCGCGGAGGGCGGCCAGATTCATAGCTGCGCTTCCACTTTCGTCTGTACGAATGCAATGCGCTCAGCAAGCTGTCCTGGAGAATTCTTGCCGCCACCGGTGGTTATTCGTACGAATTCGGCATCAAGTTTTATCTTGGTGAGTACATCCTTCAATTTCTCCACTTGAACCGCGTTGCCAGGGTCGATAATGTCGATCCGTGATTGTATGCCCAGAGTTATTGCCTCGAAATGGTATACGCTAAACCCATGCGTTAACGCACTTCGCGCCTTGTTCGCGTAGGTGAATGCCTGGTCACCTAGAGCCGCAGCGAGGACAGCAAACGTCCGCTCGAAGATAGCTCGTTGTGCATCAAAGTCGAACTGCACCGCGGTCTCTGGGTCCGAAACTTGCTCCATATATTCGCTCAGAAAATCGCCGACGTCGTGTTTGAAAGACCCCCGAGCATTCTTCATTGCAAAGAAGCGCAATACAAGTTCTTGGTCGAATGCACCGAGCTGACTTTCCTTCGTGAGAGATCCCGTTGTCGTCCTGAATGCCTCGTTGCTGCTGAGCGCGATTATGAAGTCATTGAACTTGGGATCCAGCAATCTAATCGTACAGTTGCGAAGCTGCTGCGGGGTTAGGAGCTGACCACCCGTGTTTAACCTTTTGAACATGTGGTACTTGAATCTGGGATCGCTCCCTTTCCTGACCACCTCGACTCGGACAAAAGCCCGTTTCAGACGAATTTGCAATGCTGTTCCGAGGTCATCAAATGTTTTGCCATTCAGTTCCTCTACGATGTCACAGTCTACGAGGACGAGCTTTTCCCCGATGTGCACAGGAGGGTCAAGATGGGGAGCCTCCAGCTGCCCCCGTAAGTGCAAGTAGGATGAGATTCTTTGCAGCCCGTCGATCAATAGATATCGCCCCTCGTCTTCCTCGATCACATAAATTGGCGGAACAGGCATTTCGAGTAAAAGGGACTCGACAAATCGTGACTGAGCCCCTTCCGACCACTGGAATAGACGCTGGTAGTCGGGGTTGATGTCGAGTTCCTTCGGCTCGGATTTGTACATGTCAAAAAGCTCATTGAAAGATAAATCGAGGCTCTGGGTGTGAACCTTTGCCAATTTGCTATCAATCGCACTTATTAGTTCAACGACCTTAGCGTCTTGCGACTCTGCCATAGGCACGATCCTCAATTCTTGGTGTAGCAAAGCACTGACTCGACCAATGTGCTGCTGGGCTGATAGCTCCGCGATTTCGTATTGATATACGCGAGCGTACGAGACATGGGGAAATCGACTTGGCGAGAAATTGCCAGCCCATTCGTGAAGGCTATTTCCGTGAACATCGTCGCAAGGTCGACCCGGATGCCTTTGAAATAAGAGTCCTGAACCACAATGACTGCTCTTCCCCCAGGTCGAATGCAGCGAGCAATTTCGGACATTGACCGAGCGATAGCTGAGAAGTACTGGACGTAGGTCTTGTGATAGTAGCTTTTTGCTGCTTTGGAGGGGTGCTGTGCGACTTGGTCGAGGAAGGCGTCACAGCTAGCTCCCCAGTTGCGGTCGAGCTCTTGGGATGACGCGCGAATCGTCGGAGTGCCGATCAATTTCGTACGGAGATCGCGAAGCTGATCATCCATCCGAAGGCCCAAGACTGCCAATTCCGGAGAGGTCGCTACGCCGTAATCAATACGAGTGCAGTACGGCGGGGATGACAGGACAAAATCTACGGAGTTGGTGGGAACGGGGAGGTTCTCAGACGAGCCTACCTTGATCACGCAGTCTACGTTTGCCCGATGGATGTCACGCGATTCTGCCGTGACGCTCGCGGACATCGCTGAGATTTGTGACTCAAATGCGGACCGGATATCCGCAACACTTGGTCGTATACGTGACCAAGGGGAGACGGGTCGTGTGACCCACGTGGGATTTGAGGCTTGAAATCTGCCGAGAAGCTGCCGAACAGCCCTGAAAAGGGCCACGTAGAAAAAGGACGCAATCGAGGACATCGTGGGTACTGCTTCGACCGAATTGCGCATCTGTTCGGCGGAGACCAAGAGAATGTAAACGGCCCGGTCGATGGAGCGAATTTCCGCAGCAGAAGAGGGCATGAACCACGTGAGAAGGGGATCCCCGTCTAGGGATGGGTCCTCGACAGTTGCCTTCTTCAGAATCTCCCTTAATAAAGGGGCTACGCTGGGAATCTCAATGTTCGGCAGGAGCCGCGCCTTCGCAACAACCACCATCACTGGATTCAGATCGAAGCCTGTCGCTCGATATCCTGAAATGGCGGCTGCTGCGGTGCTCGTTCCGCTTCCATTCCATGGATCCAGGAATTCGGCCCCTTGATCTAATCCTGAGCTTTGAATGAGCTGGCGCGCGAATGCGTCTGAAAACCCGGCATAGTACGGAAACCATTCATGGCGCCCTCCGGCAGTCGATGGCCGGCGTTTCGGGTTCTCAATCACAAAGTGGTCGCACATTTCGCACCAAGCGACGTAACAACTCTATCGGATGCATGATACTAGACGCTCAAAGCGCAGACTCAACGTGAATTGAGCCCAACCTCGATTTTGTCTCGCTAAGTTGGCAAGTATCCGTCGATTATTGAGAAACGGGCTTTCGCCATCAACTACAGATTGCGTCGGCTACTCCCAAAAATACGAGAACGATGCCCCAGTTGCTTGACTTCAGGTAGAATAGCCCAACCACTTCCTCTGCAGGGTTCCTCCCATGCTGTCGCAGTTTTCTGTATTCCCGCCATTGAGCCAATCCCCACTGGAGGTGTCTGATGTCCGCCCAAACTGCCAATGTTCTTCGGTCCGTGTCGAACGCCGCATGGTCCTTCACTAGAAATATTAATTCAATCTTGCCGGCTGGACGTTTGCCTCAGCCGTCCTGGGCTCCCGCTCCGCTTCCAAAGAGTTCGGAGAGGATTCCCATGACGACGGGTGTTCCAAGGAAAACGCTATCCCTCTGCCCAGAATGCAATCGTGAGGCAGCGGATGCCGTGATAAGAGGCAACTCGAGTGTCGACGATTTCAGGGACCAGCCAGGAGTCGTCGAAGCGGAGATTCTCGAGGAGGCAGGGCGCATTCTCATGCGCAAGGCTTGCGAGAAGCATGGCCCATTTGAAGACGTGCTCTCGAACCATCCCGCGTTCTTCAGACGTATGGAGAGCCTTGGGTTTGGTCAGGACTTCGGTTGCGTCGGCGACGAAGCGGTTCACAATCACGGCGTGAACAGCACCAGAACAGGGCGCGGCACATACCTGATCGTCGACCTCACCAACCGATGCAACATGTTCTGTTCGCTCTGTTACATGGACGCCAACGCGGCCAGCTACGTCCACGAATTGAACATGCAGGATGTGACGGCTTTGTTTGAGAGGGCGAGATCCTTCAAGCCTCAGCGGGAGATTAATGTCCTATTCTCCGGCGGAGAGGCTACGCTCTCACCACTATTCCTGGACGCCGTCGAGCACGCCAAGAGCGTCGGCTTCCATCGGCTCCATGTGGCGACCAACGGAATCCGATTTGCCCAAGAGAGGGACTTTGCGGTTAAAGCGAAGGCTGCCGGACTTCACGGAGTTTATTTGCAGTTCGACGGGGTCAGCGAAGAAAAGAACAGTCACCGCGGAATCGGCAACTACATGGAAATGAAACTTCGCGCTCTGGACAACATCGCGGCTGCTGGCATGAAGACCACGCTCCAGGTGACCGTGGTGAACGGACTGAACAATGATGGGATTGGTGACATCATTCGATTCGTTGCAGATCACATCGAGAAGATCCACGGGATCATCCTTCAGCCGGTGATGTTCTGTGGCCGAGATAAAGACATTTCCGCGGACGAGCGCTATGCGAAGCGGTATCCAGTTTCACAGATCGCATACGACTTGCAGGCTCAAACTTCGTTCGGATGGGAACCGATGCGCGACTGGTTTCCGGTCTCTGCCTATGGAGCCTTTGCCCAATTGTGTGACATTCTCCACTCGGATGCTGAGTTGGGAAGTCTGTTTAACGACATACATCCGAACCATGGGATGTTCTCACCAATTCTGGTTAACGCCCGTACAAAAGAGATCGTTCCAGTTGCCAGGTTCTTCAACGTGGAGCAGTTCCTCAAGGACATCGTCGAGATCACGGATTCTGGCAGACGGCCGGCGATCATCAAGTCGACGGTCTTCCTATCCTTGGCACGCAACTTCGATCCTGATAATGCGCCTCCAGATTTTGGTATCAGGCAGGTCCGCGAGTTGCTCACAGATTGCGTCTACCGAGTAGCCGGCAGCGGCCCGGACTGGTCAGAACAGGCCTACGCCTATAACGGCGTATGGAAGCTTGTGATGGTGAGCCCAATGGCTTTCCAGGACGCTCACAACTACGACTTGGCGCTGATCGCCAACTCGAGTACCCCAATGGCGACACAGGAGGGCGAAATCAACTTCTGTGCCTATAACGGAGGCCGCTGGAGGAGGATCGTGGAGCACCTCCACCAGACAGCGAGCTTGTCCGAATGGAATAGATCGCATAGCAGGCATCCGATCTACGCCAGAGGTAAAGAAGTGGACCTGGGCGCCCATGGTGCTCCCAGGACCGACCTGGTTCAGATCGACCTCCAGCAAACTACGGTTTGAGCCTGGGCATCAGGCTCCGGGCTAGCAGCTCTTGGGAACACACGCTCCCGAAACTCTCACGGGTTTCGGGGGCTTTCCAGATCCGCTGGGATACAGATCCGACGCTCAGGCCCAGACTGGTCTGGGATTGAGTTTCGAACGCTGCTTCGCAGCGGCTGAAGAATGACACGTCACCCCAGAATGGGAGCTGCAGGCTAACTTTCGGTTACCGTACGCGAACTATTTGAAAAGACAGAGATTCGTCGTCGTGACGTTCAGGAAGGCATGCTCATGGTAAAGCCGAATCTGCGCACCAAATCCATAGGTACAAAGGTCAGCGAGGAGGAATTCGCCCGGTTGGAGCAAGCCGCCCAGAAGGCCTCCAAGACCCTGGGGGAATGGTGTCGTGAGGTAATGCTGGGAAGCGCGAACGGGCAGCCGGCGAACGGCGCCGGAGGACATGCCGGAGCTGAGGCGCTCATGGCCGAAGTGGTAGCTCTACGGGCCATCCTTCTTAATGTGCTGTTCAAGCAAGCCAATGGGGAAAAACTGACAAGCGAAGAGATGCAACGCCTGATCGACCGGGCAGACTCAGACAAGTTCAAGAAGGCGCGCGAGCGCCTGGACCAGACAACACATCCGAAACAAAGCTAGGGGGAGCGGGTTCGGTTTGGAGTGGGGGTGAGCCGTGACTAAAATGCATCGCGCGGGAACCCACTGGCCACTATTGAGCATCGCGGTAGCGCTGATGGCTGGTGTGCTGGGAATTTCTATCTTCACCTACCAGGAGTATCAAGTCTGGACTCCCCTGCAGGACTGGTACTTCAATGAGTATTCGTTGGCGCACAATTTCCCGACCCAGCGCGGGAACTACTGGTTGCTAACGAAAACTGACCGGGCCGGGCACCGAAGTGTTGCTGGCAACAGCGACGTAGTTCCCGACACTCGAGGGCATCTAATCCCGTTTAACCTGTCCCAACAGGCACGACAACAGGGTGCCGTTCAGCTGAATCTGGAAACAGTTCACTACAGCAGCGCACAGATGGAGCAGATTCTCCGTGAACAGGTTTTCGTTGGCCAATCGACCAACGACTTGTTACGCCCATCTTGGGTCAGTGCTCTCGGGTTCTTCGTTGTAGGTCTCATCTTCGTCATCCTTCGAGACCGGGTCCACCGGCGCGGCCACAAAGATGAAGAAACAAGATTGAAGGGGCCGGAGATGGTAACGGTCAAGGATTTCAACCGACGGACTGACGCGGACGGCCTCAGCTTCATGACTATCGAGAAGAAGAAGGCGCTACGCATTCCTCGCTCTCTGGAGAGCAGCCATATCATGATCATGGGTGATACGGGGGCTGGAAAGAGTGTCCTGCAGAGACGCATCCTCACCCAGGTTGCCGCGCGTGGAGAAACGGCAATCGTGTACGATCCGGCTCTCGAGTACACGCCTCAGTTCTTCAATGCGGACCGCGGCGATCTCATCCTCAACCCGCTCGATGCAAGGTGCCCATACTGGTCGCTTTCGGATGAAGTGATCCACGAAGCTGAAGCCCTAACCCTGGCCACGTCACTCTTCCCGGAAAAGCCTCATGAGAATACGTTCTTCGTCGAAGGACCCAGAAAGATCTTTGCCCACTTGCTCACATTGAAACCGGCTCCTGAGGAGTTGGTCCGGTGGATGAGTCACGAAGAGGAGTTGGACCGGCAGGTGAGGGGTACCGAGTTGGAAGCATTTGTGTATCGCGGAGCCGGTCCCCAGCGTGGAGGAGTTCTCGGTGCGCTCAACATGGTTGCCGGCAGTCTAAAACTCCTGCCGCCAGAGAGCGACGCGAAGCAACGCTGGACCACCGAGGAATGGGCGAGAAAAAAGACCGGTTGGCTGTTCTTAACTTCCACTCCGAGATTCCGCGAGCGTTTGTTGCCGCTTACCAGCCTTTGGCTCGACACCCTGGTGCTTCGCTTGATGAACCAGGGCGATCCTGCCGTGCGTCACGCGTGGTTTGTACTCGATGAGCTTGCGAGCCTGCAGCGGTTGCCACAATTGCATACAGCCCTGACCGAGAACCGTAAATCGGGAAATCCGGTTGTGATTGGTTTCCAAGGGCGCAGCCAACTTGAGGTGCGCTACGGGCATGAAGCCGAATCGATGCTGTCACAGCCAGCCACGAAGATCTTTCTGCATACGAGTGAGCCCCGTGCTGCAAAGTGGATCTCAGACACGATTGGTGAAGTCGAGATGGAACGCCTGAAGGAGACGGTGAACACCCAGCCGCTGAAGCTCACAAACTCCAAGAGCTATCACCTTGAACGACGAACGGAGCCGCTCGTGCTGCCGTCCGAGATCAGTGGCCTCGAGCGTCTTCACGCATTTCTGAAGATCGGCAATATGGTCGTGCCGTTTGGCTTTCCCTATACACCGCCGCTGAAGTCTCAACAGGGATTCATACCCAGAGCAAGCTCTCCTCGAGTGATCGAAATGGAGAAGAGGTCATCGGAACCTGCGGTAGTTCCGGCCAGACAAGAGACTAGCCCGCGCGGATTGGAAGAAAGCACGAAGGGGATTGCTGCCGGCCAGGAACCGTACTTCGAGTGAATGAATTATGCTCACGATCTCCAAACCGCTCAGCGCCGGCCAAGCGCAGACATATCACAAGGAAGAATTCGCTAATGCCCAGGAGAACTATTACTCCGAGGGGGACCGCATACGCGGCGAATGGAATGGCAGACTGGCCCAGGAGTGGGGGCTCCGCGGAGAAGTACAGGAGGAGCACTTCCAGCGCCTCGCCAACGGACAGCATCCTCTCACTGGTGAACAACTCGTACGGCATCAAACCCCACGCGAATACCTGAATGCCCGAGGTGAGACGGTCAGCACAATGGAGCACCGCGCCGCTTGGGACGCGACGTTCTCGGCTCCCAAGAGCGTATCGTTAACCGCTCTCGTGGGTGGAGACGAGGCCGTGCGCCAGGCTCATCGAGACAGTGTCAAAGTTGCATTGAAGGAAATGGAAAGGTTCGTCCAGGCTCGCATGGGAGGCAATCGCATCCCGGAGACGACTGGTAAATGGATCGCGACGAGCTTCGAACACGACAGCGCCCGACCTGTGAATGGATACGCCGCACCGCAATTGCATACCCATGTTGTGTTCTTCAATCTCACTGAAACGAAGAACGGCGAAGCTCGATCCTTGCAGCCGCACGAGCTCTACCGATCTCAACAGTACGCCACTGCGATTTACCGGTCGGAGTTGGCACTTCGTCTAAAAGGCCAAGCCTATGAGATTGAGAGGGGCAAGAGCGGTCAGCCGGAGATCGCCGGCTACACGCGCGAATACTTGGATGCCTCCAGCCTAAGAAGTCAGCAGATTCAGGCCTACCTCGAACAACAGGGAGTGAAAGGAGCTGGCGCGGCGCAGATCGCTGCGCACCAGACCCGTGACGACAAGTTGCCGTCCATCACGCACTCGGAAATGCAGAGAATGCACAAGGAGATGGCCGAGCGCTTTGGAAATCAACCGGAACAAGTGGTCCGAGCGGCCCATTCCCACGAAATAGAGAGGAGTGTTCCGAATCGCCAGCACATCGAGTCGGCGCTGACTTACGCCCAGGACAAGAACCTCGAAAGGCATGCCGTTACAGACGAGCGCGACCTCATGCGAGATGCGCTGAAGCGCTCCATGGGAGAAGCTGCTTTCCGAGAAGTTCGAGAGAGTTTTGAAAAGCGAATCGATTCCGGCCACCTGATAGAAGTCGAAAGCCGATCGCCGGCCCGTGCCTTCACTACGGAAAGGATGATCCAGTATGAACGAGACAACGTGACTGAAATGCGAAAGGGCCAAGGCCAACACGGTCCTCTGGTGAGTCCCGAGACCTGGCGGTCTGTCCAGCCGAATCACATGCACTTGAGCACCAGCCAACGAGCAGCCGTGGAGCAGATCCTGACGACTCAAGACAAGGTCGTTGGTCTCGAAGGCGTAGCGGGCTCCGGCAAGACTACCTCGTTAGCGGCTGTTCGCGAGGCTGCCGAAAGAGAAGGGTATCAAGTGGTCGGGCTCGCTCCCACATCGCGCGCCGCTCACAAATTGGCTGAATCAGGAATCGAGTCGCACACATTGCAGCGCGAGCTCATTCGAAATGAAGTTCCGAATGAGGGACAGAAACGGTTCTTCGTTATCGATGAATCGAGTCTTACCAGTACGAAACAAATAAACGAATTCTTTCATCGCCTGCAGGCGCCCGACCGCGTTCTCTTGGTAGGCGATACGCGGCAACATGAGGCGGTTGAGGCGGGCAGGCCATATAAGCAACTGCAAGAAGCGGGCATGCAGACGGCCAGGCTGGGAGAGATTGTGCGTCAGAAGGACCCAAGCCTGAAAGAGGCCGTGGAGCAGTTCGCCCGCGGAGACGTTTTCGGAGGAGTCGCTAGTCTCGAGCAACAGGGCCGCGTGCACGAGATCGTCAATCCCCAAGAACGGATGAGCGCAATCGCCCGCGAGTACTCGCGACAAGCAGAAGGGACGTTGGTAATCTCGCCCGATAATGAATCCCGACGCGAATTGAATTCATTGATCCATCGCGAAATGCAAAATCGCGGTGAAGTGAGCAAAGATGAACACAAACTCCGCGTGCTGGAATCGCGTCAGGAGATGACGGGCGCAGACCGACAGTGGGCCGGCCAGTACGAACCCGGAGACGTCCTTCGCTACTCGCGAGGAAGTAGAACGGAGGGTATCGCGCCAGGCGAATATGCACGGATAACGGGTGTCGACCCGAAAGAAAATCGGATAACAATCCAGCGTGAGAACGGAAACGATCAGACTTATGATCCGCGACGCCTCTCGGGCGTGTCCGTTTATCGCGAATCCGAACGCGACTTTTCAAACGGCGACCGGATTCAGTTCACCGCGCCATCACGCGAACTGCACGTTGCGAATCGTGATCTGGGTGCCGTCGAACACGTCAACTCTAACGGCGACATTAAACTCCGAATGGACTCAGGCCAGGAAGTCCGATTCAACGTCCGCGAGCACCCGCACCTCGACTATGGTTACGCAGTGACCAGCCACAGCAGCCAGGGACAAACTGCGGATCGAGTGCTCGTCCACGTGGACACCGAGAAAAGCGAGATGTTGGTCAACAATCGCTTCACGTACGTATCCATTTCGCGGGCTCAACACGACGCCCAGATTTACACAAATGACGGGAGCAAGCTTTCCCGCAGCCTGAATCGCGAGAATTCGCAACGTACAGCTACCGAGGTGGAGCAGCGGACGAATGAACCCAAAGGCGAGCTGGCTTCCGTGCAAGAAATACGGCCTTCCCAAGAGGAAACAGGTCGTAGTCTCGGAATGGGAATCGTGTGATATGTCTTTCCGATTGCTCTTTCCCTAGGTGTGTACACGTTCTGGAGAAAGCGAGTTTCTGATCGGCGTTCTGTTCGCAGACTACGAGTGAAACAAGCGCCCTAACAGAAGGATCGGCGGATCGCCTCGTCACCGCTTAGGGAAGATTATCCCCGGCGTCGAGCCCGCTGACATTGTTGGGAGACTTAAGCTCAGAAAATGGAGCACGGTATCGCAATACGTCCAGATAAAGAGGTGCGGATGATCCCGCGGACCAGAGAACCGCATTCACTACCAACCCTCCGCTGTAAGTTATTTTGTCGCCGGTCGATAGTGCGGTCCAAAGAGTTTTATGGTCATGTTGGGTGCCGCCGGCATTAGCAACGCTTGCCAGAACGACGAATCCGGGCCTCTGTTGCCACTTAGGATAGGGAAGCGTATCGACCGGACACTGTCCATCAGAATCCTTCTGCGCCTCCGCGCACTGCACTCCAGTCAGTAACGACGCCAAGCGATAACCTTGAATCACCGTGGCACTTCCTGCGAGCCCGGTCGTTGAATTGATCTGCAGTAACGAATTCATGAAGCTGTCGTACAACCCGTTGATATCCGTTAACGCTGTTGATAATACCGGGTCCGTCGACACCTGAGCGAATGCCGATTGGTTCGTGTTCGTTTCGACAGTCTGATCCGTGGCCGATTTGCCCTTTGTAACAGCTTTTGCGACTGAGGTTTGCTGCGGATAACTTGATAAAAACGCTTGATTGCCGATGCTCACATTCTTGAGAGCGATAGTGCGCAGATCATTTAGTGTCTGAATTGCCATTTGGATGTTCGCGGCCGAAACATCTGTCGACGAGCTTCTCCCAAACAACGGTGGGTACACCACTGTTACGCCGTTCTTGCAATTTGCTCTTATCTCGCGAGTCAAGGCGATCGCCATTGCGCTGTCTGGAATCGCTACTTGGCCAGAAGTTTCTGAATTCGAGGCTACGGCGAGCGCAGTTATCAGTGAAGCCGCATCTGAAAATGGATCGATCGGAGCTAGACTCAAGCTGTATTTCTTTGCTTTGTACTCGTAGAGCTTCTTCTTCTCCGGATTTTGTTCACTCTTGGCCAGGGCTCCGAATTCCGTTGAGCGCTCGCTAAAAATGGAACTCAATGAACTTTTTAGATCCTCTTTCGGAATAAGGGTGCGGTAGCCTGAGGAAACTACTTGAATGTTTGTAACAAACGACTCGTATGCTTGAAGTGATGCGAATGCTGTTTGATCGTAGATGACGACAACAGAATTATCGGCATCAACTCCATCCGCGGCGCATACGGTCCTTCCAAGTGCTCGAGCGACGTGCTGAAGACTAGCGTACGAAAGCATTTGTGATTCAAATGCAGCGTTGCTTGTCCCTCCGTTGCTGGAAGGCGGGGCAATTGGTTTTACACCTTGGGCTAGGGCAATGGAGTTGATAGCGAGGGCAGCCAAAACCACCACGATATGTACTTTGATTGTTAGTTTCATGCTTTTGTCCTTTTAGCACTGTCGTGAGATCTTACCTGACTAAACCCTCATGCTCATCGAGTACATCCCACGTCTTGGTCGTTGACTAAGAACAGAATCTCATTCTTTTTCGAGGCGTCGGCTGCCTCTTGCGGCGATGAACCCCAATTTGCAACATTAACGATCTGCCAGTAAGTGGGGCATCCGTCTCCACCACCTCTTACGAGCACACTGAGCGGCGGATGCTTCCTGTGTGCTCGTTTCTTGATCGGAACAGTCAGCGGCGTCGATCCAAGGTGTAAACCGTCGCGACCACTATAGGCTTCCATGCTAACCGAGGTGTGACTACTCTTCATCACCGTGTTGACGTACACATTGGCATAATGATAGGCACACCCCGGTAGGATGAGGATGCTTCCGAGCAGGACTGCAATCACAGGCTTGTCGAAGTGTTGCATGGCATCACTCACCGTTTGCCTCAGCAGCCTCAATGGCCCTCAGTTTCTGCGCATAAACCAGATCGGCAGTGTGTAAAGCCTCAGCTCTTGCCTCAATTTGCCGCTCTTCTGCGAGAGTGTGGGCATAGTCTCTGGAACGCAATGCTTTGAGCTCGGAGAAATCGGATTTTCCTGGGATCCACGCGTCCGCTTGCCAAGATAGAGTCGGATCGGGATCGGGTGTCTTGGCTAACATTTGCCCCGTTCTGGCAATGATTTGGGGCTGCGGGACCTTAAGCGTTACTCCGTCGAAGGTTCCTTTTGTGTACTTACTACCCGTTGTCTCTTGATACGAACCGCTCACCGAGAAGGGGCCCCAGCCTACGGAAGCACCCGCTGAGATTTGGCTGTTAAACTGCGTAACTTCATCGTGAGAAAATGTGGCCGACAGCTCGACATTTCGCACGACAATTAGATATCCGACATCGATCGGCATTCTTCCGATCGGTCGCACTGGCGGATTGACACTGAGGTTTCCTCCGTCAGACACGAACGATTTGCCAAAGTCTTTTTTCCAAGTCCAAAACTTGTAACCGAAGACATCCTCAACCATCCAGCGCCGGTCTATGCGAACACGAAGATAGTCAAATTTCAAAGATACGGACGAGGCATTGGATTGTGCCTGATGGAATTGCGTTGAGCCACTGGCGCCGCCCCCAAAACTCCATAGGCCCCATCCCACCGAGATGCCGCCAGACCAAGAGGTCGATTTGGAATACTCGTACGTGTCCTGTTCCGAGATTGTTTGCTGAAATGAGGCCCAGCCAATGTCTGCCCACGAAGCAACTGAAGGGACCAAGAATGTCTGGTAGTATTCGCCCCTAATCGGCGCTTGTTGCTTTTGAGCCGCAAGACGGTCTCGCAGAGTCTGCCAGAACGATGTTGGATCGTCGGACGTTAGATATATCATGCGGGCCGTCTTTCGTTCGTAGAGACCCTTTAACCCCAGCGTCTCCCAGTTGTGAGCTGCTTCGGTCTTCAGTAAAGCTAACCGTTGGAGCTTTGCTCCATCCGGATTCTGCTTGTGTGCCTCGAAATCGTACGCCTCTATGGCGTCAAAATTTCGATCCCGGTAGAGATCATAATTTGCTTGGTTGGCTGCCAACCAGGATTGAAGGGATGCGATCTCCTGTAAGGTCTCCGGTGGAAGTTCAGAATAAGGCAAGGCAGCATGAAGCATGATGTCTTCATACACTTGGTCAACCGATCCGGGAAGCTCTTGGCTCGCACTGTAGGTAATGTCGCTGTATTTGTTGACATACGAGCTGTCAATCAGAATCTTGCAAATATCTGACTGAATGGCCATGTCGTCGGAGTTGGTTGTTTCTTTCAAATTTGTGCTAATGAACTGTCCTGGTTGCAGAAACGAAACGAACTCACCGTTTGAAAAGCGATCTCCCAGGAAAAGAGCGTCTTGCATTCCGGCGAATAGATTGAGGATCATCTTTCTGTTATCGGCCATTTCAATAACCTTCCTTTCGATTTCGGTAGCGAATTGACAGATATTGCTGGTCCATTGTCTGATGGGTGGCTGGACTTCGCACCAGCGTCACTTAGGGCTGGGATTTGCAGTTGCTAACTCCCGAACGCGCATGTCAATACAGCGGTTGCGAACTCCACCCATTTGCCCTGAAGAGCCAGCGCGATGTTCTTCAGGCTGCACTCAATGAGTTTCAATATCCATTTCCAGATATCGCTGGTAGGAACCCCGAAAGAGTGGGCCCCGGCGGAAACTTGGGAAAGGAGCTGAAGAGGAATCTGCATCGTGATTCCGGACTGCGTGGGTGGCACAACGGCTAACGGTTGGCCGGCATCCAGTTTTGTCAAAACCTCCAGTCCCGCATTGACGGCAGGCTGACCGCCGAGCGTCTGAAGAACGCTTAGGAACTGCATACGCTGAACCGGTGTAATATCTGCTGAATTAATTGACATGGGATCTCCTTTCGTTTCTATTCTGCTGTTGACCGTTTGAAGAACTGACCACTTTCACCCATTGAAGACTGATCAAGCCGTCGGTGAGGCAAGATACTGTGTGAAAGAAGCCTTGGCCTATCCCCTTGCGTATCGGTTGTTCTGTCAACTGCCTCTACAGTGGGAAACGAAACCTGACAGCAAAATCCTTTTTCAGAAATGTGCCATGACGCACCTTAGGAAAAACGGGTTCGCCTCTCGCACATCGTGGCGGGGCAGTGCCGAGGGACTGGTTCTCGAGATTTGGGGTAAAATCCTCGCATTGTGCTGTGGGCTCTGCTTGACAAGCCAATCACTACTTTCTGCGGCAGATTTGATCCGCCAGTGCGCCGAATCAAACGACGGCGAGGCTTGGAACGAGTTCGTCTCCCGCTTTCACCGCCCTATCAGTCTTTCCATAGCTAGGACTGCATATCAATGGGGCGAGATTGCCCAGCAAGCTGTTGATGATCTGATTCAGGATACTTATCTCAAGCTCTGCACCGATAGGTGCCGACAGCTTTTGGAGTTTGCCACTCAACATCCGGAGGCGGTCCTCGGGTACGTAAAAACGATTGCGGTCAACACTACACATGACCACTTCAAGTCGCTCCATTCGAAGAAAAGGGGCTCGGGCGAAGTGAGCCAGATCATAGATTGTGACGCCGAGGCGGCTCCCAATACTGTGGGTGGCCAAGAGGCGATGGAGCGCGAGGTTCTGTTCAAGCAAATTGATGAGTGTATTGAATCCTGCTTGGAAGGTCCGGATCGTGACCGGGACCGCACAATTTTCTGGCTTTATTACCAACAAGGAATGACCGCAAAAGACATAGCTTCTCTTCCCAAGATAGGGTTGTCCGCCAAAGGAGTAGAGAGCGTCATTGTCCGGATGATTCGTTTAGTACGAGAGCGGATGTTGGCTATGCAAATCCAAATTCATGCGAAACCAGGGCCGGGAGAAAAAGGATTTATCCCTGCCGAATCGTATTAGAAGGAGAAGTTCGTTTTGACACGACCATTAGACCGACACCTTGACAGCGACGAACTGGAGGCGATTGTTATGTCGCCACCTCTGGGTGTCAGCAATGCGGTGCGACTCTCGAAGGAAGCTGTTCAGGAGGCTCAGCACCACGTTGACTCTTGCCAGGACTGTGAGCGGAAGGTGCAAATGCACAGGTCCGCGCAAAGTGCAATTTCCCTTTGGGGGACAAGGGGCCAAGCGCCTAAAGGTCCAAACTGCTCAGACGAGACCGAGTGGGTAAGAGTTGCGGCAGGGCTGGTGGAAGAGACTGAAGCAAAAGAACGCATGAACCATGCAGCACAATGCGGACACTGTGGGCCACTACTGAAAAGTGCCGTCAGGAGGCTCTCCGACGAAACAACGCTAGATGAGGAAGCCGCTCTCACCAAGCTTATGAGCACCCGCACCGTCTGGCAGACCCAAATGGCTCGTACCCTCAGAAACACATCAGAGCCTCGACGGCCAGGATTGTCTTCCACGCCATTCTGGAAACATGTTTTCTTCTCGCCTCGTCCCGTCTTCGCAGCCGTAGCGTTCGCGACGTTGGTCGCGGTGGTTTGGATCGGCGTGCGCTGGCAGCGTCCGGCTGCCGCCGAGAGATTAATCGCTCAGGCTTATACGGAGCGAAGAACAATCGACGTGAGGATTCGCGGCGCACGATATTCGCCAGTTAGCGATCAACGGGGGCTGACTTTTTCCGATAGGCCGTTACCCTTGAAGAAAGCCGATATTGCCATTGACGAGAAGCTCCTGAAGACTCCCAACGATCCGGGTTGGCTTCAGGCAAAGGCGCGGGTCGACATGCTCGAAGGTGGCTACCCAGGAGCTTCTTTGCTATTCGACGACGCCGTCAAGAAACTGCAAAGAGCAATACAAGCAAACCCGGATTCTCCGGAACTACTGACGGATCTGGGATCTGCGTATTTTCTGCGTGGAAGATCGAATCAACCGAGCGATATTAAGGAGGCAAAGCCATTTTTTCCCAAGTCGTTGGGGCAGAACTCTTGCAACCCGCCCAACTCTCCAGGTTGGGCAATTGATTACATGTGCGCAATCGACGCTTTTGGCAAAGCTCTATCGAAGAACCCAGATGACCCTATCACCTTGTTTAATCGGGCGTTGGCTCTCGAACAGGTTTTTCTTTACGCCCCGGCAGTGGAGGACTGGCAACACTATCTTCGGATTGACCCACGAGGGGATTGGTCGACGGACGCTCGCGAACGCCTGAACAAGGTTCAACAGAAACTGATACTGCGCGAAAACAGTTTGTCAGAACCAATTCTGACGCCAGAAGACATTGCGGGAGCAGAAGTAAATTCACAGCTGGATGAAAAAATTGACGAGCGAATTGAGGAATATCTCAAGGTAGCGACGAAAGAGTGGTTGCCGAAAGCATTCCCTGGTCCCGGATACAAGCCGTCCCGAGAGGCTTCAACGGCCCTTAACAGATTAAGTGCAATCGCGGTTTTCCGACACGATGACATGTGGTTATCAGACCTTCTGAATCACTCGCGCGGATCTCAGTTCAGCGAAGCCGCTCAGGCGTTATCCGATTCTATTAAATCAAATGAGAGAGGGGACTATAGTGCGGGAGGCATCTTTGCGCATCGCGCGGCAGAACTCTTCCGCCTGGCGAGCAACTCAGCCGGGCAACTTCGCGCCATGGGAGAAGAGGTGTACTCAGATCATCTGCTTTGGGAAGGCAGCCCCTGCCTCTCGCTTTTGAACACAATGCGTCAACCCTTGCAACACGTAAGCTATACGTGGCTGCAGGCCCAAATGAGTCTGGAGACCTCCAACTGTGCCGAGCTTGTCGGTGATTTGGGTCAATACAAAAGGGCAATTTCACTGGGAGAAACTCAGGCTAGCGCACACAAGTATGATGCCTTGTATCTACGGGGATTGGGCTTCGAAGCTCAGGCGGCCGCGTCTTTGGGCAGGGCAAATACTTCCTTTGCATTGGCACTATACGGGCTGGAAAGATTCTGGACAGGGCACGCCGACTTAATGAAGGGATATAACTTTTACACTGACCTGGATGCAGCATCCGACGTTTTACGCCTAGCGAATCTGCAAGTTGACATATCGAGACAAGCGACGGATTTAATCGACAATCATCCGGATGGGGTCTTGCGGGCTATGGCGCACCGATGGTATGGATACGCGGCTTACTCCGCGAACATGCCCGAATTAGCGTCTTCGGAATTCTCGAGAGCCAGCACCCTGTTTGCAGCGGCTCCGCACACCTCGGGCACAACTCGTGACCAAGTGAATGCCGAGATATGGCTGGCCCGACTAGAGGTCAGAAGGGGCGACGTAGAGGCAGCGGCTGAAAGACTGCAAGTCGTAAAGGAGGAGCTAGACAAATCGCCTAGTTTTGGAAATGAGATGGGCTTCTACACGAGCCAGGCAGATATCGGATTGTTTCGGTCTGATAGCAGCACGATCGAATCAGCGTTAAGGCCGGCAGTGTTTCTCGCGGAATGGGCCCTAAACTCATTTCCGTCGGACGGTGATCGCCGGATGTGGGCAGAAGAGACCAAAGACATCTATCGCGATTTCGTTGAGTGGAAGCTTCGGGAGGGCGATGACAAGGCTGCCTTAGAGCTATGGGAGTGGTATAAGGCAGCAGAATTGAGAGCACGGGTGCGGCGAACGTCGGAACCAGGCGGAACATTGGACACCGCCGATCCGCCTAATCCGAACGATGCACCACCCTTACCCAGCCCCTTGAATGTTACACCGCATTTGCTCGGAATGCACAACGCGACCGGCGTAGTTTACGCAACTTTCCCGGACGGAATTGCCGTTTGGACGTACGATGATCGCGGAGTTTTCTCACATTGGATTGCAACTCCTTCAGCAGCTGTAAAGCAAGCTGCCGATCAGTTTCAATGGCTCTGCTCTGACCCTACGTCTGATTTGCCTGCTCTTCGAAGAACGGCTCGGACTCTTTATGACCTGCTGATCAAACCCGTCGAAGGACAAATCATGGCCGGCAGAACGCTAATCATCGAGCCAGACGATTTCTTAGCGCCAATCGCTTGGGAGGCTCTATTAGACGCGAAAGATCGATACCTCGTTGAGCGATCAGCCATTGTTCTATCACCGGGACTGTATCGAATGTTGAATTTGCGAACAGGTCCCCCTATCACGTCCGATACGCAAGTCTTGATAGTCAGCGTTCCAAGAGTTGCGGAAGTAAACTCAATTCCTCTGACGGATGTGGATACCGAAGCACAGGCAGTCGCGCGAAGTTTTAGGGCGACCTCTTGGCTACAAGGAACCAACGCAACCCTCTCTGCGATCCAGCGCGAGATGCAAGGAAAAGCTATTTTTCACTTTGCTGGGCATGCGGTTGCATCAGCACAACGTACGGGTCTTCTGCTCGACGAAATCGATCCAAAGAGCCAGGAGGCACGTGTCCTGAATTCTGAGAGCCTTTCTCCAGGTCAAGTTGAAGACCTCCAACTAGCCGTCTTGTCCGCTTGTCAAACAGAGGCTAGCGCTGTTGGGAGTACCACCGGAACCGAAG
>Ga0335073_10004582_pt1 | contig 19318 bp, 15 predicted proteins | sample Lox_Sample_22_FD_207093 | JGI IMG/M metagenome (GOLD analysis project Ga0335073, IMG submission 207093) | Soil microbial communities from Loxahatchee National Wildlife Refuge, Florida, United States - Lox_Sample_2.2 | ecosystem: Environmental > Terrestrial > Soil > Wetlands | place: USA...
CTTGCCTCTCGCTCAGCTGTGTAGAAGCTCGCGGCTTGCGCCGCAAACTCGCTCGGAGTTTTGTATCCCAGACTGCTATGCGGACGCTGTTCGTTGTACTCTGTCCGCCACGTCGCGATCTTGCGCCGAGCGTCAAACAGATTTTGAAACCAGCTCAGGTTCAAACACTCTTCCCGCAAACGTCCGTGAAAACTTTCGACTCGCCCGTTCTGCATCGGCTTTCCCGGCTGAATGTGTACTAACTCGATCTGCCGCTCCACGCACCACGCCAGAAAATGCCGACTGGTGAGTTCCGGCCCATTGTCGCAGCGGATCGCCAACGGCTGTCCGCGTTCGGCCACAATTGCTTCCAGCACTCGCGTCACTCTCCGGCTGGCGAAACTGGTGTCGACTTCCAACGCCAGACATTCTCGTGTGTAAGCATCCACCACGCTCAGCACACGGATGGTTCGGCCGCACTCTACCGCGTCGTGCACAAAGTCCAGCGCCCACTCCTGATTGGCCGCAGTTCGCACCACCAGCGGCTTTCCCTCCCGCACGCAATGCTTTCGCTTCTTCCGCCGGATCGCCAATCCCGCCTCCCGATACACCCGATGCAACCGCTTGTGGTTCACGTGCTCTCCGCTTCGTTGCAACAGCACATGCAGTCGCCGATACCCAAAGCGCGGCTTCTCCCGTGCTAACTCCACCAGCTTGGTCCGCAACGGCTCATCCGTTCGCAGTGACCGGTACCGATACGTCGTCACCGCCATGGTCATCAGTCGGCAGGCTCGCCGCTCGCTGAAGGCATACTCTTGCTGCACCTGCTCGATAGCTGCCTTCAGCGCTACGAGCTCCAACCGTTTTTTCGGATCACCGACTGCAGTGCTTCCTTGTCCAGGCTCAGATCCGCCACCAGCTTCCGCAGCTTCGTGTTCTCGTCCCGCAGTTGCTTGGCTTCCTGCGCCTGGCTCACATCCATCCCACCGTATTTTGCTTTCCAGGCGTAGATCGTGTGTTTCGATACGCCTGCCTCCCGCGCCACGTCCTCCGCTTTACGTCCCGCTTCCAGTTGTTTCAGCACCCCGATGATCTGCGCCTCTGTGTGCCTGGTCCTCGACATACCCGCTTCCCCTTTCTTTCGCTGAAATCATACTCAGCTTTGTGCGGAAAGCGGGGAGCAGGTCATGTCCTAACAGTGCGTTGCCAAGCCTCTAGTTGATCAGGCAAGTGCTGCTCATTTGTCCGTTTTCATCGAGCAGGAGCAGTGGTTTGAGTTGGAATGCGTCAACGTGCACAACGGCAAGCGATACAAAATGCTCAATTGCAAGAAAACAGATGGCAACGTTCCGTACAACGTCGTCTTCCCCTCGCAGTTCGCCCATCTCGTGATCCAGTATCAGCAGCACCCGGAAGCGAAGAGCTTAGCGCCCGATGGCACGGCTTGCGCGTCGGACACGCGGGGACTGCTCCAACGTGCGCACGTGATCGCAGGTGAAATCCGTTACGTCGGCAAAGAAACCGATCGCAAATGGGAGGAAGGTGAGGAAATCAGCGTGCTCGAATTCGCGGCAACTGAATATATGGGCGAAGGAGTAGAGCAATTGCCACTGCAGAAGTAAAAGCCGCGATTCAGAAAGTCGGCATCAACAAATGCGCTCGCGAGAGCGGGTTTCATCGTGCCAATTCATACGCAAGCTAATGCGCGATATACCTGTCAAGCGGAATTCGTACAATGAATTCGTGGCTGGCTTAAGGCCTACAATTCACTGGTCGTAGAGCATTTGGCAATCGCGGTGTGCGGTTTCATAGAACTGCCTGACAGCGCCCATCCTCAGGTGAGCCAAGTTGTTTCGGAGATCCTCCAGTTCCTTTTTTGAAAGACCTCCGACTGATGGCAATCGGGACGCCGCGCCATGTGGAGGAGCCCTACAAGTTTCGTCTTTTGTTCGCCACACAAATCGCGGGGAAATTGAAAAAAACGGAAAAATCGAAAATCTGTCTGCGAGAGTTTAGAGCAACCGCGTGAGGGCATTCTGGGACGGCCCCTACCCCCTTGAACGGAGCCACATTCGGCACGGCTGGAGACCGCCCCGCTGTGCCCACTTTTGTGCCCCCTCCCGGTCAAAAGCGGTAGCAAACAGTAGCAGCGGAGCGAGGGCGCGAACGCTCGTAATAGTGCGGGGATTCAATGCCATGCCGATTCCTCGCATTTCATCACAGAACCGAACGCTGCAACTGTTAACCGGAGGGTTGTAGGTTCGAGTCCTACCTGAGGAGCCAATGTTTTACGCCGATTTTCCAACCGCTTACGTTAAATCCCGAGAAAATTGTCCTGCTTCTGTCCTCGCCAGGAACCTTGCTTTTGAAGGATTTTCGGTCACGGTCAGTATTAGGGCACGAAGAGGGAATCATGGCGGTTGTGACCGTTTATCCAAGGCATTCGAAGAAGTGCCAAAGAAACAAAGACAAGAATGCTCGGCAATACAAGCGATGCAAGTGTCTCCTGTGGCTGGACTGGAGCGAAAATGGAAGCCAGTTCAGAAAATCGGCAAAAGACCGCCGTCACGTTTCGACGAAGGACTTCAACCGGGAGAGGGCCTCATCCCACTGTTGGGAGACGAAATTGAGATACTGCTTGAGGCCTTCGATGGGACGCGGATTGAGTTCGAAGAGATTTTCGCGACCGGTCTTGAGGCTGCGAACCATTCCCGCGCGATGCAGGACACGAAGATGTTTGCTGATCGCCTGCCGGGTCAGCCTTGAGCCCTTGGTCAGCTGAGAAATCGAGCGGGGCTGACCGGAGGCGAGCTGCGCGACGAGCGCCAATCGGGTCTCATCGCCGAGCGCAGCGAAGACCGAGGCATGGCGCCGTTTCCTGGCGATGGAATTACGAAGTCTTTGCGACATAGGCCTCGACGTTTTTCATCTGCTCGGTCCAGCCGCCTTCGTTTCTGCGGAAAGCCTCCAGACGACGGTCGCTGGGGAGTTGGTCGAAACCGGACTCCGTGAGGCGAAGGAGCGTACCGGTTTTGGTGGGCTCCAGACGGAATTCGACAAGGGTTGTGGGATCTTTGGAGTAATCGCCGGAATATCCGGCGCGATCGAACGATTTGGGATGCGGCCAGGTGAAGGAGAAAAGGCGCTCGGGTTCCATTCTCTGCACGAGGGCTTCCCACTTGACGTGTTCATAGCCCGGGTAGGTAATGTGGCCGCGTGAGACCTGACCCTGGACAAATGGGCCGTCGAGCTCCACGCGAAACCACTCTCCGAACTGGCGATAATCGGTGAGGGCGCGCCACACGCGGGAAATTGGCGCCTTCAACTCGATTTGTTTTTCGATGCGATCACTCATAATTGCGCAACCTCCAGGTTGCATATTATCTCCACAGACGCAGAGGCGCAACTGGATAGTTGCATTTTCCCGGCTGGTTTGCGGTAGGATGTCTTCGTTTCAAGGCGGGTCGGGCTTGATACCAAAAGGAAACTCTATGAAGGCACGCTTGATATCTCTGATGCTGGCGGTACTGACGGCGGGCAGCACATTCGCGCAAATGGGCCAGCCGATGCTGGGCGAAAATACGACACAGGTCTCCGACCATGTCTGGGCGATCATGGGCTTCCCGAACGTCGCGATCGTGGTGGGAAGCCGAGCGACGCTGGTGGTCGATACGGGCCTGGGGCCGAAGAATGGAGCCACGGCGGCGCGCGTGGCGGCAAAACTCGCGCCCAATAACCAAAAGCTCTTTCTCACCACTACGCACTTCCATCCGGAGCACGCGGCAGGTCAGCCTGGTTTTCCTGCCGGAACGATCCTGATCCGCGATGCGGTACAGCAACAGGAAATGGAAAAGCATGGGCAGGAGATGATCGATATGTTCAGCGAGCGCTCGCCGCGGAACAAGGAACTGCTGGCGGGGGTTGTGTTGCGCACTCCCGATGTGCTTTTCGACCAGGAGGCAACGATCGATCTGGGGGGCGTGACGGCGCGACTGTTGTGGTTCGGCGGAGCGCATACGAAAGGGGATGAGTTGACGCTTGTGGAACCGGATCGGACGTTGATCTCAGGCGACGTGGTGCAGAACGAGACGATGCCGAACATTTTCGGCGACGGCGGCACGCCCGCGAGCTGGCTTGCGGTACTGGAGAAAGTAGCGACCCTCAATGTGAGTCATGTCTTGCCCGATCACAGTGCTCCCGGTGACGGCTCACTCGTTGCGGCGGAAGTGAACCTGATTTCAGCGATACGGACGCGGGCGCTTGCGCTCAAGCACCAAGGGCTATCGGCGGAAGAGGCGGGGAAACAGATCACCGCCGAGCTAAGGGTGCAGCACCCCGACTGGCCCAACACGAATGCTGGCGGATTCGTGAGAAGCGTCTACGCGGAGCCATAAATGGGGGATCGCGGAGTGGGACGAATCCATAAGAATGCCCAGGCAAGCGGCTGAGCCCGGGCATGCGTGATTCCGATTTTTGTTCTTCTTTCCTTATTTACTCTTTTAGTTACTTGCCTATTTATTTTCCTTCTTTACCTTCGGGCAAAGCCGGCGGGCTAAGCCGGTTTCCGGGCAGCTTTTACTTTCGCCCATCGAGCGCGTTGGGCGGCTGCGATCTTTTTGCGCGCGGCAGCCGACATGGTTCGTTTTGACATCGTCACTACTTTGCCGCCGAGGCCGTTTGCTGCTTTCAGCTTCGCCCATCGCGCGCGCTGTGCGGCCGCGATCCGCGCTCTACCAGCAGCCGACATGCGGCCGCGAGTTCCGGTCTTTTTGGTATAGGCCGCGCCGAAAGCCGCAAGTGCTGCTGAGATCGCTTTCATTTGTATTGCCAACCGATCGTGCTCTTTCTTAAGTATCTGAACTGCACCATTTAGGTTCGTCATTGAATCCCCCTCGCCGGGATTGTAGCAGTCCTGCGGCCTTCAATGGGTAAGTAGCCCTCTTTAAAAGTGTGTCAGGTGTCGGGTAATTCGTTAAGGGAAAGCCTGAGATACCAACCGACGAATTCTGCGGCGCATCTGATCTGCGCGATTTGAGTCCTTACCCGGGGACGCCACTGCCCGCGTATCGATCGCGGTGGAGAGCGACTTCGTACTATGTGGATGTGGTGGCGTCGGGACGGCTTACCGCGAATTAAGAACAATCTATGCAGCCTCAAATCATTTTTCTCAGTGGTTGGACACCCAAACTACCAAATGCTGCGGGGACATATCCGCCGGAGATACCTGCGAAAGAGGAAGATTCTATTTAGAAAACAGCCGATGGAGTGAGAGGCTTGGAACAACCCCGAATGATCCCGTTCAAGGCCTCGAGCGCGCGAAGCATCACGCTGGCTGAAGGCTGCACGCGATGGAAAAACATTTTCACGCGAAAAGCTTTGGACGAATCGGGCGTGGTTTAGTTTCCAAATGAAATAAGGCCGTGCGGCAGACTACTGGAAGCGATAGCCCGGTTTCAATTCACAGCGGCAGACCCTGGTTCGATCGGGGTTCACGCTCGCGTTACAAGTGGCCCAACTGAGGAATAAGGAAGGTCCGAGCGGGAAGAAAACCCGTTGGTCGTTGACGTCGGCTTCGAGCGTGATCCCTTCGGCGGCAGTGGGGAGGGTGAAGCTGAGCGAGCGGCCGAAGATGACGGGATAGAATTCGTGAACGATTTCGCTGGACATGGGATGGAAGACTTCGGCTTCTACGAGAAACGTCGCAGTGTCGGACCAATCACGAGCCGAGACGGTGATAATCTGGCCGCCGCGCGAGAGACGATTGGACTCGATTCTGGCAAAGGGGCAGGGTCCGGCGATGCAGGACGCGGTCGCATCGCGAAACTCATTGCCGGTTCCAGCATCGAGCGAGGCGGAGCCAAAGGCGGCTTTCCAGCGGCCATCCGGTGAGCAAGGGCGCTGGTTGCGGCAAGGGATGTTACCCTTATTCACGACCTGAAAGGTCTTGACCGCACTGCCGATATTAACTTCGCTGTTGTTCTTGAGAGCATAGCGTACGAGTACGTTGCCAATCTTGATGGCAGGCTGGCCGGTGCCGCTGGGCTGGGGAATCGCGTTGGGCGTCATGTGGATGATGTACAGCTTGTCGGCAACGAACTCGTTCAGTTGAAGAGGGTGGTAGTCGGGGTGGCGGAATTCAAGAGTGACGGGGCGTCCCCGGGCGACTCGCTTGCGGAAGTGGAGAAGAAAGAAGCCGGAGGAATCCGACTTCACCGGGGCGGTGGAATACCCGCTAACGTCGTAGACTTCGACCTCGGAGATCGGCCGCTGTTTGCGGACGTCGGGGTCCTCAACGACGATGGCACCCTGCAGGGAAGTGGGTCGTTGCGCGCGCCAGCGGAGGACAGCCACCAGTCCCGCTGCGAGCATGAGGCAGATGGCGATAACGATGAGGCTCCGCCTGAGGTTCAAGGTGTCACCACCTTCCTGTCTTTCATTTGCGCTCGGATGGTGGAAAACCTTTTACCGCCATAGGGTGAGTGCAGGACGGCATCCACCGAGGCGACAATGGCATCTCTACGTGTTTGTTGCATGCGATCCACGAGAGTTTGTCTGACATTCACTGAATAGAACGGAATGACCCAGACTTGCGCTAAAAGAGTGTCGCGCCGGAATATGATACGGCAAATGCTCGCGGCAGGCGTTACCTTGCCCTTCGCAGGAGTTCTGGCAGAGCGTATTGGCGCTGACACCCCCCAGACGCCGGATCCGACGTACGGACAATTCTCGCTCTCGCCTGAGGACGACCAGTTCCTGAGTGAGGTTGAGAGCGCAAGTTTTCGGTACTTCTGGGAGCAGGGAAGCCCAAAGACGGGATTGGTGCAAGATCGCGGCAATAAAGATGGTTCCGGCCAGGGAATCGTGGCCAGTATTGCCGCGACCGGATTTGGACTGACGGCTCTTTGCATTGGGGAAAAGCGCGGATTCATTGGTGCGAGAGAGGCCGAGGAGCGAGTATTTGCAGCCCTGAACTTCTTGTGGAGAAAGCTCCCTCAGCATCGAGGATTTTTCTATCACTGGGGAAATATCAATACCGGCGAGCGCGTCTGGGACTCGGAAATATCGTCGGTGGACACCGCTATTCTGCTGTGCGGAGTTCTGACTTGCCGGGAACATTTCAGACATCCTGCCATTGGGCAACTCGCCGATCTGATTTTCAACCGCGTGGATTGGACCTGGCTGTCGGAAGACACATCGTTGTTATCGCACGGATGGACGCCGGAGATTGGCTTCCTGCCGTCGCGGTGGGATTACTACTCCGAACTAATGATGATGTACCTGCTCGGCTTGGGGTCATCAGCGCACCCGCTGAGGGACGAAGCGTGGACCGCGTGGAAGCGGCTGCCTTTCGAATATGATGGGCTGCGTTACATTGGATCGTTCGCGCCGTTGTTTGTACATCAATATTCGCAGGCCTGGTTCGATTTTCGCGGGAAACGCGACAAGTATGCGGATTACTTTCAGAACTCGATTACGGCGACGGAAGTGCATCGACGTTTTTGCCTCGAACTCGGCAAGCAGTTTCCGGATTACAGCGAAGATTTGTGGGGAATCACGGCGTCGGATTCGCCGGATGGTTATGTTGTGTGGGGAGGGCCGCCGGCCGTGGGACCGATCGACGGGACCGTGGTGCCCAGCGCGGCCGGGGGCTCGCTGCCGTTCCTGACCCAGCCTACACTGCGGGTCCTGAAAAACATTCGCAAGAAATATGGTGGGGCGTGGAGCAAGTACGGCTTCGTGAATGCGTTTAATCCTCTGACAAAGTGGTACGATCCGGACGTAATCGGCATTGACGCCGGGATCATACTTTTGATGGCCGAGAACGTGAGGACGGGTTTCATCTGGGATCTGTTTATGAAGACTCCGGAGGCGCAACGGGGCATGCAGCGAGCCGGATTCAAGAAGTACTGAGTGGCTGCCGAATTCCCGCTGCCCGAGCGGAGTTGATGGGTGTATCGCGTGGGCGGGTGTAGTTGCCAACCGTGACATCATCCAACCTTGGAGAAACGAATTGTCATCGAAGCTGCGTCTCATCGAGCGGGGCTTGGCAATGGGGACAGATCGCATGGGCGGTACACTCGAAGTTTGTGCGGTGGGAGCGAGCCTAACCCTGTCGGGCATGGGGCATAGTTAATGTCAAGCCAGCAAAACTTCTGGGGCAGTTGGCGGGATCGTCTTTCCGCCATCCGCAACACTCCAGTTGTGCTGCGCATCGTCTGGGAATCCGGAGGGGCTGTTGTCGCGTTCAATCTGCTGTTTCGAGTGATCGCATCGTTGTTGCCCATTGGCCTTCTTTGGGTAACAAAACTGATCATCGATACGGTCGTGCACGTCGTATCGATGCATCAGGCGGCCCCGGCGCGACTCTGGCATCTGGTGGTGCTTGAATTCAGCCTCGCCGTGTTCGCGAGTGCGTTGAGCCGGACGATCGATTACCTCGACTCGCTGCTTGCCGACAATTACACGCGGCACGTCAGCATATTAGTAATGAAGCACGCAGCCGAGCTTGATCTGCTGGCGTACGAAGATCCGGTTTTTTATGACCGCCTGGAGCGCGCGCGCGTTCAGGCGACAGATCGCTTGGGGATGATCCAGTCGATCGGACGGCTGGTGCAGCAGGTGGTGACCACGGTATCGCTGTCGGTTTCGATCATGCTGTTTTCGCCGTGGCTCATGCTGCTGCTCATCGCTGGGGTGGTTCCGGCGTTCCTGGGAGAGAGCCACTTCGCGTTTCTGAGTTACGCCAAGAATTTCCGCCAGACCCCAGTGCGACGGCAGATGGATTATTTGCGAGTGCTCGGAGGCAGCAAAGAAGCGGCCAAGGAGCTGAAACTGTTCGGATTGGGAGATTTCCTAACGGGCCGCTTTACGCGACTGGCGGACCAGATCTACCGCGAGGATGTGTCTCTCGCGCGCCAGAGGCTGATCGCAGGAGCGCTGCTGTCGGTGCTCGGCGCGGCGGGATATTATGGCGCGTATATCCTGGTGATCTGGCGAACCGTGAGTGGCATGCTGAGCATTGGAACACTCACCTTTCTGGCGGGGGCGATTTTGCAGGCGAGTTCGAATATTCAGCAGATTTTCTCGACGGTGTCGAGCATCGCGGACCAGGCGCTATTTCTGACGGATCTGATCGCTTTTCTGGAAATGCGGCCGACGATTCAGTCCAAACCGCATGCCTTGCCGGCGCCCCGGCCGATTCAGCAAGGATTCGAGTTTCGCAATGTTTCCTTTCAGTATCCGGGAGCGTCGCGTTTGATCTTAAACCACTTCAATTTTCGTCTTCATCCGGGCGAGCGAGTGGCGTTGATCGGAGAGAACGGCCAGGGGAAGACGACCATCGTGAAACTGCTCACGCGTCTTTACGACCCGCTGGAAGGTCAGGTTTTGCTGGATGGCGTCGATCTTCGCGAGTACGATCTGGAGAGTCTGTACCGGGAGATCGGCGTTATTTTCCAGGATTTCATGCGGTACGAGATGACAGCCAGCGAGAATATCGCGGTCGGACGTGTCGAAGAGATGGGGAACCTGCCGCTGGTGCATCTTTCTGCGGAAAAAAGCCTGGCCGACGATGTGATTCGCAGGCTTCCTCGCGCTTACGATCAAATGTTGGGCCGTCGTTTTGAGGGAGGAGTAGATCTCTCTGGCGGTGAGTGGCAAAAAGTAGCACTGGCGCGTGCGTATCTGCGTGACGCGCAGGTTTTGATTTTGGATGAGCCCACGGCCGCGCTCGACGCGCGCAGTGAATTTGAGGTGTTTCAGCGGTTTGCCGAGCTGACACGCGGAAAGATGGCGCTGTTTATCTCGCACCGCTTCTCAACGGTGCGGATGGCGGACCGAATCGTGGTGATTGATGACGGGCGCGTTGTCGAGGACGGGAAGCACGACGAGCTGACGCATCTTGGCGGGCGTTACGCCGAGATGTTTGAATTACAGGCTGCGAGCTATCGCTAGAGGCATTTGATGCCAGTTAACAGTCACGAACCCGCCATCTCCTCGGAGTCGTCGCCGGACCCCGCTCAGGTTGGCGAACCCATCGAGCTCGAAAGTTTACGAGCGAAAGGCGCGGAGGCGGCCTCGGAAGTCGCATGGCTGCCGCGCATCAAGGCGTCCAACATATTTCTGGAGCGCTGCCGGAGGATGAGGGACAAACTCGCGGTCGTAATCCGCAAGGCAAATGCGGCGGTAGGACGTGCGCCGATTTCCGATGATGTCCGCTGGGTGCGGGACAACGAATCACTACTCTGCTCCGAGTCCGTGAGCATTAGCGGAGACTTGAAGTTGCGCCGGCGATTGCCGCATGTTCGTACCGGCGTGGGGCAGACGATTCCCAGAGTGCTTGCCCTTGCTCAAAGGTATTGCCGGGCGACTGCATACGAGTTTGGCGAGCAGGGATTCGCCCAGTTCTGCCTGGGTTTTCAGGAAAATGCGCCGCTCGAACTGCGTGAGTTCAAAGGACTGGTCTCGGCCCTGAAGCTCGCCTTGCTGGAGGAGATTGCCGAACGTGGCGCGAAGGTGCGCGGCGGCGCGGACGACAGCGCGCAGGATGTAGGCGTCTGCGTCCGCAGCCTGCGCGAGGTTTCGCAGATTTCGTGGGCTGAAGTCCTCGAGCCGTTGATCCTGTTTGATCACACTCTGCGCGAAGACCCGGCGGGCTATTACTCCGAAATGGAGCCCGAAAGCCGCGACTTTTATCGATTGAAACTGTCCAGGATAGCCGCGCAATCGGACCTCACGGAATGTCAGGTCGCACAGGAAGCGCTCTCGCTGGCGCGCCAGGCTCACGACCGGAGCCATGGGAATGTGCGGGTTGCGCTCAGAGAATCGCACATCGGCTACTACATCGTGGCCGAAGGAGCAGAAGTTCTGGCGGAACGGGTGGGCTGCAGGCCGACCGTGGCAAACCGGCTGCGAGCCTGGATGCGGCTGCATCCCGACGAATTTTTCCTGCCCGGGATTACTTTACTGACGTGTTTGATCGTAACGGTCTGCACGCTGTTTGTGACGCCACCGGACGGGTCATTGACGCTCATTCTGGTCTCGATGCTGCTGTTGCTGCTGCCGAGCTCGCAGAGCGCGGTCCAGGTTCTCGATTACGTCATTACGGCGTTGCTGCCGGCGGAGATTCTTCCCAAACTTGATTTCTCGAAAGCTGTTCCTGCCGATTGCGCAACGCTGGTTGCGATTCCAACCCTGTTGTTGAATGAAAAACAAGTTCGGAACCTGGTGGAGGATCTGGAAGTAAGATTCCTGGGCAATCACGATCCCAATATCCACTTTGCAATTCTCTCGGACCTTCCGGACGCATATCACCGCGATCGCGAAGACAGTCCCTTGATCGACCTTTGCAGTTCGCTGATTCAAGAGCTGAACGAGAAGTATGCCGGGCAGGATCGGGGATCGTTCCTGATGTTTCACCGGCACCGCGTTTACAATCCGCGGGAAAAGGGCTGGATGGGATTCGAGCGAAAACGGGGCAAATTGCTGGATCTGAACAAACTGCTGCGCGGCCGATACGACAGCTTCCCGGTTAAAGTTGGTGATCTTTCCATTTTGCCGAAGGTTCGATATGTCATCACGCTCGATACTGACACGGAGCTGCCGCGTGGTTCGGCGCAACGCATGATCGGAACGATGGCGCATCCGTTGAATCGGGCGATCGTCGATCCGGAGAGGAATATCGTGGTCGCCGGCTACGGGATTCTGCAGCCTCGAGTGGGAGTCAGCGTGCAGAGTACGGTGCGGTCGCGTCTCGCTGCTGTCTATGCGGGAGAGACGGGATTCGATATTTACACCCGGGCGGTCTCGGATGCGTACCAGGATCTGTACGGAGAAGGCAGCTTCACCGGGAAGGGAATATACGAAGTCGACACGGTTCAGCGTGTGCTCGACCGGCGCTTTCCGCGCAATGCACTTCTCAGCCACGATCTGATCGAGGGAGCATACGCGCGAGCGGGGTTAACGAGCGACATCGAGCTGATCGAAGATTATCCCTCCCATTACAGCGCCTACAATCGGCGCAAGCATCGCTGGCTGCGGGGAGATTGGCAGATTGCGGGATGGTTGTTGTCGGAAGTGCCCGACGAGTCTGGGGCGCGGGTTCCGAATCCCATCTCCACGATTTCGCGCTGGAAGATTCTGGACAATCTGCGACGCAGCCTGACGGAACCGGCAATGTTCCTTTTGTTTCTATACGGCTGGCTTACGCCGGGTGCGCGGCATCTCGCCTGGACACTGGCTGCGATCCTGCTCCTGGCGATTCCCATGTGCTTTCAGCTGGCATTCGGGCTGGTGCGGGCATGGATCAAACACAAGTCGAAAATTGCGCGCGAGGCGGTGAGTGCATTCCTGGCAACCAGTTTCCAAACACTGCTTACTCTGGTTTTTCTGGCGCATCAAACGCTGCTCTCAATCGACGCTGTAGTGCGGGCGGTGTTTCGACGAACCGTTTCCCGCGAGCGTCTGCTGGAATGGGAAACTGCAGCGGAGGCTGAAGCCACGGCTCGTTTGACTCCGGTGGATCGTTATCTTGGTTGGACACCGGTGATTGCCATCGGTCTCGGTGTTTTGGTGTGGCGAGCCCAGCCGCATGCGTTGGCGTCCGCTCTTCCGGTTTTATTATTGTGGGCTTCGAGCAAATCCGTTTCTGCGTGGCTGAACCGCTCGCCGCTGCCGGCCCGAATCAAAATGCCGCGCGAGGAATTGCTATTTGTGCGGCAGTCGGCGCTATACACGTGGCGCTATTTTGCGGATTTCTGTACTCAAGAACACAACTGGTTGGTTCCCGATAACGTGCAAGAGGATCCTCCCGCGGTAGCGGCGCGGGTTTCACCGACCAACCTCGGGCTGCTGCTCAACGCGCAGCAAGTTGCCTGTGAACTGGGATATCTCACGTTGCCGGAGCTGGCGGTGCAAGTGCAACGCACGCTCGGCACGCTTTCGAAGCTGCGCAAGTATCGGGGCCATCTGCTGAACTGGTATCAGACGCGTACCCTGGAAACGATGGCGCCCGAGTTTGTCTCTTCGGTGGACAGCGGAAATCTGCTGGCGTCGCTGTGGACGTTACAGAGGGGATGTCTGGCTCGGCTGCAGGAACCGATCCTTCAACCCGCGCTCGCCGAAGGACTTTGCGACTACCTGCACGTGCTGGCTGACCTGGGAGTATTGCATCGGAAACATCTCAATCGCTGCGAGCGAGAGTTCAAGAGTGAAGAGTGGCTACCGGCGACGCTTCGACTTTGCCAAACTGCCGCTGAGGACATGCAACGGGATGGTAATCCGAATCGCGCGGCGGAGGCACAGTGGTTTCGAGATCAGACGCTGGCGCGGCTGGAGAGCATTCGCTCGCTGGTTCGATCGTATGCTCCGTGGGAACTTCCGGAATTTGTGGGTCTGAGAGGTGAGCTCGCTATCGGTTCGAAGCCTTTGGACGCGTCATCTCTGCAACAGCTTCCGCAATTTATTGACGGGCTGAAAGAGCGCCTGGATCGGACGATTGTTTCTTGCTCGGAGGAAGAGCGGAGTCTATACGAGAGCTTGCGAAGCTCGCTTCCCGAAGCCCGAGATAACGCAGTGCGGCTGGCCGAAACTCTGCGAACGGCCGCGGTTGAAGCGGGCAAGCTTGCGGACGCGATGGATTTCAGCTTTCTGATGAATCGAAGGCGCAAGCTGATGTCGGTGGGCTTTAATGTGCAGAAGCAAGAACTGGAAGCAGCCTGCTACGACCTGCTCGCCACAGAGTCGCGCACGGCGGTATTCGTCGCGGTAGCAAAAGAGGATATTCCGCAGGAGTGCTGGTTCCGGCTGGGCCGGCCGCACACGGTGGAACGCGGCTATCCGATTCTTCTGTCGTGGACAGGCACGATGTTCGAGTACCTGATGCCGACGTTGTGGATGCGCTCGTATCCGAATACATTGCTGGATCGGAGCCGGGTTGCCGTAGTTAGCTGTCAACGGGAATATGGAGCCCGCAAAGGCGTCCCGTGGGGAATCTCGGAGTCAGCCTACGCGAAGCTGGACGAAGCAGGCAACTATCAGTACCAGGCATTTGGCATTCTGCAGCTGGCGTTGATGAAGCAGGAATCACATCCTCTCATCATTTCTCCGTATTCTACTTTTCTCTCGTTGACCGTGGATACTCCCGAGGCGCTGCGTAATCTTCATCGCATGGACCGGCTGGGATGGTTTGGTCCGTATGGATTTTATGAGGCCGCGGACTACTCGGTCACAGGCCGATTCGGTTTTACCCGCGGCAAGATTGTGCGCTGCTGGATGGCTCATCATCAGGGGATGAGCCTGCTCGCGATGGCGAACCTGGTTTGCGACAATGTGGTGCAGCGCTGGTTCCACAGCAACCGCCGCGTGCAGGCAACGGAGCTGCTGCTGCACGAAAAGCCTGTGTCGCACGTTTCCTCGAATGAGTTCCCATCTGCGCCAGCGGCTTGATCTGAGCGTGATGGAATCTCCACTGGCGCGAGCACAATGACCTTAGTGAATTGCAATTCTCTTGTTTGAGGCGGATGCCGGATGCCGAGACACCGTGGAAGAAGATCAGTCCTCGCCGTCGGACTCCTCATTCTCAGTGTTCTCGCGAGCCCGCATGCACGAGCTCAGGATTCTTCCCGGACGATTGTTATTGATGCGGCGGCTCCGTCTCACGCGTTTCCGCACTTCTGGGAGCGGATGTTCGGCTCGGGCCGCGCTATCCTCAGTCTTCGCCAGGATTATCGGCAGGACTTGCGGGCAGTGCATCAGATCACGGGTTTCGGGTACGTCCGCTTTCATGCGATTTTTCACGACGAGGTCGGAGTTTACGACGAAGACAGCCACGGGCAGCCAATCTACAACTTCTCCTATGTCGACCAGATCTACGATGGTCTGCTGGCCGACGGTGTGAAGCCGTTTGTCGAACTGAGTTTCATGCCGGGCAAACTCGCCGCTGCGCCGAAACTGCAGGCGTTCTGGTACAAGCCGAATGTTTCTCCGCCAAAGGATTGGGCGAAGTGGGATGCGCTGATCACTGCGTTTGTGGAGCATCTGATCGAGCGCTACGGGATTACCGACGTCGCGAGCTGGTATTTCGAAGTCTGGAATGAGCCGAATCTGAATTTTTGGGCGGGAGAGCCACGCCAACCGACGTATTGGGAACTCTATGACCATACTGCCTCAGCTATCAAGAAAGTGAATGCAAGGTTGCGCGTAGGAGGGCCGGCGACGGCGCAGGCGGCGTGGGTCGACGCGTTCCTGAGACATTGCGCGCAGAACCATGTTCCCGTCGATTTCGTCTCCACGCATGTCTATGCGAACGACACTTCGAAAGATGTTTTTGGCACCAGCGAAGAGATCCCAAGGGACCAAATGGTCTGCCGTGCGGTCCGCAAGGTGCACGAGCAGATTCAAAGATCGAGCGAGCCTGAGCTGCCACTGATCTGGAGCGAATTCAATGCCAGCTACAAAAATGAGCCAGGCGTCACCGACTCCGTCTACATGGGCCCATGGCTGGCCACGACGATTCAGCAATGCGACGGACTCGTCGAGATGATGTCGTACTGGACGTTTTCTGACGTTTTTGAGGAACAAGGCGTGGTAAAGGCGCCGTTTTATGGCGGATATGGTTTGCTGGCTGAGGGTTCGATACCGAAGCCGGCATTCAACGCCTTCAAGCTGCTTCACAAGTTAGGGGATCAGCGGCTCAGTCTGGGTTCCAGTTTGGCGTTGGTCACGCGACGCGAGGATGGCACGCTGGTGATGGCGGTTTGGAATTACAATCCGCCGGGGAACGAAGGGCCCGCGAAGAACCTTACGTTGCGCTTCGAGAATACAAGTTCGAAGCATGTTTCGGTGTGGCGAGTAGACGCGAATCACGGGGATTTTCATGAAGCGTACAAGAAGATGCATGAACCTCGTTATCCTACCGCGGCGGAAGTACGGGAACTGCGCAAGGCGGCGGAAATTGGGACGCCGGAGGCTCGCAACCTTACGAACGGAGAACTTAGGCTGAAAGTCCCTTCTTCCGGGTTGGTTTTGATTGAGCTGAAGTGAGGAGGGGCGCGACGCACAAAAAAACTCCTACCCTAAGCCCCCAGCGCTCACTGTATCAATCTGCTCGAAATCGCGATTAGCCGAAAATCTCCGTCTCTCAGGGAAGTGCTGTAACTGGACCTTGGAAGAGATTGACACCGCGTTCCAGACGGACCTGGATGCGAACGGAGATCCCTTCAACGTCTGGCTGGATGAAGTGAACCTGACGGCTTACTGAATGCCGTCCGGGCGTGGGGCAATGGGGATGAGAAACCGAAAGGCCTGCTAACGGGTGAGGACGCATTTCTGACCGCTCGCGGATGCTGTCTTACTGAGCCGCTCAAGGCATCGAAGAGGTCGCAATGCGGAGCAGAGAGTGCTGTCGCTGGAAAAAGTGTGGCTATCCAATAACGTGCATCGCGATTTTGGCGATCGCGTCCTACTCTTTTGGGTGCGCGTTTACGTGGATGGTCTCGCGGTTCTGTATTCGCCGGTCACGGCGATTAACCAACTACTCTGGATGCCGAATGGGCCGCACAGGATCGAACTCGTGGCTGAAGACACTGCGGGGTATATTGCTACATCGACTCTTCAAGTGAATGTTGTTGCGCAGCAAGGCGCGGCCGTAGGAATCCAAAACAATCCCTACTGGATTTCCTGTTCCGCCGTTCTTGCTTCGGAGCAACCTGCGCGGCTGGTCTGGGAGTGGCGGCGTCCACACTTTCGCACGATCAAGCCTCGCCGTCGCTGGATGGGTCCTCGGCGAAATTCAGCCTTGGAGGCACACAGCCTTACTCGAACGAACTGTATTGGACTCAGATTGGCGGCGGCGACAGCGTGACTGAGTCTACTTATGATCTCTGGTTTTACATCGATGAGGCGGACGTGCCCCAGTCGCTGGAATTTGATGTGAATCAGGCCTTCGGCGGAACGCGGTGGACATGGGGAACGCAGTGTGACTTCAATCAGACTCACATGTGGGATATTGGGATCCGCTCGACGGGAAATGGGTTCCAACATCCATCGCATGCAATCGATTCTCATCGGAAACGTGGATTCATCTGGTATGGACTCTGGAACGGGCAGGGAACCAGGTGTACTACATCTCGGTGAGCGTCGCAGGGCAGACTTACGATGTCGACACCTATTACACCGCGCAACCGAACTGGTATCAGGAAGGAATCGACATCGCTTTCCAGATGGATGGAAACTACGAGCAACAGCCGTATAACGTCTAGCTCGACAAGGTCAATCTCACGGCGAACTGATGTTCGGTTCGACGATGGATCAGGAGACGGATGCATGATTCGAAAACTGAAGACCGGGCAATATCGTTTGTACTCGCGCAAGAAGAATGCCAAGACGGGTAAGCGAAGAAATCCTGGCACATTCAGCAGTCGGCGTGCGGCGGAGGCTCACGAACGGGCCGTCCAATACTTCAAGCATGGATAAAACGCTTCACAGTCCGGCCTGGGGCAAGGTCCGCACCCAGTTCGATCTTCGCGTGATCGACGAAGTGACCACCTCTGTCTCGAAGTTTATTGTTGAGGGGGCAGAGATCTGAGATAAGCAACCACGGCCCTGGCATCGCTTTCACTCATCCGGAACGGCATCATGGGAAAGCGCAGCCGCTTTCCGTCAGTCCAAATTCCCGTGGTGAGCAATTTAACCATGTCTTCGTCGCTGGCGGGAGGGTTTCCTCCGATTCTTGGCGCCCTGAGCGGCCACTGCGGATCGGACGCCGCAGGCACCCACGTCACTGGGGCTCCCTGCAGCTCGCGGCTCTTCTCCAGTGAGCCGTTACTGTCGCGCGGGGTATGACATTGCCCGCACATGGCTACATCCTGGACCAGATACCTTCCGCGAGCGATGTCTCCGCTTCCGGGCTCCGGACTGGCCGGCTTACCTGCTTGCTGAGCGAGAGCAGAGTGAGCTGGGAGGATCAGGATCGCAATCGCCAAAAAAGAGAAAAAAGAAAAAGAGATGGAAAACGAGGAGCGTTCTTCTCGAGGCATACACTTCTCCCACCGAAGATTGTAGACAAAATACCTGACCCTTTGAATCGGTAGAATCCTGTACGCGCTGGCCAAGCCTCGGGATCTCAGCAGTGGTCTTATGTACTACTGAGTCCCCGTTCTCGTTCGTTTCTTTTTGACACTCGGGTAGATCCTGTATAAGGTGAAGGCTCCGCTCAGAAAGCTCCGCTGACACCTGAGGTTTGCCCTTGGGAGAGTATGGCGGCTTGGATCGCTGTAGGGTGTCACGCCTGTCAGTTGGTGCGATCCCTCTGTTTTGCCACGTATCGTCGGATCCTCAAAACCCATTCAGACCGGAGAAAAAGCTGCTCATGAAGAAGTATGTCCAAATGCTTTGTGTATTTGTCGTGACCGCAATTTCAGCATTCGCCACGGTGAGCGTGGCCAGCCCGGGGAACGGCAGCACGGTAGGAACGTCAGTGAATTTTGTTGCGTCGGCGACGTCGTCGTGTTCCAAGGGCGTGGCGTCGATGGGTATCTACCCGTCGCCCTATCAATTGGCCTATACGGTGAACGGTTCAAATCTGAATACAAGTCTCAATTTCAATCCCGGAACGTACGACGTGGTCGTGGAGGAATGGGATTACTGTGGTGGGGCGACAACAGCGTCGATAAAGATTACCGTGAATAACTCGCAATCGGGCGTGTACGTCACGTCGCCTGCCAATCACAGCACTGTCAACTCGCCAACGAATTTCGTCGCGACGGCGACCACCACATGCTCTTTGGGCGTTGCGTCGATGGGCATTTACACGGCGCCTTACCAACTGGCATACACGACGAATGGCGCCAGCCTGAACACGAGTCTGGCGCTGGATCCCGGAACGTATAACGCGGTGGTCGAAGAGTGGGACCGCTGCGGAGGAGCGGCGACCACGCCAGTTACCATCACGGTTGCGTCCGGTCAAACGTTTTGGAACGTCCAGAGTGATGGTGGGTGGAACGGATACGCTCAACAGCCTCCGAACTACAGCGACTGCGGCACGTGCACACCCAGCGGACCTGGAACCACCTGGGCAATGTACCAGGGCATTAAATCGCCGTCGCTTTCGGGCAACGCTACGCAGTTCAACATCGGCGGGACCATGGATTATTCCGATGTTCTGTGGAACAACCACCTGATAGGCGACCTTTCCTCGCAGGGTTTACCCGACACGAACCATACGCTGGTGCCGACGCTGCATAACTTCACCTACGATGTGTATTTTTACGGCAGCAATCTCGGGGCATCGCAGGCGCTGGAGTTTGATATCAACCAGTTCTTCAACAACATGGGCTTCACG
>Ga0335073_10004584_pt1 | contig 19310 bp, 17 predicted proteins | sample Lox_Sample_22_FD_207093 | JGI IMG/M metagenome (GOLD analysis project Ga0335073, IMG submission 207093) | Soil microbial communities from Loxahatchee National Wildlife Refuge, Florida, United States - Lox_Sample_2.2 | ecosystem: Environmental > Terrestrial > Soil > Wetlands | place: USA...
CACGTCGAGTTCGCCCAGCACCAGTCCACCACTGTCGTCATGCTGGCAGGGACGTTAGTTAGGCGTACTCATCTGCCCATATAGCGCAGCGGATCTCGGCCAAGAAACCGAGCTGCTCGTCCGACAGATACCATCCCAGCAGCTGATGTTGTCCGGGCAGCTTCTCCAGGAGCTTGCCGTCCTCAGTGATGGCCACATCGAATGCTTCCTCCTCCCCATGATCATCATCGAAATGGCGGACGATCACGAGGCGAACCTGCACGTCCTGCGTAGCAGCCATGAGGACGAGCCGGGTTCGGATCGACTCGATACGATCTAGAATCGTCTCGACCTGCGCATCGATTCTCAAGCCATGATCTCTGCAATGAACCGACCAAGAATGCCGTGGAGGAATCGGCGGCTCAGCGCGCTTCGTTCCTCGTATCCGCAGCTCATCAGGCTCCATGCCCAGGCTGGCAGTCACGGTCTCCGCCGAGACTGTCTCGCTGCTGATCTCAAAGTAAACACGCTGGCTAATCTTCATGACATACCCCGCCTGCAGGCGCGAACGGACCGCAGATACGTCATTCGCCCCCTAGGTAGTCAAGAATATTACCGATGCTATCGTCAGCCGGGTCGCCGCCAGGTAGCTGCGGATATACCCCACCTGAGTCGGTATCGACAAAAACATCCGGTTTTCGGTTCCCGCCTATCCCACGCCAGCCGCCTTGATTCTTCACCGCATGTATTGCATCAACAACTTGCCGTTTCGTGAGATTCATGGCTCGCGCGATGCGGCTCTCGCCCTTCACCATCGGGCAGTTGTGGACGAGGACGGGGCGGTGGCGGCGTTGATGTAGAAGTCGTGGTCGTGGGCGATGGTGAGGTCCCACATCCAGCCGACGGTGTCCGCCGGTGCCTGACCGCTGACGACGCTGACTGTAGCGTGGCCGGGGGTGCGCAGCAGGTCGCCGGCGGGAAGGGCGTCGGCGTAGGTCCAGGCGCGGGTGGTCTGGTCCCAGAACCGGTGACGGGCCGTGGTCTGGATGACCGCGGTCCTGCCGTGAACTTTGACAGTCAGGTCATACAGGGCGATGTCATGCTCGAGGATGACGGCCCTGACGGTCTCGGCCTGCGTCTTCCCGGTCTTGACGTTGGTGGCGAGGACCTTGTCGCCGGGCTTGAGCTGGCTGATCGGGATGGCCGCACCGGAGGCGAGCAGGACTTTCGTGGCCGGCGTGAAGCTGTCATCACAGCCAGGGTCGATGTCGTCCCCGTCCGCGCCGGCGTCGGCGAGGTCGCTGCCGGCGTCTTCTGCGGCAACACACGCACCCACCGCAAACCGGGGCTGCGAGGCTGCTTCGCCCCGACTCTGAACTGCGGAAACAGAGTGCGGGACCCCGACGGTGAAGATCATTACCGGGTGATGAGCGCCGACGCCGTTTCTGGCTGCGGGACCGCTGGCCGCCGACGCGGAACTGATCGGCAGCAGCACCGCCAGGACGGCTGCTATCGCAGTGGCGACAGCGGCTGAAAGGACAGTCAGCCGACGCCGGGCGGGGTGCATGCGGTCAGCATCCCACCGGCCGGGTGGTCAGGGCAGCAGCTCGAACGCGACGGCGTGGCGGGGCCGGACCACGGCGAAGTCGCGGTGGTTGAGGGTAGCGATCCGGGTGAGCTTCGGCCGTTCGGCGACAGCGACCAGGGATGCGTCGATCAGGTCCAGCCGCAGGCTGGCGTACTGCCCGGCCAGCTCGGCGCAGCGCTGCCAGTCGGCCTGGGTCAGGTCCACGACCGTGAGCTGGCCGCTGGTGACCAGCCGGAGGAACGTTGCCTGGGCGGCGGTGCCAAGCCGGTCCAGGATCAGCCAGGACGCCTCGGCGATCACCGGGACGGGTGCGGCCAGCTCGCCGCGGTGGTCGCGGAGCAGGGCGGCGCACTCGCCGTGCCGGTCCGAGCGCCGGCCGGCGGCGGCCAGCCAGATGTTGGTATCGACGGGCAGCACCGCGGCGGGCTCGCTCAGCCGTGCTGCTGGTCGCGGCGGGCGGCGGCCTCAGCGCGCAGCTGGCGGGTGTCACGGCCGGCCCAGCCAGGGTCACCGGAGTCCGCGGAGCCGATGAAGGCTTCCACCGGGTCGCTGGCCGGGGCGGCGGGCAGTCGCTCGGCGAGCAGGTCAGCGGCTGCCAGGTCGGGGCTCTGGCCGCGGCGGGCTGCCTCGGCTTCCAGCACGACGGCCAGGCTCTGCGGCAGGTGCACGGTCAGTGTCATGACACCAGGGTAGGCCCGGCGAGTCGCGGCCGCCGAATGTCGGACCCGGGGCGCATCATGGATGGCGGAGCGCGTCAGCAGCTCCGGTAACAGGCGGGACCGCCCTTTGGGGCGCATCTGAGCATGGATTCCGGGCAGGCAAGGGCCTGCCATTCACGGGCAGTGACGCGGCCAGGTCCGCCAGCCCGTTCTCATCGCTGAAACTCCTCTTTTCTCGCCAGCGCCTGGCTTCGGTGCCCTGTGGCCTGCCAGCAGCGCACGGCTGCTGGCGCGTTCCCCGGAACCCCCGAGGGATGCGGCGGTGACAGACCTGAAGGTGCGCGGGCTTGGCCTGCTGCGCGCGGACGAGGACGCGGCCGGGAAGTGCCGCCGGCCTGTCGGCGTGACCGGCCGGCTTGCCGAGTGCGACCCGGTGACCGGGGAGGTGATCAGGATCGTGGACACCAGCGAGCTGCCCGGAGGGGTCTTGGAGGTGCCGTGCGGGAACCGGCGGGAGCAGGTGTGCCCGGCGTGCTCGCGGCTGTATAAGGGCGACACGTTCCAGGTGATGATCGCCGGGCTGCGCGGCGGGCACGGCATCCCCGAGACCGTGGCGGAGCATCCGGCGGTGTTCGTCACGCTGACCGCGCCGGGGTTCGGGCTGGTGCACCGCGGTCCCGGACGCGACGGCACGCCGGTGCCGTGCAGGCCCCGGCGGGACAGGCCGGTGTGCGAGCACGGCCGGCCGGCCTCGTGCGGCAGGCACCACGCCGGCGGCGAGAAGGTGATCGGCCAGCCGTTGTGCGGCCGGTGCTTCGACTATGGCGGGGCGGTGCTGTTCAACGCGTGCGTGCCGGCGCTGTGGGATCAGCAGGTGCAGGCAGTCCGCTCTCAGCTCGCGGCCGGGACGGGGCTGGGCCAGCGGGCGCTTCGCCGCCATGTTCGGCTGTCGTTCGGCAAGGTAGCCGAGTACCAGGAGCGGGGCCTGGTCCACCTGCACGCGGTGTTCCGCCTCGACGGGCCGGACGGTCCCGGTGACCCGGCGCCGCCGTGGGCGGATGCGGACCTGCTGCGCGCAGCGATCCTCGCGGCCGTGACGATCCCGGCAGTCACGCTGCCCCGCCCGGACGGCAGCGGCGGCATGCTGACGCTGTCGTGGGGAGGCCAGGCCGATGCGCGGGTCGTGCGCCGGGAGATCGATGGTGAGCTGGACGGCCGGATGGTCGCGGCGTATATCGCCAAGTACGCCACAAAGGGCACCGAGGCGATCGGCGGCATCCCGGTGCCGATCCGCTGCCTGGCCGACCTGGACGACTGGGATGTCACGCCTCACGTCCGCAGGCTGATCACCGCGTGCTGGCAGCTCGGCCAGCGAAGCGAGTACCAGGACCTGCATCTGGCGAAGTGGGCGCATCAGCTGGGATACCGCGGTCACTTCTCCACCCGGTCCCGCCGTTACTCGGTCACCCTCGCATCCCGGCGGCAGGAACGCCGCGACACCAGGACGGCATGGGCGCGCGAGCAATCCGGGCTGCCCGCTCAGCCGGGCGTGATCACCGCCGAGTGGCACTACGCCGGGCTGGCCGGGGCGTGACCGTCCGAACTTTTCTATTTCTATGTCAAGGGCAGCCCGCTGCGCGGCCTGCCGGCGCCTCCCGCCCGGCGATAGCGCGAGGCCGCGGCAGCGGGCAGCGTAAGTGGCCGTGCTGTTCTGCTGGCGGCGCGGTCAGGCAGGGGGCACCTACCCGCTGCGGGGCGGCAGCCCTGCCCGCTGCCTTAGCGCTGCCGCGCACGGCGCGGGCGGCTGCCGCAACGTGTCCCTGCCCCGCTGGCGGCCCGCGGCCAGCGCCCGCTGTCACACGCACCCGGCAGCGACCGCGCAAGCAGGGGCGGGCCGTACTCCCGGCACCGGCATCCTGACGCCGGGAAAGATCACGCTCAAGGGCGGCGCCTGCAGCGCCGTCACCCGTGATTCCTCCGGGAACCCTGGACCGTGATCTTCCCCGGCATGATGTGGCGCCTGCCGGGACGACGCCCAGGACCGGACACAGGCAGGGCGGCGGGTTACTCGCTGCTGGCGGCGGCCCAGGTGAGCTGGTTCTGCGCCGAGTCGAGGGCCTGGTGCAGCCTGCGGGCGGAGGCGACAGCCGAGTCGAGGCTGGCGGTGACGGCGGCGAGCACGGCAGCCGGGTCACCGGCCTGATCCCCCGCCACGATGACCACCCGCCCGGCTTTCACCTCGGCCTGGAGGAAGGCCAGCAGCTGGGCCAGGGCCTGCGGCAGCCGGGAGGCCAGCAGGGCCAGCTGCCCGGCCACGTCGTAGGCATCAGCGGGGAAGGTCAGCCCGCTGGTGCCGGGCAGGGTGGCGTGATTCAGCGCCCGCACCGCCTCCGCGGCCTCGCCCGCCAGGGCTGCCGGGCCGGTCACGGAAGGTCTCCCGGTGATCCGGCGGGCGGGCGGTTCTCTTCCTGATCTTCTTCATCAAGAGCAGCCAGCAGCTCGGACACCGCCACCTTCTTCTCGCCGTGATCCTGGCGACCGGCACTGGCAGCGCCCCGGTCCTGCCGCGGGGTGTTCGACGCGGCGGGGTGGGTGGCTGTGTGGATGGCCTGCAGTGCCCGGACCGAGACCTGGGCGTAGATCTGGGTGGTCGACAGCTCGGCGTGGCCGAGCATGGCCTGGATGTAGCGGATGTCGGCGCCGCCCTCGAGCATGAGGGTGGCCATGGTGTGGCGGAACAGGTGACACGCCCCGGTCTTCGGGACTCCGGAGGCTTTGACGTAGTTCGAGGCGAGCCGGGTCAGCACGTCCAGCGCGAACGGCGTGCCATCTGCGGACAGGAATAGCGTGCCGTCGTCCTCGCCGGCCACCGCGAGTTTCAGCCGCGCCTCAGCCAGGAAGCTGCGCGCCAGGCCAGTGCCAGCCGGGCCGATCGGGATGAGCCGGTCTTTCTTGCCCTTGCCGAGCCGGACCAGCAGCGTCTGGCGTTCGTGGTCGATGTCGGTCACGGCCAGGTGCGCGAGCTCGGAGCGGCGGATGCCGGTGGAGTAGAACACCTCCAGGATGGCCCGGTCCCGCACGCCGGCCGGATCATCCAGGTCAGGCTGGGCCAGGACCAGCTCGGCCTCGGCGACGGTGAGCGCGGGCCGGGGGAGCCTGCGCTCGGCCCGGGGCAGCTCGATCTCGCTGGCGGGGTTGTGCAGCACGTGCCGCTGCCGGGCAGCCCACCTGTAGAACGCCCGGACCGCGAGCAGCCGCTGGGACTGGGACCGGAACGACAGCGGGTCGCCGTTGGTCTTGCGGTAGTGGTAGAGCCAGCGCTGGTAGGACTCCAGCACCGGCCGGGTCACCTCGCCCGGCCGGGTGATCCCGCGGTCGGCCAGCCAGGCCACCAGGAACGACAGCATGTGCCGGCGGTTGCCGACCGTCCGGGGCGAGTAGCCGCGGGCAGCCATGTCCTCGCAGAACTCATCGGTCAGCCGCGCGAACCCGGCCAGATCCGAACGGTCGCCCGCGATCACGGCCGGCGCCCGGTAACCATCCCGGCCCGTCACCGGGCACCGCCGGATGCGGCTATGACGTGCCCGTTGCTCAGGGCCGGATCAGTGCTTGCCGCGTGATCGCCATGGCCAGCGGTCCTCAGATGCGGGCCAGCCTGCGGTTTCACCTTGCTCGGGCCGGGCCGACCGGGGGCCGACCACCCCCCGGCCGGGGGCCGACCAGGGGCCGACCTGGACTCTCTGAGACCCGACCGGTCCGGTGTCACAGGTGCACCTGCCGCAGCGGTGCTGCCGGTGCCGGGCTGCCAGGCCAGCTCGTACCAGAACCCACCCGACTCCATGCGGTGGACGATGACCAGCTCGTAGTCGGCGAGCCGGGCCAGGTGCACTTTCAGCTGCGTGTCCCCGAACGGCAGGGCCTCGCGGAGCTGCCGGCGGGTGAACCGGACCAGGTCAGTGTCGAGGCCGTCCGCCTGGCAGCGCTCGGACACGTAGCCGGCGATCGCGTCGAGGAGCCGGCGGGTGCCGGGCGGCAGCTCGTCCAGCGAGCGGCTGAGGACCTCGGCGGCCAGCCGGTCGGCCAGCTCGATGTCCGCCCGGGTGGTTTCGACGTAGCGGATCACGGCCCCGCCCCGGGTCACCGTCTTGATCTCCCGCTGGTGCTGGTGCAGCAGCGTGACCGCCGCGATCAGCGTCAGGTACTTCACGTGGTCGCGCCGGGCGCGGACGGTGGCGTCGGCGAACGTCAGGTCACCCGCATGGGGGTTCACCACGTGCAGGGGCTCCAGGAGCCTCTGCGCGTTCTGGTGCAGCGTCATCACCTGGTCGCGCTCGATGCCCGCCAGGAGGCCGTCGAGGGTCTGGGCGGCCCGCTGCCGGGCGTGGATAGCCTTCGTCTGCGCGCGGCCCTCATCGACGGTCAGCACGATGCAGCGGTTCAGCAGCTCCTCGGCGATCGCGGTGGTGGTCAGGAAGATCGCCGCCGGGCCGGTCACCGTATACGTGTGCGTCACGAGACGCCCGGTCACCGTGTCCTTGCCGGTGGACGCGATCGACAGCTCCCCGTCCGACGACAAGAGCTTGAGGGCGTAGGCGGCCCGCTCGGCACCCTCTTCCTCCGCGACCGCCAGGACCTTGTGCGCCAGGTCAGACTCGCCCATGTAGAACAGCGACTGGCCGGTCATCGCCGAGAACCGCACCCGCTCCTCCGGCGGCACGAAGGCCAGCACCGCGTCCATCAGCGCCGACTTCCCGGCCGCCGAGGTGGACTGCACGATCACCGCCAGCGGCCTCGGCAGCTTCCGCGAGATGGCCGCGAGATACCCAGTCAGGCAGTTGACCGACTCCCCGGCCATCCCCGCCCTGGCGAAGTCCGCGGTGATCCGGCCGGCCAGGTCCGGGTCGCGCAGCAGGGCCAGGGCCACCGCCCGATCCTCCGCGGTCATCGGCTCCGGCTCGGCCTGCGGTGTCTGGGCAGCGGTCACCGCCTCGTCGGCCAGCCGCTCACAGGCCAGCAGCACCCGGCCCAGGTCCCGCTTCACCACGTCAGGCTCCAGGCCCAGTTCGGCCGCGGCGGCCGCGGTGAACACCGCCCGCGCGCGGGCGGAGTAAAGGTCCAGGGTGTCGACGTGGAAGCGGCTGCCGCCGGCAGGATCGGGTGCCGAGCACATCACGTTCACCCGCAGCACGTCGAAGCTGGACGCGCGGTCCAGGCCGCGGACCCGCCACCGCCGCTCCCCGAACGCGAGCATCACTCCCCGGCCGGTAAGCCGGGCCGCTGGCTCGTCAGCCATCGCGGGAGCAGGCGAGACAGCAGCCGGATCAGTAACCACCGCCGGCTGCGGCTCCGCAACGGCGGACGACGCGGCAGCTGAAAGGGAAGCCGGCTCAGGTTCCGGAACGACGGCAGGCGTGGCGACCGGGAGGGGTGCATTGCGGCGGCGAGCAGGTCCGGGACCGGTACCCATCCACGCCGCCGACCGGATCGCCCGGCCCAGCACGTCGGTGACGTTCCGCGACGCGACGGCGACGTCGTTCGCATCAGCGTCAGCGGGGAACTCAATCCGGAAGCACTCGACGCCACCTGCTGTCAGGTCCGCGGCGAGCTCGCGGGCGGCCCTGTCGCCGGCGTCGTCGCGGTCGTAGGCGATCAGCGCCCGCCGCACCTGATGCTCAGCGAACGCCCGCTGGTGATCGGCAGTGAACCCGCCCGCCCCGAACGACGCGGTGACGTGCCGGAACCCGGCGCACCAGAACGTCAGCGCGTCGATCAGCGACTCGCAGACGATGATCTCATCGGATGCGGCAAGGGCGGCGAGGTTCCACACGCCCCGGTGCGGGCCCGGCAAGTAGAGATGCGCCGGGGTTCCCGCGCGCAGGTCGTCGCGGATCTTCCGGCCGTAAACCTCGGCCATGTTCCCGTGCTCGTCGTGCACGGGGATGACCAGCGACCCGGCGAAATGCTCATGCCCGCTGGCGCGGTAGATGCCGAGTCTGGTGAGGCGCCCGCGGATGTCGGCGCCGTCCTTGCGGCGCTTGTCGGGCAGCCGCAGCCCCAGCGTCCGGTCTGCATATCCGAGGCAGAAGGTATCGATGACTTCCGGGTGATCGATCTTCCGCCGCGCCAGGTAGCCCAGCGCGTCCGGCGACTCCTGCAGCACCCGGCGGTAGTAACCGGTGACCTGGCCCAGCAGCTCGTCATCGGCCGCATCACGGTTCAGCGGCGAGGCCAGCCTGCGCACCGTCGACCGGCCCGGCGCCCGCCCCGCCGGGGTGATCGCGGGCATGCCGTCGCGCAGCAGCTCGACCGCGTGCCGGAACGACACGCCCTCCGCCCGCATCACCCAGTCGATCACGCTGCCCCCCGCCTGGCACGCGCCCAGGCAGTGCCACAGGTTCTTGCCAGGTGAGATCACCAGCGACGGTGTGTCATCCTCGTGGAACGGGCAGCACCCGGTCAGGTCATCGCCGGTCTTCCGCAGGACCACCCCGGCGGCCTCAGTCAGCGAGATCAGCGACACCTGATCCTTCAGCCGCTCGATCTCCGCCTCGGGGATGCGCGCCACGCCGCCTCCAGCAGCCAGAACCAAGATTCTTTCTAATGCTTCCTGCTGCATGAAAAGCAATGCTGCTGACGACATAGTTGGCAAGCATTTCAGGACGACCGATGCATGCACGGCAGGCCGGCATAGGCGCAGAATGGCTCCGCCAGGACGACCCCGGAGGAGCCCCCGTGTCACTGCCCGAGCGGATCAGGGCACTGCGGACCGAGAACAGCTGGTCCCAAGGCCAGCTCGCCGAGCGCATCGACGCCGAGCAGGCCCAGGTCAGCCGCTACGAATCCGGCCGCGCTGTGCCGTCCCTGGCCACCGTCGTCCGCCTCGCGGAGGCACTCGGCGTCTGCACCGACTACCTGCTCGTCGACGACGCCCCGCGAAGGCCCTTCCGGTCCGCCGAAGACGCCCTCGGCGACCAACTCGCCACCATCGCCGAACTATCCGACGACGACCGCGCCATGCTGCTGTCCTTCCTCGACGCCCTCGTCACCAGGACCCGGCTCAAGCACCTCACCGCCGACATCAGCTAGCGCCGCCCTAACCCGGCACGAAGGCTCTGCCCGTACCGCCCTGATCATCTTGATGCCCTAGGCGGGCAGTCGGAGGCCAGCAGGCCAGGGCGCCGAACGGGCAGCAGCCGACTTAGACAGGTGAGCGAGAGCAGGACAGCAAGAACAAGCACACACCCACGAAGGAGCCGGACGGCGAGCACACCTGACCGCGCTGGTTCAGCACACCTCTCGCTCAATCACTGCGAGGTGGCTGCGGAAAAACCGGATCGCCCGCTCCTGCTCCACGGTGATCCTCGACCGGTCGACTGGCTCGGCAAGGTCAGCAACAGGAAGCTCAGCCAGCACCGTCCCGTCGCCACGGGAGATGTCAGCCGCGGCGACAAGATGCCCGTCACGCCGCCGCACGCTCCACGTCAGCACAAGATCCTCATCACCCGGAGGCCCGTTCTTGCTGAGGGACACATAGCCGGTGAACGGGAACGCGGCGGTCTCCTGATGGGCCACCTGGCTCCACAGCCGCTCGTTGCGCGCCCGCAGATGACTCACCAGGACCGTGTAGAAGTCGTTCAGCCTGTCCCAGAGTTCCTCCCACACCGACTCGGCCGTCATCATGGCGCTCGCATTTCCCCGACGATCGCGTCGATGATCTCCTGCGTGTACGGAGAGACCACCTCCGTACCCCGAGTTGCCGCCCACTCCTCCACCAGGGCAGGGTCCGGCGGGGCAAGAGTCACGTGACCAGCCGGGAACTCATCGGCAATGGCCTGCAACGACTTCAACTGCGACGTGTCGATCATTTGCAGCTTGGTCCCGGAAGCGAAGGCCTCCGGATTATCGAAGGTAGACAGCCCCTCCAAATCAACACCAGGCCGCGGCGTCATGTTAGTCGCAGTCCGGGAACCCGCACGATAGACCAGCGACGACCCCTCATCCTCCGCCGCACTGGCTCCTGCGTCTTCTGCGGCAAGGACGCGCTACGTATTGAGCCTCGTAACCCTCCACCGACCTCAGTCATCCGCTGCCGGTCACGAATCTGAGGAAGGCCTCACCGTCTGTCCGTGCCCCGGCGCGCAGATCTGCGGGCGAGGAAGTGCCTGCAGCTTCCAGAGCGGCATAGATTCCTCGCACCATCAGCTGAACGGGGGCTTCCTGACCAACATCCTCGATATACGTCTGGACCGCAGCTCCCTGCTGGACGACAGCATCCGCAGCGTCATATAGCTGCCGTGCGGCCCACACCGCTGTCTGCACGGCACCCGTCTGGCATACCTGCAGCGCGTAAGCTACGCAAGCAACGGCGTTCTGGGCAACGGCAGAGCCCAGAGACAGTTCCCCTTCCTCATCACCTGGCACTAGCGCGGCCATGTCCTGCTCTCGCGCGGCCCAGTCACCATCGTCAGGAGACCACACGGCATCAAGTGCCTCGCGCACCACCTTGAAACTCGCGGAGCCGGTTATATCGCAGAACCATCGGAATGCTGCCATCAGGCGCTCGGCACAAGCGCACGCGAAGAGCGCGCGAGCGACGGATGGCAGTGCCGCCAGGCGGTCAGCGATCTGGCTCTCGTCATAGTCACCATGGGCCAGTCGCTCTGTCACGGCCAATACGCTCCAAGCAAGTCATCATTGATCACGCCGCCCGAACTCTCGATAGCAGCCTGGCACGCCGGGCACATCGCTCGCGAGACTGCGATTTCCGAAGGCGTCAGTCCGGCCTTCTCGGCAGCCTCCAGTGCCGTTATCTCAGCATGCGCACCTGGCGACCGCGCCAGGATATCGCCTTCATTAGCCAGAGCGCGCTGCGCTGGACTTAGATCCCTGCCTCCGGACGCGAGGATGTCCGTGCCCTCCTCCGTGCTCATCACGGCCGTAGTGCGACTGTTCTGGGCGATCGGATCGAGCGCACTCTGAAGCTCATCCACGCGACTCGCCAACCCGCCGGTGTCTTCTGCGGCAACACACGCACCCGACACAAACGAGGCCTGCGAGAGCCCTTCGCACCGACCCTGAACTGCGAGAACCTGGTGTGAGGGCCCGAGGGTGAAGATCATGTCCGGGTGTGAGGCCCCGACGCGAGTTCCGGCTGCGGGACCCGCTGACGCCGACGCCGGGACGACCGGAAGCACCACCGCCAGGACGGCAGCCAGCACGGCGATGGCGGCTGAGAAGAAGACCAGCCAGCGGCGGCCGGGGTGCATGCGGCCAGCATCCCACTGGCCGGCGTGGTCAGGGCAGCAGCTCGAACGCTTCCGCGTGGCGGGGCCGGACGATCCGGAAGTGGCGGTGGTTGAGGGTGGCGATCCGGGTGGTTCCGAGCCGCTCGGCGATCGTGATCACGGAGGCGTCGGTGCCGCCCAGGCGCAGGCTGGCATAGGTGCTGACCAGTTCGGCGATGCGCTGCCAGTCTTCGCGGTCGAGGCTGGCGACTTCCAGCTGGCCGCTGAGGATGGAGTCGTAGAGGCTGGCCTCGGCCACCGGGCCGAGCTGGCGGTCGATCAGGTAGGCAGCCTCGGCGATCACCATCGCGGTAGTGACCAGCGGCCCGTCGTCGCCTTCCAGCAGCGCCCGGCACACGGCGTGGTCCTTGTCGGCCCGGTCAGCGGTGGCCACCAGCGGGCCGGTGTCGACGACCAGCACTTAGCTGTCGCGGCCGAAGCCCTCGGCCAGCATGTCGTCAGCGTCGGCAGCATTGCGGCCTGAGGTTGATGAGCCGACGGCGGCGAAGGCCAGCCTGCGCCGGGCACCGGGCCGGGGCAGCCGCTCGGCGAGCAGGTCGGCGGCTGTCTGGTCCGGGCTCTGGCCGCGGCGGGCAGCCTCGGCTTCCAGCGCGGCGGCGACCTCGCCGGGCAGGTGCACGGTCAGCGTCATGACATCAGGGTAGGCCCTGCCGGCGAGGATGACCGGGATTGTCACACCCGCCGCGCATCCTGAGGGCATGGCAAGTCCAGGCGCCGGCCGGGGCCGAAGGTGAAGGTCGTGCAGCCGGGCTGGCGGCACCGGGCGTCAGCGGCACCGCCGACTGCGGCGCAGCGGGCAGCGCGCCTTGGCCCGGCGCAGGTACTGGAGAAGATCACCCGTGCCCGCATCGCGCGGGAGGAAGCCGAAGCAGAGCTGGCGGCGCTGATCGATCACGCGGTGACGCTCGGGGTCAGCTGGCCCGAGATTGCCCGGCGGCTGGGAGTGAGCAGGCAGGCAGCGCGTCAGCATTACCAGCGCCGCCACTGCGGAGACGGTGTTCGCGGCCGCCAGGATGACGCGGCCTGACCTGCCCGCATCAGCGAAGATCACGACGGCGACAACAGGTGTTGCCCGGATGCTGTGATGATTTTCCTTACGTCTTCAAGGGCAGCCCGCCTCCGGCGGCCCGCCGCAGACCCGATCCCGCCGGGCAGCGGCACTGTGCGTCTGGCGCCGTGACAGGCCGATCTCGCGGAAGCTTGCGAGGGGACCGTGTGCCGACAGGGCGGCATGGCCGCCTCCGGCCCTGACGGGCCACGGCGGCCTGCCGCCACGCGTGTCGTCCCAGCAGCTGCCCGTCCGGGCTCGCCACCGCAACGCCATATTCGCGCCAGCGTGACAGGGCCGTCGCGCCCGGCGCGGGCATTCTGACGACAGGGAAGATTGCCCTGGCATGCTCAGCGCAGCGCCCTGTCAGGCGGGCGGGCGGGCCGATCAGCACGGCTGATTGAATATCTTGCTCCGGCCTAAACGCGCGTGCGTGACAACCGGCCGGCGGGTTGCGGCAGCCGTCATCCCGGCGCGGGCATCGCGACATCGGGCGCCTATCGGGACGACGGCCAGGACCGGACGATCACTGGCTGCTGGCGGCAGCCCAGGTGAGCTGGTTCTGGGCGGCGTCGAGGGCCCGGTTTAGCCGCCGGGCGGAGGCGACCGCCTGATCAAGGGATGCGGTCACGTTGGCGAGTACCGCGGCCGGGTCACCGGCCTGGTCCCCTGAGACGATGACCACCCGACCCGCCTGAACTTCACTGCGCAGAAAGGTGAGGAGCTGGGCCAGGGCCTGCGGCAGCCGGGAGGCGAGCAGGGCCAGCTGACCGGTGACGTCGTAGGCGTCGGCCGGGTAGATGAGGCCGCTGGTGCCGGGCAGGGTGGCGTGGTTCAGCGCCCGCACCGACTCGGCCGCATCGCCGGCCAGCCGGGCCGGTGACAGTGCCGGGCCGGTCACGGCAGGCCTCCCGGTGATCCGGCAGGCGGGCGGTTCTCTTCCTGATCTTCTTCATCAAGAGCAGCCGGCAGTTCTGCTGCTGCCACCTTCCGGTCGTCACGACGATCACCGTCGTGGTGAGCGGTGCGGGGCGTGTTCGCCGCGGCGGGGTGGGTGGCGGCGTGGATGGCTTGCAGTGCCCGGACCGAGACCTGGGCGTAGATCTGGGTGGTGGACAGTTCGGCGTGGCCGAGCATGGCCTGGATGTAGCGGATGTCGGCGCCGCCCTCGAGCATGAGCGTGGCCATGGTGTGGCGGAACAGGTGACACGCCCCTTGCTTGGGCACCCCGGATGCTTTCACGTAGCCGGCGGCGAGCCGGGTCAGCGCGTCCAGGCCGAACGGCTGGCCGCTGGCGGTAAGGAACAGCGTGCCGTCGTCCTCGCCGGCCACGGCGAGTTTCGGCCGCGCCTCAGCCAGGTAGCGGGCGACCCAGGCCAGCGCCCGGTCCCCGGCGGGGAGGAGCCGGTCTTTCTTTCCCTTGCCCTGGCGGACCAGCAGCGTCCGACGTTCGCGGTCGATATCGGTGACGGCCAGGTGCGCGAGCTCGGAGCGGCGGATCCCGGTGGAGTAGAGCACTTCCAGGATCGCCCGGTCCCGGATGCCTATGGGATCGTCAAGGGCGGGCTGGGCCAGGACCAGCTCAGCCTCGGCGATCGTGAGCGCCGGCCTGGGGAGCCTGCGCTCAGCCCTGGGCAGGTCGATCTCGGAGGCCGGGTTGTGCAGCACGTGCCGCTGCCGGGACGCCCACTTGAAGAACGCCCGGACCGCCAGCAGCCGCTGCGACTGGGACCGGAACGACAGCGGGTCCCCGTTGCTTTTCCGGTAGTGGAACAGGTGCCGCTGGTAGGACTCCAGCACCGGGCGGGTTACCTCCGCCGGGCGGGTGATGCCGCGGTCAGCCAGCCAGCTGACGAGGAACGACAGCATGTGCCGCCGGTTCCCGACGGTGCGGGGTGAGTAGCCGCGGGCGGCCATGTGCTCGCAGAACTCCTCCACCAGACGCGGGAACCCGGCCAGGTCGGAGCGGTCGCCCGCGATCACCGCCAAGGCCCGGTAACCGTCCCGCCCGCTCACCGGGCACCGCCGGCTGCGGCTATGACGCGGTGATTGCCCTGCCCAGGATCAGTGCTTCCCGCGTGATCACCTTCACCGGCGGCCCTGATATGGCTGCCGGCCTGCCCGTTTACCCTCACCACAGGAGACCGACCGGGGGCCGACCATGCCCCGACCGCGGGCCGACCGGGCACCGACCGCGACTCCCGCAGACCCGACCGGGGCGGTGTCGCAGGTGCGTTCCCGTCCGTGCTGCCCGGTGGCTGCCAGGCCAGCTCGTAGCAGAACCCGCCGTGGTCGAGGCGGTGGCAGATGACCAGTTCCCAGTCGGTGAGCCGGGCCAGGTGCACCTTCAGCTGCGTGTCCCCGAACGGCAGTGCCTCGCGGAGCTGCCGGCGGGTGAACCGCACCAGATCCCGGTCCAGCCCTTCTGCCTGGCACCGGGCCGTGACGTAGCCGTGCAGCGCGTCCAGGAGCTTGCGGGTGCCGGGCGGCAGCTCATCCAGCGACCGGGCCAGTACCTGCGCGGCCAGCCTGCCGGCCAGCGCGATGTCCGCGCGGGTGGTTTCCACGTAGCGGATCACGCTCCCGCCGCGGGTCACGGTCTTGACCTGCCGCTGGTGCTGGTGCAGCAGGGTGATGGCAGCGATGAGGGTCAGGTACTTCACGTGATCCCGGCGGGCGCGCACCGCGCCGTCCGGGAATGTCAGGTCACCAGCATGGGGGTTCACCACGTGCAGGGGCTCCAGGAGCCGCTGGGCGTCCTGGTGCAGCTTCACGACCTGGTCCCGGTCGATGCCGGCCAGCAGGCCGTCGAGGGTCTGCGCGGCCCGCTGCCGGGCATGGATCGCCCTGGTCTGGCTGCGGCCCTCATCGACGGTCAGCACGATGCACCGGTTCAGCAGTTCCTCATCGACGTCGATCGCGGTGGTGGTCAGGAAGATCGCCGCCGGCCCGGTCACGGTATAGGTGTGGGTCACCAGCCTGCCGGTCACGGTGTCCTTGCCCGTGCTCGCGATCGACAGCTGCCCGTCCGACGACAGCAGCTTCAGCGCATACGCGGCCCGCTCGGCTCCTTCTTCCTCCGCGACGGCCAGGACCTTGTGCGCCAGGTCGGACTCGCCCATGTAGAACAGGGACTGGCCGGTCATCGCCGAGAACCGCACCCGGTCGGACTCCGGTACGAAGGCCAGCACCGCGTCCATCAGCGCGGACTTGCCCGCCGCGGAGGTGGACTGCACGATCACCGCCAGCGGCCGGGGCAGCTTCCGCGACACCGCCGCCAGGTAACCGGTCAGGCAGTTGACGGCCTCCCCGGCCATCCCGGCCCGCTCGAAGTCAGCAGTAACCCGGTCCGCCAGAGCTGGGTCGCGCAGCAGGGCCAGTGCCGCGGCCCGTTCGTCCGCGGTCATCGGCTCCGGCTCATCGGGTGCCTGCGCGGCCTGCACGGCCTCATCGGCCAGCCGCTCGCAGGCCAGCAGCACCTTCCCCAGGTCCCGCTTGATCACATCGCCGTCCAGGCCCAGCTCGGCCGCGGCAGCTGTGATGAACACCGCGCGTGCGCGGGCCGAATACAGGTCGAGGGTGTCGACATGGAAGCGGCTGCCGCCGGCGGCATCGGGTGCCGAGCACATCACGTTGACCCGCAGCACATCGAAGCTCGACGCTTTATCGAGGCCGCGGACCCGCCACCGCCGCTCCCCGAACCTCAGCATCACCTCCCGGCCGGTCACCTCTGGCACCGGCTGCTCAGCGGTCACAGCCGGGGCGGGCGAGACCGTCGCCGGGTCCGCCGGGCCAGGCGGCTCCGGCTCGGGCGCAGCCAGGGAGGACGAGTCGGCTGGGTTTGCAGCCGGCTGAGGCTCGGAGACAGCAGGCGAGGGTTCGGGCAGCGGCGCGCTGCGGCGGCGCGCGGGTCCGGGACCGGCGCCCATCCAGGCGGCGGAGCGGATCGCCCGGCCCAGCGCATCGGTCGCGTTGCGGGCGGCGACCGCGACATCGTTCGCGTCAGCCCCGGCGGGGAACTCGACGCGGTAGCACTCCACGCCTGTCGCGGTCAGATCCGCGGCCAGCTCGCGGGCGGCCTTGTCGCCGGCATCGTCGCGGTCATAGCCGATCAGCACCCGCCGCACCTGATGATGCCGGAGGGCCTGAGCATGGTCGGCGGTGAACCCGGCCGCCCCGTAGCAGGCGGTGACGTGCCGGAACCCGGCGCACCAGAACGTCAGCGCGTCGATCAGCGACTCGCACACGATGACCTCATCCGACGCCGCCAGGGCCTGGATGTTCCAGACGCCGCGGTGCGGGCCGGGCAGATACAAGTGCTCCGGGGTGCCGGCCCGCAGATGATCCCCGGTCTTGCGGCCGTAAACCTCCATCACACTGCCGTGCTCATCGAAGACCGGGACGATGAGCGACCCGGCGAAGTGCTCGTGCCCGGACGCGCGGAAGACGCCCAGCTTCTCCAGCCGCCCCCTGATCTCCGCCCCGTCCTTGCGGCGCTTATCCGGCAACCGCAGCCCCAGCGTGCGATCGGCGTACCCCAGCCGGAATTCTTCCAGCGCCTCCGGATGGCTGATCTTCCGCTTCGCCAGGTAGCCCAGCACGTCCGGCGACTCCTTCAGCACCCGGTGGTAGTAACCGACAACCTGGCCCAGCAGCTCGCCGTCGGCCGCATCACGGTCCACCGGCGAGGCCAGCTTCCGCGCCGTGGAGCGGCCCGGCGCCCTGCTCGCCGGGGTGATCACGGGCATGCCGTCGCGCAGCAGTTCCACCGCGTGCCGGAAGCTCACGCCCTCCGCCCGCATCACCCAGTCGATCACCGACCCGCCCGCCTGGCACGCGCCCAGGCAGTGCCACAGGTTCTTCCCCGGCGAGATCACCAGCGACGGCGAGCCGTCCTCGTGAAACGGGCAGCACCCGGTGAAATCCGAGCCGGTCTTGCGCAGCTGAACTCCGGCCGCCTCGGCCAGCGAGACCAGCGACACCTGATCCTTCAGCCGCCCAATCTCCGCCTCCGGGATCCGCGCCACGCCGCCTCCAGCAGCCAGAACCAAGATTCTTTCTAATGCTTCCTGCTGCATGACAAGCTATGCTGCTAACGACATAGTTGGCAAGCATTTCAGGACGACCGATGCATGCACCGCAGGGCGCAGCAGGCGCAGAATGGCTCCGCCAGGACGACCCCGGAGGAGCCCCCGTGTCACTGCCCGAGCGGATCAGGGCACTGCGGACCGAACACAGCTGGTCCCAGGGCCAACTCGCCGAGCACATCGACGCCGAGCAAGCCCAGGTCAGCCGCTACGAATCCGGCCGCGCCGTCCCATCCCTGGCCACCATCGTCCGCCTCGCCGAGGCATTCGGCGTCTGCACCGACTACCTGCTCGTCGACGACGCCCCCCGGCGCCCGTTCCGCTCCGCCGAAGACGCCCTCGGCGACCAACTCGCCACCATCGCCGAACTCTCGGACGACGACCGCGCCATGCTGCTGTCCTTCCTCGACGCCCTCGTCACCCGAACACGGCTCAAGCACCTCACCGCCGACATCAGCTAGCCGCCGCCCTAACCCGGCACGAAGGCTCTGCCCGTACCGCCCTGATCATCTTGATGCCTAGGTGGACAGCCCGAGGCCAGCAGGCCAGGGCGCCGGCAGAACGGGCATCAGCCGACTGAGACAGGTGAGCGAGAGCAGGACAGCAAGAACAAGCACACGCCCACGAAGAAGCCGGGCGGCGAGCACACCTGGCCCCGCTGGTTCAGCACACCTCTCGCTCAATCACTGCGAGGTGGCTGCGGAAAAACCGGATCGCCCGCTCCTGCTCCACGGTGATCCTCGACCGGTCGACCGGCTCGGCGAGGTCAGCAACAGGAAGCTCAGCCAGCACCGTCCCGTCGCCACGGGAGATGTCAGCAGCGGCGACAAGATGCCCGTCACGCCGCCGCACGCTCCACGTCAGCACAAGATCCTCATCACCCGGAGGCCCGTCCTTGCTGAGGGACACATAGCCGGTGAACGGGAACGCGACGGTCTCCTGATGGGCCACCTGGCTCCACAGCCGCTCGTTGCGCGCCCGCAAATGACTCACCAGGACCGCGTAGAAGTCGTTCAGCCTGTCCCAGAGTTCCTCCCACACCGACTCGGCCGTCATCATGGCGCTCGCATATCCCCGACGATTGCGTCGATGATCTCCTGCGTGTACGGAGAGACCACCTCCGTACCCCGAGTTGCCGCCCACTCCTCCACCAGGGCAGGATCCATCGGGGCAAGAGTCACGTGACCAGCCGGGAACTCATCGGCAATGGCCTGCAACGACTTCAGCTGCGACGTGTCGATCATTTGCAGCTTGGTCCCCGAAGCGAAGGCCTCCGGATTATCGAAGGTAGACAGCCCCTCCAAATCAACACCGGGTCGCGGCGTCATGTTAGTCGCGGTACGGGAACCCGCACGATAGACCAGCGACGACCCCTCATCATCCGCCGCTCCGGTGTCTTCTGCGGCGTTGACTACGTCTCCGGTAGCCGCGGCGCCGCCGAGTGCGTCGAGCAGTCCGCCGGTGAGGATGCTGCCTATGACTATGCCTGCGCCGAGCAAGCTTTGTCCTTGTTGCTTGGCGGTGGTTCCGGCGGCGTCTTTTTCGCTGGTGCAGGCGCCGAGCTTGAAGTCGATGCCGGTGCAGTTGGTTCCGAGGGGGCTGGCCTTGGCCGTGGAGGGTTTGGTGGCAGCGGCTTTGTGGCTG
>Ga0335073_10004586_pt1 | contig 19307 bp, 13 predicted proteins | sample Lox_Sample_22_FD_207093 | JGI IMG/M metagenome (GOLD analysis project Ga0335073, IMG submission 207093) | Soil microbial communities from Loxahatchee National Wildlife Refuge, Florida, United States - Lox_Sample_2.2 | ecosystem: Environmental > Terrestrial > Soil > Wetlands | place: USA...
ACTGTGCCCGAACGCCAATAAAAAGGCGTTTCTGGCATCCAGGCTCCACGAAAATGCCCGTGAAAAGCTAGTTGGTGAAGGTCCAGAACCTTCGCGGAGTATCTTTTTCAGCACCCTGCTAGAGACGGCCTTCGCCGTGGGCAGTCTATCTCACCACGACCATGGGTCCAGTCAAATCGTTATTCAGGTCCCAGGTGCGCTCATATTTGAGCGTCGCGGCGTCGTACACTTCGATCTGGAATCCGGCGGCGTAAATGTACAGCTTCTTTCCGTCGCCCGACATGCCGAAGCTGAACCGGGCGCGGCAGGGAAATCCCGCGGTGTCGGCGATGCTATTCGTGGCCAGGTCGAAGGCCCAGAATTCGCAGCGCTTGTTGCCGTGCTGGCCGCTCGAAATCACGGCATAGGCCTTCTTGCGATCCGGCGTCACTTCCAGGTTGCTCATGCCCTGCGTGGCCGGCCCGATCGGCGTATAATCGACGTGCCGCGTGGTCAGGTCGAACCGAGCAATGCCGAACACGCGATTGTGAATAATCGGGTCGGAGGAATTGAACAGCGAAATGTGCTGGCCCGATTCCGCGATCGAGTCCAGTTCGCCGCCGAAGCCGACGCTTTCCATTTCCTCGCCTGGAACTTCGGGTTTCGACAGATCCAGCCGGTCAACGACCTTGAACGTGCCCGAATCGAGAATCATCACCTGATTCCGGAATTCGTACAGATATTTTCCGTCCGGCGAAATCTCGAAACCCGCGCCATGGCCGAAAGCGCGGAATCCGTTTTCGTCGTCGCGCGGAATATCCACGGTCTTGGAGATTTTCTGCGCGGCGACGTCGATCACGGTGTATTTCGGCTGGCCGATCTGGTAGCGGTCGGCCTGTTTGTCGATCTCGGTCGAGACTGTGTACAACAACTTGTTCTGCGGACCGAGCGCGCCGCCTTCATCGAAGCGATAGCGCTTCGCCGGCGTATCGAGCGTAAAGTGATTGATCACCTTGCGCGTCGCGACGTCGATAATTTCAAGACCGCTGTGATCGAGCGTGTAGACGTAAATCAGCTTCCCGTCCATCGACAGCCGCATATTGCGCGGCAAGCCCGTCGAAAGCGGGATGCGATCGACGATCTGCCCTTTCGCTTCGTCGAAGACGATGACGGAATTGGGGTACGCGCCGAGGAACAGGGTCGCCGCGGGCGCAAGGCTCGCGGCCAGAAGCAGCAGCGATGTGAACTTCATGAGGTTTATGGGAACACTAAATCGAGATTGCGCCAGTCTTTGGTCGCCGCGGCGCACTTGGCGGTCCAGTCCGGATAATTGTTCAGGTGATCGGGCACCTGCGCGGGCCAGAAACAAGTGACGTAGCAATCGTAAATGTCGCGCTCGACGGGCTGGCACAAACCGGCCGTGCCGCCGGCGGAATCGACCTCCCAGCCGGGCGAAAAGGAAAGCGTGCAACCCATCGGCACATGGGGCCGCTGCTGTTGCGGACCCTGCGGATTTTGCAGCGCGACCGCGTCGTCGTGGCGCGCATCGGCCAGATCTTCAATGCGCCGGGCTTTGTGGTTGACCGCTCGAAGATGTTTCATGAGATCGCTTTCCTTTCAGCGAATTTTTTTAAAAAATCGGGATTGCGCGCGCTCACCTCGCAATATATTTTAAGACAAGTTTCGGTCCAATCGCGAATCCAGTCGCAATAGTGCAGATTGGGATGGCCGGTATCGCCGTAACGCACGAACGCTTCGTGATGGCAGCCGCCGGCGCACAGCGGACGCGCCCAGCAGGTGTGGCAATCGTATTTGGTGTTGATGTGGCCGCGCGAAAGAAAATCGTGCTGCTTTTGGCGATCGATGCCGCGCGAAACGTGGCCGAGCGCGTGCGTATCGGAATCGACGAAACGATGGCACGGCGCGATGTCGCCCGATGGTCCCACGCCCATCAATCCCAGCGCCGCGCCGCACGGATGCGATTTGTTCACGCCCTGGCACAGTTCGGCGACGGTATCGCTGACGTTTGAAAATCCGTGCATTTCGCCGCGCAGCGCGTATTCCAGCCACTCCCCGGCCAGCGCGTGAAACTGATCGAGCACGCCGTCCATGCCACGATCGTTGATCGCGTACAGCCGATCCGGCGAAGTGGTCACCGGAGCGAAGCCCACCTCATGAAATCCCAAATCCTGCTTGAGATGCCGGAAAATTTTGAGCACGTCGGTGACGCCGCGGGTCAGCGTCACCCGAGCCGTGATCGGCCGCGTGCGATGATTCGCAATCAGCGCGCGAACCCGCGGCGCGATGATGTCGTAACTGCCGCGGCCGTTGGCGAAAACGCGGAGCTGATCATGCAATTCCGCCGGACCATCCATGCTCACCGTCACGCCAATGCGGTTGTCCGACAGAAATTCGATGATCGCCGGGGTCAGCAGGGTGGCGTTGGTGGTCAAACTAAAATCAATCGAGCGCCGTTCGGCCGCGGCCTTTTCGTTGGCATACCCGACCACATTCTTGAGCAGCGGAAAATTCATCAGCGTCTCGCCGCCGAAAAAGGTGATATGCACGGCGCGCCGTCCCGCGGATTGTTCCAGCAAAAAATCCACCGAGGCTTTGGCCGTATCGAGGTCCATGAATTTCGGCTTGCCCTCCGGCGTCGCGACTTTATCTTCGCCGAATTCGTAGCAATACTGGCAGCTTAAATTGCACTGATTGGTGAGATTCATCACCAGCGTTTGCAGCGGAAAATCGCCGGGCGGATTCGCCAACGGCTCCGGCGCGAGATCGCCCGAAACGATGGCCCGTGCCGCGTGCATTTCCCCGATCAATTCTTCCGCGGACCCGGCATTCATTCCGTGCGCCGCCAGGCGCTCGAACAAGGCCGCGTGCGTGGCTCCTTCGCCCACCGAATCGAGCAGCAACTGCGCCGCGTCATCGATCTCGAAAATCGCGCCTGCCGGGACCAGGTAGACAAATCGCCGGCCGGCGGCTTCGACCGCGTGAAATTCGCCCAAGCGATAGGCTGACTCGATTAGTTCCATTTCCGCGGTTCCTGTCCCCGCCATAACTGCTGGGGCTTGCAGCGCGAACCAAAGCTCCGCCACTGATGGCGGGGGCCGCGGATCGAAGTTGTCACTGGCTGACCTCAGGTTGATCCCACATGATGTAGGTGGGAACCGAGACCACCAGATACGATCGCCCGATCAGCGGTTTGCCGTCTTTATCCTTTTCATTTTTCGCCGTGGCGACCACCCACACTTCGCCATAATTGTTGCGGCTGAATTTTCGCAGCGGATCGGGACCATCCGAAGCCGGCGTGAATAATCCCGCCTGATTCAGTTTGCCCACGAAATCCTTGTCATCATCGCCGTAGCTGGTGATAAACTCTTCGACCGACCAGGTCACGTCAACGGGACCAAGCTCGACATCGTCGGCCGTGCCGTTTTTGTTGTCGGCGCCGCGCTGGTACGCGAGGGCCTCGAACTGTTCGTAGCCTTTGGGATGCACGTCGCTGCCCAGCCGGGCAATGGAGGTGTCCGGCACAACCTTGATATAGTCGACGCGATCGTACACGGCGATCGCGTTTTCGAGCACGCTGCGCTTGAACACCACGTCGCGTTTTCCGGAGACCGCGTTGGCGTCTACGTCCACTTCGGCGACGATCTCGCTGGCATTGTGCGAAACAATGCGCCGCAGCTTCACGCCGGCGCCGAAATCGAGATCCGCCGCGGCAATCTGCGACGGCAGATTGTCGGCGAAAACGCGAATGCGGGCGCCCTCCGATCCGGTTTTAAGCGACGGTCGATCCACGCCGACCAGCGTCGGTTCCGACGAAGCCCGCTGCATTTTCACGTCGTAGCCGAACTCCTGATATTCGCCCCAGAACCAGCGGCCTTCGGCGCTCAACTGGTCCGGCGCGAACCACATGGTTTCGCGAACTTGGTGATCGGGATCGTCCGGCGCATTGGGATGCGCGCCGGCCACCGAGCTGCGTCCGCGCCAGGAATAACCCGCGTAAACCAGGCTATGACCGGATCGCGTGATGATCGTTCCGTCCTTGGCCGATTTGAGCGTCACCCGCGTGGCGAATTCATCTTCCGCGGCGCCGGGTTCGATCACCATTTCGCCGAAATATTCGCCGCGCCCGGGAATATGCGCCGACACCAGCCATCGTCCGGCGAGTTTGGGAGCGCGCATCCGCGCCCGCCACGCGGCCCATTCCGGCGTATGCAGCGGCGCTTTTTCGGCCAGATAATTCAGAGCCGTATCGAGCGGATCGCCCTGCTGCGCGCTGCCCCCGCCGCGGCCGCCGCGCCCGGCGAAGCGGCGAAAATGCGCGTCGGCCTGCGGATAAAGGGCAATGTGCAGATTGGCGAGCAACCGCCAATCGTCCTTCGATCGCCGCCAGCTCATCGGACGGCCGAAGGCGTGGCAGGTGACGCAAGCGCCGCGCACGGTGTCGTTGGGAATATTGGTTTCGTCCTGAATGCGATGCTCGGCGATGTACATCACCGGCTTGGCTTCTTCCGGAGCCAGACCGTGATCGGTCGCCAGATATTTCACGATGTGCCGCGCATCATCGGGCGTAATCGAGAGGCCGTTCAATCGCACCATGCGCTTGATCGCTTCTTCCCAACCCTCCGGCGTGGTGCGCTCCCAGGAAATCCGCGCGAGATTTCCCTGGTCGTCGCGATGATGGCAGCCGCTGCATCTGGCGATGGTCACCGAATCGGTCACCGGAATGCCCGGCTCCGGTTTTTCCGGCGGCGGCGCGTTGCCTCGTCCCGCGCCCCTTTGGGCCAGCACCGGAACTGCGCACAACGACGACATGAACAGCGACGCGACAGCGATCCGCCGAAACCTCATTCCATGATCATAATGGAGATCGTGGCGAAGGTGGTAATTCGCGGCGGCGGCATCGCCGCGACGACTGCGGCGCATCTGTTGCGGCGCGCGGGTTGCAGCGTGGCATGGCGCAACACGGATCGTCCGCGTTTGCCGGCGATTCTGTTGAGCGAAGCCGCGCAGGCGCTTCTCTCCGACATTTTCGAAAAGCAGAATCTATTTCGCGATTGTCACCCGATCCGGAAACGCGTGGTCGCCTGGGGCCGCGAAGACGCGGTCACGGTGGAGCATTCGGCGGTGGTCGTTTCCGAGGATTGGCTTCTGGATCACTTGCGGCTGGAAACGGACGATCAGATTAGCAGCCCCGCATGGACCATTTTTTCTTCACGCCCGCCGCACACGGCAGAGCATCGATTCGGCTCGCGAATCGCGTCCGCCACGCGCGTCGAATTGAGCGATTCCTCGGCCTGCGCGATCGAAGCGCTGGACGCGGGCTGGTTGTTTCTGGTTCCGGATGCACCGGGTTCGGGATGGCTGCTTGCGGTGGGCGAAGCGCCGCTCGATCGAAGCCGCGTGATCGCCAAAATGATTTCACGCGCCGGTGCGGCCGCCGGCGAATTTCCGGCGTATCCGCAAATCGTATCGCCGCTCGCTGGCGAGGGATGGCTGGCGTGCGGATCCGCGGCGATGAGCTTCGATCCGATCTGCGGCGACGGAACCGGCAACGCGGTACGCGAAGCGATTCTCGCCTCGGCCGTGATCGGCGCGGCATTGAAAGGCCATGCGGCGGAATCGCTGATCGAGCATTATCAAGCTCGCCTGAAGCTCGGATTCAAGCGTCATCTGATGCTATGCCGCGATTTTTACCGCACGGGCGGGCCAGGCATCTGGTGGCGACGCGAGGCTGAGGCAATCGAAGAAGGAATCGTCTGGTGCGGCGCCGAGCCGCGATTCCGGTATCAACTGGCCGGCTTCGAATTGGCTGAGATCCCTCGGGCCGCCGTCCATCCGGGGTCGCCGGAATGAACCGATGCCAAATTCTTGGGAAATCTTCGTTTGGCTGCCGGCTCGCCGCGCCCTGTCGCGTCTCGAAAATCGCTCGCCGGAGCCGCGACCACAGGAAGCGGTTCAACCTCCGGTTTGACGGACTACTCCGGACCACCACTCTGCCGACAGACCCTTGACGTCGGACAATTTTCGTCATAGGATACTCCAGGTTAAATGGCTGATTTCAAGGTTGGGATTTCCGATTTTCAGGGCATATTTCTTAAACGATTCATGCGTTCCTGGTGGCGTTCGGTTTTGTTGTTATGTGCTTGCGTGTGTGGTCTGCTTTACACACAAGGACAGGGTCGGCTATTGCACGGCCAAACAGGTGCAGCCGACCGAGGCGTAAGCGGCGCAGCAACGGCGGGCGAGTTTGCTCCGGTTCTCGATTCTGAAAAACGCCCGATCACCGCCGGCGGATTCGTCAAGACCGGCCCCATCATCTTCCGCGACATCGCGGAACAAGCCGGATTGACCACCTGGCATCACACCATGGGTACTTTGCAAAAGCGGTATATTCTCGAAACCATCGGTTCGGGTGTTGCGCTTCTGGATTACGACAACGACGGCTGGCTGGATATTTATCTGGTGAATGGTTCGACCTTTGAAGCATTAAACGGCAAGGCTGCGCCTCCGCATGCGGCTCTGTTTCACAACAACCACGACGGGACTTTCACCAACGTCGCGGGGAAGGCTGGAGTCACCAATGACCGATGGGGGTTTGGCGTTGCCGTCGGCGATTACGACAATGACGGGTGGCCGGATCTTTATGTATCGAACTTCGGGAAAAATCGCCTGTACCACAACAACCACGACGGTACTTTTACCGATGTTGCGGAAAAAGCGGGTGTGACGCTGGGCAACTGGTCTACGGGAGCCACTTTCGGCGATTACGACGGGGATGGCAAACTGGATCTGTTTGTTCCCGGATACGTTCACTGGGACATGAATCATCTACCCACTCCGGGCTATGCCTTTTGCAAGTTTCGCGGTGCGAGCGTTTCGTGCGGACCACGAGGGCTGAAAGGCGAACCCGATCACCTCTTTCATAACAACGGCGACGGCACCTTCACCGATGTCAGTCAGAAAGCCGGCGTTTCCGATCCGAGTGCCCGTTATGGCTTTACCGCAACATTTGTCGACATCGACAATGACGGCAGGGTGGACTTGCTGGTTGCGAACGACTCGACTCCGAATTATCTATATCTCAACAAGGGAGACGGGACTTTTAAGGACCTCAGCTACTTATCCGGTTTTGCCTTGAACCAGGATGGACGCGAGACGGCCTCCATGGGTCTGGCCGTGGGGGATTACCGGAATACCGGGCTGGTCGACCTGTATGCGGGAACCTTTTCCGACGACTATAAGCCGCTGTTTCGCAACGACGGGAAAGCGAACTTTACTGAAATCAGTCCGGATATGGGCATCGCCGAGATCACCTATCCGTTCCTGACCTGGAGCACCGAGTTCATCGACTACGATAACGACGGGTGGAAGGATCTGCTGGCCATTAATGGTCACGTTTATCCGCAGGTTGACCAGCACCAATGGGGCACGTCCTATGCACAGCGCCCGTATCTGCTCCATAATCTGAAGCAGGGCGCGAGGTTTGAGATGGTTCCTGCGGTGGAGGGGACCGGCCTTGCGCTGGTGATTCCAGGCCGGGGCGCGGGCTTTGGAGACCTATTTAATAACGGGAAAATCGACGTAGTGATCAACTGCATGGATCATACTCCGGTGCTGTTGCACAACGTGAATCCGGATAAACATCATTGGGTGGGGTTGCAGTTAATCGGCGGCCCGAGAAGTCCGCGTGATGCGATCGGCGCCGCGGTTTACCTGACGGCGGGTGGTTTGCGGCAGCGGGGCGACGTGATGAGCGGTGGTAGCTATGAATCCTCGAATGACCAGCGTCTGCACTTTGGGATTGGCGACGCTACGACGGTCGAGGCCGTGGAGATTCATTGGCCCAGCCGGTCGGTGGAGCATGTATCGCTGCCGGCCGTGGATCGCTTCTACACGATCGAAGAAGGTAAGGGAGTAGTGCCGGGCATATATGACCATATGGCGTCCCGTGGAAGTCAAGGTGGAACGGAGCGGCAGCGCTGATCCGTGAAGAAAATGACGTCCACGCGACGCGGGCCAGTGGTAATTCTGATTCTGGCGGGAATGTTCTTGGTTTCGGCCAACGCGCAGTCCGGCGGGGACCGCAAAACGTACGCGGACGAAATTCGGAGGAGTTATAGCTTTCCTTTCGGTAAGAATCTCATTTCAGCGCCGGGAAATGCCGCCATTGCCGGTGACGACTTCATTCAGCCCGGAGCCTTCCCGAGCGCGGAATACTGCGGACACTGCCACCAGGAAGCGTATCATCAGTGGCGCGAGTCCTTGCACGCGAACTCCTTTCGCACGCCATTTTACCGGACGAGTGTAAACATACTGATCCGGACGAAAGGCGTTGAGTTTAGCCGGCATTGCGATAGTTGCCACAATCCGGTCGGGGTGTTCTCCGGAGCGTTGACTCCGGACTCGAAGGTGGATCGCAGCTTCGATGCCGATGGCTTGACCTGCATGACCTGCCACGCGATACAGGCGGTTCAGGCGACGGCCGGAAATGGCGGCTTCGTGATGGGAATTCCGTCGGCGATGCTGGACGAAAACGGCAACCGGATACCGGGCGAAGTTCCCGATGACGAGATTCGCCGGTATCCTGAACGCCATGCCCACGCGGTGATGCAGGAGTTATATAAGAAGCCGGAGTTCTGCGGCGCATGTCATAAGGCTAATCTGCCGCCTTCATTGAACGAGTATAAGTGGGTACGGGCATTTACTACTTATGACGAATGGCAGAATTCCAAATTTTCCAAGCGCAACCCTCTGAGCTTCTATTCCGCCGACTTCGCGACTTGCCAGAGTTGTCACATGCCGCGCCATCCACTGACGCTGCCGGATTCAGGGGCCAAGAATGACACCCTGGTTTCCCATCGATGGCTGGCGGGCAATACAGCAGTCCCGTTTTATTACGGCTTCGCCGACCAACTGAAACAGACCATCGAGTTTCTTCGGACGGGCCATTATCTCAACGTCGACTTGTTCGCGATCAAGAAAGGCGGAGATGAAAGACTGATCGCCCCGCTCGGCTCGGTTCCGTTTAAGCTTGCGCCCAATGACGTCCTGCAAACATATGTGGTAATTCAGAACCGCGGTATCGGCCATTCTCTGATCCCCGAGGTGCGCGATTTATACGAGGCTTGGGTTGAGTTTACGGTGACGGACGCGGGCGGCAAAGAGCTATATCACAGCGGCTTTTTGGAGGCGAACGGCGCTCTCGATGATCGCGCGCATAGCTTCACCAACCGCCTGGTGAACACGGATAACGCGTTTGTCGACAATCACCGGGTCTGGAATATTCGAGCCGTCGCCTACGACAATACCATTCAGGCCGGCCGTTCCACCTTGGTCCGCTACGAATTTCGCATTCCGCCGGATGCCAAAGGTCCTTTGACGGTTACAGCTCGCGTGAATTATCGCCATCTTCGCCAGAGCTATCTCAATAATGTCTTAGGACCGGACCATCCGGAATACCCGGTGGTCGAGTTGGCCTCGCGCAGCCGGACGATCAAGCTCGGAGAGAATAAGCCTTCCGCCGCGGACGCGCGGGATAATCCGGAATGGATGCGCTGGAATAACGCCGGAATCGCGTTTCTCGATCAACTGCAATATGCCGAGGCGGTCGCGGCTTTCAGCGAAGTCGTCAGATTGCGCCCAGACTATGCGGATGGCTACACGAATATTGCGTTGACGAATATCGCTTGGGAAAAATATGAGTCCGCTCGCGCCAGTTTGGCGCGGGCGCTGGCTCTGAGCCCGAAGGATGCACGGGCGCTATACTACCTGGCGCTGGTCGAAAGGCGGTCTGGAAATCCTGAAGCGGAAATGGCTGATCTTAAAGAAGTCGTGCGCCAATATCCGGATTCGCGCGACGCCCGGCGCGAGTTGGGAGCCGCGTATTACCGGCGGCAGATGTATCCTCAGGCGGTCGAACAATTTGAGACCTTACTTTCGATCGATTCCGACGACCTCAGCGCGCACTATAACCTCTCGCTTCTGTACCACCGCTTAGGGATGGAAGAAAAGGCCGAAACTCAGGCGAAGCTGTACGAAATAAAGAAGGCCGATCCGGAAGCTGCGGTGAACTCGCTGACCTTCCTTCAGGACCACCCGGAATTTTCGACCGAGATCGAAAGCTCGCCCTGGCATTTGCACACGGATCTGGCTGCCCCGCCGCAGCCGGAAACGGTGCGTGGCAACGATTCCAGTTCGAGTTACAAGCCCTCGGTACCCGTCAGTAGAAGCGTGGGGACGGAAGCATGCCCGTGGCTCAATAACGCAACCGCGAGCGGAATCATCGGTGCAGCGCCGGTTTCGACAGTAACGCATGAAAATGGCAATCCCGATGACGCGACTTGCCGGTTCCTCCGAAATGGCGGTCAGGCCGAGTTGCGGATTGAGGTGCTGACCATGCAGACTCCGCCGAGCGAGTTCGCCTCGCATGCGGCACACTGCGGCTCCGATTCTACGCCGTTAAAAGCAATTGGCAACGAGGCCGTGGTATGCCGCCCGGAAGGAGGACAACGAGGGAAGCGCGCCGCCCGGCTGGTGGGCCGGGTGCGAAACAAACTTTTCACGGTTCTGGTTGTTACCAGCGATTCTTCGACTTCGCTGAAGATACTTCGGGAAAAGGTCCGAGCCGTGGGCGAGCAAGTGGCGGGGAACCTGTTTTGAGTAAGCTTTTCACGACTTTGCTGGCGATTTTTCTAGCTTCGGCTCAAACCGATTTCGAGACGCAGTTCGTAAGCGGTCTCAAGGCCCTGAATGCGCATAACCTTGCTGCGGCGGAAATCAGTTTGCAAGCCGCCAGCCGGTTGCAACCGACGAACCCGCGGGTGTGGGTGGCGCTGGCGCAAACCTGGTGGAAAATGCAGAAACCGGCGCTGGCCGCGGAGGCCGCGCGGAAGGCCGAAACTTACGGCGCCAAAGATACGGCGACCCTGCGCAGCCTCGCCATCTTCTATTCCGAGCAAAAGAAGTTTGCGAAAGCGGGGGATATGGAAGCGAGGTCTGCGGCACTGGACGAGCTTCACGACCCCGCGGCCCCGGCCCGCGCCATGGTCGACTACCTGCAAGCAGATCAGCCCAAGAAAGCAATCGAGGTCGCGCGGGCGACACCGGGATGGGAAACCAGGGACGATATTCGCAATCTGCTGGGGAAAGCCTATGAGGCTGACGGACAGATCCTCAAAACCATACCGGAGTTACAGGAAGCCATCCGCCTCAAACCTGGTGAAGAGTCTTATTATTTTGATCTTATGCAGGTCCTGCTCAATCACTTTAACTTCGACGCCGCGATCCAGGTAGGCCAAGCGGGCCGCAGAATCTTTCCGGCAAGTGCGCAGATGACGCTGGCGCTTGGCGTCGCCTATTATGGACAGAATCAAGCCGATGCGGCCATCGACGCCTTCCTGGCAACGATTGATCTTGATCCTCAGGTGAAACAACCCTATCTTTTTCTTGCACGCCTGATCAATCAGGCGCACGATAAGCTACCGGGGATCACCCAGCGGTTTGTGAAATATCAGGAAGCAAATCCGCGGAATTATCTGGGATATTTTCTATGCGCGAAAGCTTTGATCGCGAGCACCAGTGACCCGGAAGCGGCAGAAAAATTGCTGCGGAAATCGATCGAGCTCAACGAAAAATATTGGGAATCGCACTTTGACCTCGGAATTCTGCTGATGAATCGACGTAGTTTCGCGGAGGCCGCGAAGGAATTCCGGCGCAGCACCGAGCTGAACCCGACCGATCCCGCCACGCATTACCGCCTGTTTCGGGCGCTGGCCGCTTTGGGCCGGACCAAGGAAGCAGAAGCGGAACTGGCTCGTCAGCGCAAGGTATCGGCGGAATACGAGGCCAACCGGAGCCGGGCGTTAAACGGGGTAAAGCATCTCGAAATTCCGGCGCTCGCACCTCGATAGTTCAGGGCGAGCGAAGGTAATTCCTGAAATATCCCTCAAATCCCCGCGAGAAACACTGAAGTTGTGGCTAAAAAAGCCTTGACGCGTATATTTGCCCGTGATACTATCCGCTGAGTTGTATCGATGGAGGAACGATGCCACGTTTTTGCAGCGGCCCTCGACTGGCCCTTCTTGCGCTGTGTTGCGGCAGCGCCCTGTTGGCGCAACGGGATCTTGCGACCCTCGTCGGGACGGTCAAGGACCCCTCCGGCGCCGTGGTTCCCAAAGCGACAGTCAAGATCACCAATAGCGCGACCAACGAGGTTTATACGGTCACGACCAACGACGCCGGCGAGTTTGTCCGTCCGGCGCTGCGTCCATCCACCTACTCGGTGAGCGTCACCGCGCCGGGCTTTCAGACCGCGCAACAAAACAACGTGGTTCTGCTCTCTGGAGCACGAACAGGTGTAGATATTACCCTGGTCGTCGGTAATGTTGGTCAGACGGTGGAAGTCCAAAGCGCCGCGCCCTTGCTGCAAACCGAGAGCGATCGGGTGGGCACAGATTTGCCCAGCATGTCGGTATCGGAAATACCGCTGGGGGCGACGCGTACGTTTACGTTCCTGGCGCGTCTCTCTCCGGGTGTGCTTCCCGGTGAACCGGGGTCTCGCGATGTGGCGGGCGGCGGGATGTCGGCAAATGGTGTGCGGTCGAACGGGCAAAATAACTTTTTGTTGAACGGTGTCGACAACAACGTCAACACGATCGATATCCTGAACCAGAGTTCTTTCGCCGTGGGACCTTCGGTGGAAGCAATCAGCGAAATGACCGTTGAAACCAACGGCTATAACGCCGAATACGGCCGTGCTGCCGGCGCAGTTGTCAACATCAACATCAAATCCGGAACCAACGAAGTACACGGCGAAGTTTTTGAGTTTCTCCAGAACCGGGATCTTGATGCGAACACTTGGACCAATGACCGCGGAGGCATACGGAAAGGGACCTTCGAACAGAACCAGTTTGGCGGCACCCTGGGCGGCCCGATCATCAAGAACAAGCTTTTCATTTTCGGCGATTACCAGGGAACCATCATTGGCTCCTCGGGTGGGCTGGGGGGACTTGGTTTCGCCGGCATTACCACCATTCCGACGCCTGCCATGACGCAAGGAAACTTCGCGAGTCTTCTTGGCCCGGACGGGAAAGGCGTCATCTATGACCCGGCATCAACGGTCGGCACCGGTGCGGCTCCTACATCCCGCACGCCGTTTGCCGGAAATATTATTCCGCCGAGCCGTTTTGATCCGGCAACGGCCAAGATCCTGCAGTTGTTCCCCGCGCCCAACCTGCCGGTTGCCGTCGGCGCCACTCCAGTCAATGATTACTCCTACAGCACGCCGGGATCTGCGGGTACGCACCAGGGAGACGCGCGCGTCGACTACCAGTTGAGTTCGAAAAGCACGCTTTTCGGCTCCCTGAGCTGGTCGGATAATAGCTCCGTGAGTACACCACCGTATCCGGGAGCTCTCGATGACAGTGGGTTTACGGGCGCCAGCCAGTACATTCTCAACCGCAATGCACAGATCGGCTATACGCGGGTGTGGAGTCCCACGGTGGTCACCGAAAGCCGCGCCGCCTTTACGCGCCTGGTGGTCGCGCGCCATGTCTATGACCCCGGGACGGACGAATACAAGGCCTTCGGCATCGGTGGTTACGACCCGACGAATGCGTATACCGACAACGGCGGCCTTCCGCAGTTCACTCCATCCGCCGGTTATTCGGGTTTCGGAGGGGGCACGTATACTCCGTCGCCGGAGTACAACAATGTCTGGGATTTCGTTCAGAACGTGGCGATCAGCAAAGGCTCCCATGCCTTCAAAACCGGGTTCGAGTTCCGGTCTATAAAGTTTCCATTCATGCAGCTTCCCGCGACTCACGGTCAGGTCACTTACAGCAACAATGAGACTGCATTTCCCGCCCTCACCGAAACGCCGATTGGGACCATCGGCAGCATCACCGGCGACCCAATCGCTTCCGCGCTGCTGGGCCAGCCGGATACTTCTCTGATGTCGACGACGAATTTTATGTCGCCAGAGAGGGTCGCCTATGCCGGTTATGTTCAGGACGACTGGAAGGTCAACTCGAAACTCACTGTAAACCTTGGGATGCGCTACGAGCTGTGGTCTCCCATCGGCGAGCAATGGGGCAGGCAAGCGACTTTCAATCTTCAGACCAACACTCTGACCATCCCGCAGGGCCCCAATTGCAACGCGGCGCTGCCGCCGAATTTTGCGACTCAGTTCCCGACCGTTGTCGTGGATCGATGTGACGCGAGCAAATATATGGTTCGCTGGGATAAGTTCGACTTTGGCCCGCGCATCGGCATCGCGTATCGATTCGCGAACAAGATGGTGCTCCGGCTCGGCTACGGGATCTTTTATGGCGGCGAGGAAAATCAGGGAGGAAGCCCCAACCGCGCAGAGGGTGTTCCGTTCAATGAAACGGTTACTTTTTCCAGGGCGAACGGAATCTCGAGTTTCATCGGCATTTCCGATCCGCTGTGTACCGGGTGCGATTTCATGCCCGGTGGACTTACCGGTGGATACCCGTCGAATCCTTTCGTCTATAATGCGCCCATCAAGCTGCTGGGAGTGCAGCCCGACTTCGATAATCCCATGGTTCATAAATGGAACCTCATTATCCAGCGGGAGTTACCTGGCAACATGTCGGCAGAGGTGGGTTATACGGGTAACCACCAGGCCCACCAACTGATCCTCGGCGACACGGATACGTTCCCCAATCTGGGCACCACCAATTCTGCGATTACTTCCACCACGCTTCAGGAAATCGGACCGGCTTGCGCGTCTCCGACCTGTGTTTCGGTAGGCAATGGTCTGACCGAGACCGTCTCTAATGGTTTTGGGAATTATAATGCGGTGGACGGGAAAGTCGAAAAGCGATTCTCGCAAGGCTTGTATTTCGTCTCGTCATTTACCTGGAGCCACACTTTGGCGAACTCGTCAACCCCGCTCAGCGGGTCGACGAATTTCGGTTTCCCGAACGATACCAATTGGGCCTCGGGATATTCCGATGCGGCGTGGAATATCCCTCTCGCTTTCACCACCGGGTTCAATTATCAACTTCCCTTCGGCAAGGGCAAGAAATGGGGCGCGCATTTCAACCGGGCAACCGATGCGGTGCTTGGCGGATGGCAGACCAATGGTCTTCTGACCCTTCGCTCGGGAGTTCCCTACACGATAAATGGCTCCGGATGCGAGGGAGTCTGGAACCGCTGCGAGCCGAATATCGTCTCAGGATACACAGCCGATCAGGCTCCCTCCAGCGGGCGCACTGCGAACGAGTGGTTCAATCCCAACGCCTACACGGTAGCAGCTCCCCTAACGGGCGGCGATCTAGGCATCCAGAATATGGTCGGTCCACCCACCAAGACATTGGACTTTTCCATGTTTAAAACATTCGCGCTCACCGAACGCTTTAACCTTCAGTTCCGCGCGGAGTCGTTCAATATCACCAACCATCCGGTGCTGAACATTCCCGACGCCAATCTGTCCGACTCCAAGGCATTGGGCGGGAGCGGCGCCTTCGGCGAGATCACCAGTGGCATCGCCGGCTCCGAACGGCACCTTCAGTTCGCGCTCAAGCTGTTGTGGTAACCGCGAAAGGCGGCATCGGGTTGCATTCCGGCCGCCAAGCAGATATGCTGAGAGGCCGGATCGGGTAGCCTTTATGAACCGGAGAGCCTTCCTTTCGGGCGTAGCCCTTGCCGGAATGCGCGCCGCCGACGCGCAGCGCGAACTGCTCATGCCCAGCGATCAGCCGGACGAATATAATTTCCGGCTGATGTGGTACAACCCCGTTCCGGCTTTGGATCTGCGCACGTACCAGCTGCGCATTGGCGGCCTGGTGGACAAACCGCAAACGTTGGCCGTGGCGGATCTGCGCCGGCTTCCGCAAGAAACGCAAAGTTCCCGCCTCAAGTGCGTACAGTGTTGGTCGTCCAGGACCGAATGGGGCGGGTTCCGCTTCGGACATTTGATGGAGCTGGCCAAACCCAAGAAAACCGCGCACGCGGTCCGCCTGGATTGCGCGGATAAATGGTACGAGTATTACACGCTGGACCAGATTCTGGCTCCGCGCGTGATGCTGGTTTTGGATATGGCCGGCAAACCCCTCGCAGAGCGGCATGGCGCGCCGCTGCGTATCCTTGATGCGGGCCGCTATGGCTACAAGTCCGCGAAGCTGATCACGTCGATTACCTTCGTCGAAGAGGGCAAGGGCAGCATGGCCTGCGATATCGGCCCTTATTACACTCCCGGCGGCGAGATCCAGGCGGGTTACGACCATCCGCTCGATGTGGGCCAAGGCGTCCGGCGGAAAATCAGCGGCGGCGAGATTACCGGCTACTGATGTTTCTTATTTCCAAGCGTCGTTTTTTGCAGTTGGCCGGCCTTTCGATTGCAAACCGGATCCTGCCGTCGCGCCTGTTCGGAGCCGGCCCGCAGCCCCATACCGACCGCAAGCTGATTATCGTAACGTTCGGCGGCGGGGTGCGCTACTCAGAGACGTTCGCGCCCCAGGGTCTGCATAACATCCCCCGCCTGGCCGCATTGGGCCCCACGGGCCATTTCTTCCGAACCTGCCGTAATCAGGGTGTGCTCTCCCATTTCAACGCCACCGGCAGCATTCTGACGGGCAATTGGCAGCGGGTGGACGATTTTGGCCAGCGGCCTCCGGATTCGCCGACGATTTTCGAATACTATCGCAAGCAGAGCGGCGCCGGTCCCCTGGATGCCTGGGTCATCGCGACCAACAAGAGCTTCGCGCAAATGGGTTGCGGAGCCGACCGGAATTTCGGCCCGTCGTATGGCGCGAACGTGGTGCTGCCGAAGCAGCTTTTGCTCGATGCCGTCGGTGATGTCGTGAAAAGCAAGGCAGGAAGCGGCGTAGCCGATCGAAACAACGTTCTCAACCATCTCGAGTCGGTCCTGGCAGAGGGTTATGAGGGCGTGGGCTGGACGATTTTTAAGGCCGGACGGCAACTGGATCGCGCCGTGCGGGAGAGCCTGACCCACGCCTTGATCGAATACATGAATGGCCCGGAGATGCCGAGCTCAGGGGACGAGTTGACCTTTTTCGTCGCGCGGGAAATTATGCGCGAATTTGCGCCGCGTCTGATCCTGGTCAATTTCTGGGACATGGACGTCGCGCACTGGGGTTCCTATTCTCTGTATTTGCAGGCCATCACCCGCACGGACCGCGTCACCGGAATGTTGTGGGACGAAGTCCAGTCCAATCCGAGCTATAAGGACAAGACCACCGTGCTGATTCTGCCCGAGTTGGGACGGGATGGCGATCAGAACGCGTCCAATGGTTTTCTGAACCATCGCACCGGCGATCCTTCCTGCCGCGATTTGTGGTTACTGGCTCTCGGCGCAGGCGTCCCAGCCGGCGAAACCGAACGCCCGGTGGCGCATGTGGATGTAGCCGCGACCGCTGGAGAATTGCTCGGCGTCGGCCTGGGGCCGATGACCGGTAGCCTGCTGCGCGAGATTGTTTAGCTATGGCGGGAACGCCAAAACTGTCGCCGGTTCTCCAGGCCCTGATCGATAAGGGTCTTCTGGACCGTCTTCCGCCCACCTTTTCGACATTTTTCTTCGAACAGTTTCAGCGCTGGGATTTGCTTTTTCCCGCCGAACAGCATTATCACGAACGTCTGTTCCTCCTGCTCGACCAATCGGACCCGGCCGCCGTCGAATCTCTTTTCGCTCCGCTTCGCGAAGTGGAGCGGCGCATGGGAATCAACGAAAAAACCTGGCCTCGCCGGCGCTTCGATCTTGATCAGGTGGAGTTTCTCAACCAGAGCGCTTATTACGCCGAGTGGCGGCAGGCGATCTCCCGCATATTTGGGCGAATCGACCCGTTGTTGGACGCCGAGACCGCGCGCCACGGTAAGCCCGCGCTCGTCGTTGTCACGGCGCCGCCGGAACTGGCCGCCAGCGCCGACCGGATGTGGCTCCGCATCCGCAGCCGCGGCAAATCCATTCCCGTCATTCCGCCCGATAGCGACAATTATCTCGAACTGGCGCTCAGCGACGGCGCTGGGAAATCAATCTTTGAGATGCACGCTAATGATCCTTACGACTCCTGGTCCATCTCCGTGGTAAGCGGAGTCGGCGCTGCGGGAAATGTGGTGCGTCTGGGTTATGACGAGCTGAAGAACTACCGCTCGCGCCTGATGCAGGACGTGCGGAAAATGGTGGAATCGGGTGCCGTTCGCACGCCCCAAGAGTTGCTCGATCAATTAAAGAAGCTGAACGTGCTTCCCTCGGAAGGAAATTTCGCCGGGGACCCGGTTCTCTCCGAATTTATACGCGCTGTGCTTTTGACCGGAAATGGCACGTTGCTGATTAACAATACTTTCGTCGAATGGGCCGCGATTCAAGCCGTGCGGCGCGCCAGGCCCTCGTCGGTTCTCATCTCTTTCGGCGTGCGCAACAAGCTGAAGCCTTTCAGCAGCATGCTGATCTACACGGACCAGGCGACCGCGAGTCCGGTTCCCGACCAGATGGACAGCCTGGGAACTTATGTAGACCTGGAGATCTTTTATCAATATATCTGGCAGGAGTTCGAAAAATACGCCGAATACCGGAACAACACAGCCTATCTGTTCCTCGCCGACGGTCTCGATGCGCTTTTCTGCATCGCTCCGCCCGATTTTCCGCTGTTGAACGCCAAGGGGCCGCTGAAGCTTCCGGAAGTTTTTGGCGCTGCCAAGGAGTGGCTGAATGTTTGAAAGCGCCGCGCGCGACGCCTTCGAAGGAAGTGTTTTTTTTTGTTGTTGAAGCCTTCGCGCTCTATTTTCGCAGCCGTCCTGGTGGCTTTCGCGGCCAGCCCGTTCTTCACTTTGCCGCGCGCCGCCACCGCCGCTGGTACGCTCTTGTCCGGAGCGCAAGTCTCCCCAAGAGTTCGGCTGGTGCTCGAACGATCCTGCCGTGACTGCCATTCCGAAGCCACGCGTTATCCGTGGTACAGCTACGTGCCGCCGGTCTCCTGGCTGATCGCCAGAGACGTAAGCCGCGGCCGGACGCATTTAAACTTCTCCAAATGGAGTGAATATTCGCTCATCCGCCGGGAGCGGGCGCTCTCGGAAATCGCCAATCAGGTGAAGGACGGCGACATGCCGCTTTTTCCGTATACGCTGTTGCATCGCAATGCCCGCCTTTCAGGACCGGATGCCGAAGCGATTTTCGAGTGGACCCAGACGGAACGTAAACGTCTGATCATGAAGAATCTCACAGTGGAGGATCGATGAGGTGTTGGGTTGAGCCGGATCCTGCATTACGATATCATTTTCCGGAAACAATAATCTCGAAGAATAAAGGAGTCGCTGAATGTTCCGTCTTT
>Ga0335073_10004587_pt1 | contig 19306 bp, 19 predicted proteins | sample Lox_Sample_22_FD_207093 | JGI IMG/M metagenome (GOLD analysis project Ga0335073, IMG submission 207093) | Soil microbial communities from Loxahatchee National Wildlife Refuge, Florida, United States - Lox_Sample_2.2 | ecosystem: Environmental > Terrestrial > Soil > Wetlands | place: USA...
CCTGGATCGCCGACCAACAGCAGCGCCTCGAGGCGGCGCAGATAGCGGTCCGAGCGCCAGTCCTTGGCGAGCTCGATGGCGGCGCGGGTGAGATTGCCGTACTTCTCCAGCTTGCCCTCGAAGCGCTCGAAGAGCGTGAAGGCGTCCGCCGTCCCGCCGGCGAAGCCGGCGAGCACCTTGTCGTCATAGAGCTTGCGCACCTTGCGTGCGTTGCCCTTCATGACCGTGTTGCCGAGCGTCACCTGGCCGTCGCCGGCCAGCGCCACGACGCCGTTGCGCCGTACGCCGAGGATGGTCGTGCCATGGGGGTCGAAGCGCTGTGAATCGGTCATCCAGCCTCGCAATTCAAGGGCTATTTCGCAGGCGTCTTGGCCCGCCGCGCCCTGGGGTGGGTGGCGTCGTAAATGCGGGCAAGGTGCTGGAAGTCAAGGTGGGTGTAGATCTGGGTCGTGGCGATATCGGCGTGACCCAGGAGCTCCTGCACGCCGCGCAGCTCGGCGCCCGACTCGAGCAGGTGCGAGGCGAAGGAGTGCCGGAAGAGATGGGGATAAACGTGAGCGGAGAGGCCCTGGCGGCGCGCCCAGTACGCGACCCGCAGCTCGACGGCGCGCCGGCCGAGCCGCCGCCCCGAGCGTCCGACGAAGAGTGCCTGCTCGTCGGGTCGTGCGAGGTCCGCGCGCTCGCCGAGCCACTGCTCGAGCGCGCGGATCGCCATCCGGCCCATCGGCACCACGCGCGCTTTGCGTCCTTTGCCAAGCACGTGCACCGTGCGATCACGCAGGTCGAGAGAGCCGAGGTCGAGCCCGACGATCTCCGCCAGCCGCAGGCCCGAGGAATAGAGCAGCTCCATGATGGCCCGGTCACGGGTGGCGAAAGGCTCGCCGGCCGGGATCTCGAGCAGGCGCGCCATCTGGTCGGCATCCAACGTCTCCGGCAGGCGACGCGCCGCTTTGGGCGCGCGCACGTCCTGGCCGGGATTGCTGCGAATCCGTGCGACATCGCGTTCCCCATCGTCGGCGGCCGCCCTTCGCAACGCATGCGCCTCGCGTTGCAGGAACTCGTAGAAGCTGCGCACCGCGGACAGCCGCCGTTGGATGCTGCGCGGCCCAAGGCCGCCGGCGTGCAGGCGCGCCGCGAATGCGCGCAGGTGGCCGCTGTCGAGAGCGGTCCAGCTCTCGAGGCCAGAGCGGTCACAGTAGGCTACCAGCGCCTGCAGGTCGCGCGTGTACGCGGCCACCGTGTGCGGCGAGCATCGTCTCTCCACCGCGAGATAACGGCTGAAGCGCTCGATCCATGCGAGGGCGGCCGGAGTCATGGGGTGCGACCTTGCTTATTTATTGGCGAAAATCGTCGAGATGATTTTCGCGAGACCCTACACTTTTCGCCGCGGGCCAGGGGACGGCCCTGGCCCGCTGTGTCATCGCCAGTGAGCCGCTGCCTGCGAGCGTCAAGCGCCCGGGCCCGTGGCCAGCGAGTCGGTGATGAGATCGGCCATGCGCGCCAGGAACTCGGTGCTCATGCCGGGATGGAAGCGATCGCGGTCGGTGCTGCCGAGGGCGAGCACACCGAGCGGGGCGCTCGGGCTGGCGGCGCCGGCCGTGTCGCCGTGCGGCAGGAGCGGCACCAACGCCACGGAACCGATGTCGTTGGCATCCTGGCCGAAAAGAAACTCGCGCTGCGTGTCGCGCACCTGACCGCATCGCGGCTTGCCGCTGGCAAACAGTGTGTCGAAGGACTTGAGCCCCGCATCATCGCGCCCGATCGAGCGCACGAACCGCTGCGGCGCGAGGTCGGGATACTCGCCAATCAACACGAGCACACCGTGGAAGGCATCGAAGTCCTCGCGCAGGCTGGCTTCGATCAGCGCAACGGCCTCGGCGCGCGAGCGAGCGCGCAGCAGCTTGCGCGTGAAGCGGTGGAGCTTCTCCGCGATGGCGTCGTTGGCGCGTGCGACGCTCACCAGCTCCGCGAGCTTGTCCTCGAGCCCGGCGTGCTTCTCGCGCAGGACCTCGATCTGCCGCTCCACCAGCGAGATGGTCGAGCCGCCCCGGGCGTGCGGGACGCGCAGCCGCAGCAGCAGGGCCTGATGGCGCTCGAAGAAGTCCGGATTGTGCTGCAGATACGCTGCGATCGCGTCTTCTTCGTTTTCCTTGGCGGCCAACCCTCGGGCTTCTCTCGTAGTCATGCTCTTCAAACCTCTATCTGGCCTGCGAAGGATACCTCTGCGGCTCCCGTCAGCCAGATGTTCGCTCCCGGACCGTTCCAGTTTACTCGCAACTCGCCGCCGCGCACGCTGACGTGAACCTCGCGGTCGAGCTCGCCCCAGAGCCGCCCCACCGCCACGGCGGCGCAGGCGCCCGTGCCGCAGGCGAGGGTCTCGCCGGCGCCGCGCTCGTACACCCGCAGGCGGATGTGACCACGGTCGACGATCTGCATGAAGCCGGCGTTCACGCGCTTCGGGAAGCGTGGGTGGCGTTCGATCGCGGGGCCGAGCCGCTCCACGGCGGCCGTTTCGACCGACGCCACCGCGAGGACGGCATGCGGGTTGCCGATCGACACCGCGCCGATCTCGACGCCGCCGCCCGGCAGCTCGAGCGGGTAACGCTGCGCCTCCGCCTGCGCATCGAAGGGAAGTGCGCTCGGGTCGAAGCGCACCGGCCCCATGTCCACCGATACCCGGCCTCTTTCCAGAATGCGCGCCTGAATCAGCCCCGCGGGACTATCCATGGTGACCGCGCCGGAGCGCGCGAGGCCCCGCGCCGCAAGGAGCGCCGCGATGCAGCGCGCACCGTTGCCACACTGCTCCACCTCCATGCCGTCCGCATTGAAGATGCGGTAGAACACGGCTGCGTCCGTGCGCCTGGATGTCTCCAGCAGGAGAGCCTGATCGAAGCCGATCCCGGTGTGGCGGTCCGCCAGGCGGCGGATGAGCCCGCCGTCGAGCGCCGCCGCGCCCGGGGCGTCGAACACGGCGAAGTCGTTGCCGAGCCCGTGCATCTTGGTGAACTCGATGCGCATCACGGAGAGCAAGCATAGCTCATAATCGAAACCGCTCGCGCAGTTCCCCGGCCATCCGCCGGCTGACCGCCAGCGGCGCCTCGGAGCCGCGCAGCCGCACGAAGTACTGGCCGTCGGCATTGCGCTCGATGCGGTCGAGATGGCGCACGGCAACCAACGCGTTGCGGTGAATGCGCACGAAGTCGGGTGCCAGCTCCTCCTCGAGCGCGCGCAGCGAGTCCTCGATCAGATCCTCGCCGCGCAGGTGACGCACGGTGGTGTATTTCTGCTCAGCGAGAAAATACTGCACCTCCTCGACGGGAATCAGGCGCAGGCCTTCGCGGTGGCGCGCGGCGATGTGCGTGCGGCGCTCGGCTTTCGCGGCCGCTGCGAGGCGCTGCAACTGCGGCCGCGTCAGGCGCCCCGCCTGCACGAGGGCGGCGGCCAGCTTCTCCTTGCGGATGGGCTTGAGCAGGTATCCTACGGCTCGTGTCTCGAAGGCGTTGACGGCGTACTGATCGTATGCGGTCGTGAAGATCACCGCCGGCGGCTCCTCCAGGGTGCTCAGGTGGCGCGCCGCCTCGATGCCGTCCATCCCGGGCATCCGGACATCGAGCAGCACTACGTCCGGCGAGAGGGCGCTCGCCTGGCTCAGCGCCTCGGTGCCGGTGCCCGCCTCGCCGACGATCTCGGCATCGCCTATCTCCGCGAGCAGGCTTCGCAACCGCTCGCGCGCCGGCGGCTCGTCATCCACGATCAGTACCTTGAGCATGCGGCTCGCTCAGGCCCTGTCAGCGCGCACTCACGTGGGGGAAGCGCAGGGTCACGATGTACTCCTCGTCGAAGCGACCTGACTTCACGAGGGCGCGCTCGCCGTAAAGCAGCGCCAGCCGCTCGCGGATGTTGGCGAGGGCCACCCGGTTGCCTTCGCGCTCGCGCTCGCGGGCAGCTATCGGGTTGCGGACGACGATGGTGATGAGCTCGCCCGCGAGCTCGCCCACGACGCTGACCGTGCCACCCTCCGGCCGTGGCTCGATGCCGTGATAGATCGCGTTCTCGATCAGCGGCTGCAGCAGCAGACCCGGGACGCGCGCGTCCGGCGGCAGCCTGTCGACATCCCACCTCACTTGCAGCCGCGGACCGAGGCGCAACTGCTCGATCCGCTGATAGGTGCGCGCCACCTCGAGCTCCTCCTCCAGCGTGATGGTTTGATGCTGATCGCTCAGGGAGGCGCGGAAGAGATCGGCCAGGTCCTGCACCGCCTGCTCGGCGAGCACCGCGTCGGTGCGGGTGAGGGAGGCGATGGTGTTCATGCTGTTGAAGAGGAAATGGGGGCGAATGCGCGCCTGCAGCGCATGCACGCGAGCGGCAGCGCGCATCTCGATGTTACGCCGCCACTGGTGGGTTACGTAGAAATACCGCAGCGCCACGGCGATGACCACGAAGCCGATCGCCAGGTTGCGCAGCACGAACGGCCACATCGCGGCGGGGAAGAACGCGCTCGCGCCCGCCCCGACGGTGAACTCGCTGCGTCCGAGGAAGTACGCAACGGCCGAGATCGCGGCTATGGCGGCCAGGAGGAGGGTCAGCACCGCCGCCGAGCCGCGGGCGACGGTCAGCCGCTCGAGCGGCCTGCGCATCCAGCAAAGCAGCGCCGCGCAAATCAGACCGACCCAGAGGAGGAACAGCGAAGTGCGCGCGAGATCGCCCCAGAAATCGCTGCTCTGACTCGCGCCCTGACGGGCCAGCGCCAGCACCACCGCGGTCAGCTCGACGATCAGCACGATCGCGAGCGCCGCGCGTGAGGCACAAAAATCAGGGAGGTAGAAGGACTCCGCGCCGCTTTGCAGCGCCTGCCGCACGATCGCGCTTCGGGTCAGGCGGATGGAGCGCGCCCTCGCGAGGGTTCGAAGAGCTCCGCCTTCAGGCGAAAAGCGGCGGAGATGTCCTCGTCGCCATAACCGCGGGAGATGAGCTCCGCGTACTCGCTCAGCATCCGCTCGACCACCGGTAGCGCGACGCCAAAGCGTGCAGCCATGTCACGGCAGATCGTCAGGTCCTTGGCGTGCAGCCGGACGCGAAATCCTGCCGGATAGCTGCCGCGGGCCATGTTGGGTGCGCGGTGCACGAAGTACCAGCTGGAGCCGGCGCCCTTGCCCAGGGTCTCGATCAGCTTATCGAGGGGCAACCCCTGGGCGCGCGCGAATGCCATCGCCTCGGCGACGGTGTCGATGATGCCGGCGCACATGATCTGGTTGGTTGCCTTCGCCGCCTGGCCGCTGCCGGTGGGGCCAAAATGGCCGATGGTCCGGCCCATGGCGGCGAGCACCGGTTGGGCGCGCTCGAAAGCTTCGCTGCTTCCACCTGCCATGACGGCGAGAGTTCCCTCGCGCGCTCCTTCGACCCCGCCGCTCACCGGGCAGTCGAGGAACTCCACGGCCCGCTTGCCAAGGAGCTCGGCAGCCTTGCGCGCGGTGTCGGCCGCTACCGTCGAGCAGTCGATCACCAGGCTTCCCGGGGCCAACCCGGGAGCGAGCGCGCCTACCACCTCCAGCACATCATTGTCCGCCGAGACGCAGAGGACGACAGCGTCGACGGCAGCCGCCAATTCCGCGAGGGTCGCAGGCGCTGCAACGCCGAGCTCCTGTGCCAGCGAGCGCGCCTTGTCCGGCGTACGGTTCCAGACGGCGGTGAGCAGGCCGGCGCGATGGAGACTCCGCGCCATGTTGGTGCCCATGGCTCCTAGGCCCACAAAGCCTGTTTTGTTCATACGCGCGCCGTGCAGTGCGAAAGCAAGCTATTGAGCGGCGCAGGGCCGCTCCCTGTGCCGCAAGACCGAAAAGGCAACTCGATTGGCCGCTAAAACGGCCGCAGGCCAGTTTTAGCCAATATAAATATACTAGTTCCCCATCGACTCGTGTCGACCCCGATGTCATGAAGCGGCAGAACTTTGCGTCCAGGCACACGGACGTGCCCCGCCGCCGCAGGTGGCGGACGTTGAGCCAAAAACCACGCTTTTTGGCGCAACGGCGCTGGGCCGGGCAGGAGCCCGGATCCAGCGCTTCATCTTAGCTACCGCAATCGGCATCCATTTCCTGCTTGGCCTGGAGTCGGACGGCATCGGCCTGTGCATCGGAGAGGTACGTTCGGTTACCGCTCTTGTCGGTCGTATAGATGCGGCGCGAGTCGATCATCTTCCGGTATTGCTCCTTGGCCTGCGCGCATCGGGCCGCACGGGCCTTGGCCTCGTCCTGCTGCACGGACTGCGCCTCCTGCTGCTGCTTGAGGCCCTGGGAGGCGGCGTTGCTCTCGTTCTGGATGCCTTGCGTGGCGCTCGAGTCCGCCGGCCGGCGGATCGTATCGGTCCTCACCACCTTGGCGCCAGGCACCCACTGATCGGTGTAGTGCACTTGGCCGTGCGCGTCGGTCCATTCATAAACCGTATCGGCGCGCGCTGCGCCGACCGCGCCCAGAAGGACGGCCATCGAGGTGGCCAGCAGCAAGACGGTGGATCGTGACATGACCTTACTCCCCGGAGCACCGCCATTCTCCACCCTTGGCGGTGCCCCGTCCTTTGAACTCGGTCACACATAGTGGCGGCCGGCGCTCACAGAAAGAGCATTACATGTCGTAGGCCCGCTCGCCGTGGACGGCGATGTCCAGCCCCTCGCGCTCTTCATCCTCGCCGACGCGCAGGCCAATGGTCCATTTGACCAGGTGGAAGCCGACGGCGGCTACGACAGCGGTCCATACGATCACCACTGCCACGGCCTTGGCCTGGATGAGGAATTGGGCCCAGATGCCGGGATAGGCGCTGCCGCCCGGCCCACCGAGGGCCGGATCGTTGAAGATACCCGTGGTGAGTGCGCCAAAGATGCCCCCGAGCGCGTGTACGCCAAAGACATCCAGCGCATCATCGGTGCGGATCATTTTCTTGAGACCGGTGACGCCCCAGAAGCAAAGCGGGCCGACCCCGGCGCCGATCACGAACGCGCCCGGGATGCCGACGTTGCCGGCCGCAGGCGTGATGGCCACGAGGCCCGCCACCGCGCCCGAGGCCGCGCCCAGCATGGAGGGTTTGCCCTTGACGATCCACTCCGTACCCATCCAGGTGAGCACCGCCAGGGCGGTCGCGAGGTAGGTGTTCATGAAGGCGAGTCCCGCGGAGCCATTGGCCCCGAGGGCGGAGCCGGCGTTGAACCCGAACCATCCGAACCACAGCAGCGAGGCGCCGATCATGGTCATGGTGAGGCTGTGGGGCGACATCGGCTCCTTGCCGAGGCCGATGCGCTTGCCGAGGATGATGGCGCCCACCAGGCCCGCGACACCGGAGTTGATGTGCACCACGGTACCACCCGCGAAATCGAGCGCGCCCCAGTTCGCCAACAGGCCACCCACGGGGTGGTCGGCCGGGTTGACGTCGAGGCCCGGCACGTACCACACCATGTGCGCCACCGGGCAGTAGCAGAAGGTGAACCAGAACGCCAGGAACAACAGGATGGCGGAGAACTTCACCCGCTCGACCAGGGAGCCGAGAATCAGGCAGCAGGTGATGGCGGCAAAGGTGGCCTGGAAGCCGACGTACACCAGCTCATTCAGCACGACACCCTTGTCGAAGGTGCCGATGTTCGAGAACGCGCCGGTCGTTGGGTCGAAGGTGCCTGAGAGAAACAGACGGCTCAGACCGCCGATGAACTCGTTGCCCGCGGTGAAGGCAAGCGAGTAGCCGTAGATGCACCACAGGACGGTGATCAGGGAGAAGCCCACGAACACCTGCATCAGCACCGAGAGCATGTTCTTGGTGCGTACCAGGCCACCGTAGAAGAGCCCCAACGCCGGCACCGACATCAGCAGCACCAGGGCTGTGGAGGTCAACATCCAGGCCATGTCCCCCTTGTCGGGAGTGGCCGGGGCCGCGTCGGCCGCCCACGCCAGCGTTGGTACGAGGGTCGCGAGAGCCGCGACGCCCGTCATTCGACGAATCGCTTTGAAAAGGATCGGAGCGGTGCGCATGTAGTCTCCCGGGCGGTTCTCGAGTCTTTGGGCGCGTTTCGCCGCGATCAGGCCGCAAATGCCGGCTGCCGGATCGGTCTTCGCGCGCGTAAGCTAGTGAAGCGGGCAGTCGGAGTGCAGAATCCATGCCATTGCGATTTCCCTGTACTATCCGGGGCTTGCGGGGCCGCAGGCCCCCGTCCGCACTCATTCGGTGCCGCGCGCCGAAGCCCTCGCCCCACCCCGGGGCATCGCGCTTGGAGGTAAGAGACGATGGACAGCTTCCGGATCGATGAGATCGCCCGCCGACTGCTCGAGAGCGTTCCGCCGGCGCTTCGCACGATGCAAAAGGACCTCGAAACCAACTTCCGCGCCGTACTGCGCTCGAGCTTGGGCAAGCTCGACCTGGTGACGCGGGACGAGTTCGACACACAGACCCGCGTGCTGGAGCGCACGCGCGCGCGCTTGGCGGAGCTCGAAGCGCGACTGCAGGCGGTGGAAGACCAGTCCGCCTCCGCCGACAAGCCTCCCTCGTGAGCCGTTCAACGGCAAGTCATTGAGCCATGTCGCTGCCGGTCGTTGCCACCCTCTCCTGCCGGGCGCAGGTAGGCCTGGAAGCGCCGCTGGTGCACGTCGAGGTGACCGTAACGAGCGGCCTGCCTGCTTTCCACCTGGTCGGCCTGCCGGCCACCGTCGTCCGGGAGAGTCGCGACCGCGTGCAGGCGGCACTGCTCTCGAGCGGCTTCGAGTATCCCGCCGGCCGCATCGTGGTCAACCTCGCGCCCGCGGAGATCCCGAAGGAAGGCGGCCGGTTCGAGCTGCCCATCGCCCTTGGCATCCTGATCGCCTCCGGACAGCTCCGGCGGGCGCCGCTCGACGTCACGCCGCCCTGTGAGCTTTATGGCGAGCTGGGACTCGGAGGCGAAGTCAAATCCGTGCGCGGCATTCTGCTCGCGGCCGCTCATGGCAGCCGCGACGGACATGAGCTGATCGTCCCCGCCGCCAATGCGGATGAAGCTCTCGTTGCCGCCAAGACACCCGTCCGGGCCGCCTCGCACCTGAAGGAGGTCTGCCGACACCTGTCCGGCGAAGCACCGCTGCGCCTGCACGCGCGGTGCGGCCGTTCGCCTGCGCCACGCCTCGGCGCCGAGCCCGACCTCAGTGATGTCAGGGGACAGGTCCAGGCCAAACGGGCCCTCCTCATCGCCGCCGCCGGTTCCCACAGCCTTCTCATGATAGGTCCACCGGGCTGCGGCAAGAGCATGTTGGCGCAACGCCTTCCCGGCCTCCTGCCGCCGCTCGCCGAGGGTGAGGCACTGGATTGCGCCGCGATCGCCTCGGTGAGCTCCGCCGGTTTCAACATGATCGGCTTCGGACGCCGCCCCTTCCGGTCGCCGCATCACACCGCCTCGGCGGTGTCCCTGGTCGGCGGCGGCTCGAACGCGCGCCCCGGGGAGATCAGCCTCGCCCACCACGGTGTCCTGTTTCTCGACGAGCTGCCGGAGTTCGATCGCCAGGTCCTGGAGGCTCTGCGGGAGCCGCTGGAGGCCGGTGTCGTGAGAGTCGCCCGCGCCGCCGCGCACGCGGACTATCCGGCCGAGTTCCAACTGATTGCGGCGATGAATCCCTGCCCTTGCGGACATCTCGGCGATCCTGCCGGAACCTGCCGCTGCACGCCGGCTCAGGCGCAACGCTATCGCGGCCGCATCTCAGGTCCCCTGCTGGACCGGCTCGACATGCATGTGCAGATCCCGCGGGTCGAGGTCGGCGACTTCGACGGTCGCGCCGGCAGAGGCGAGCCCAGCGCCGCAATCGCCGCCCGGGTGGCCACCGCCCGATCGTTGCAGGTTGCGCGCCAGGGCCGCTGCAACGCGCGCCTGACCGATGCTCAGATGGATCAGTGTTGTATCCTGCAACCTCGCGCCCGCGCGCTGCTCGATCGCACGATGAAGCATCTGCGCTTCTCCGGCCGCACGCGTCAGCGGATCCTCAGGCTGGCGCGCACGATTGCGGACCTCGACGGAAGAGAGGCCATCGCCGACACGCACGTCAGCGAGGCAGTGATGCTGCGGTGCCTCGACCGGGAGCGGGTTACTTCTTCTTACCGCTGACCATCGCCGGGTCGACGAGCGAGACCATGTAATTCACGGCCTGCTCGACCATCGCATCCGGCACGTCGGTGCGGCCGCCCTTGGCGGGCATGGTGCCCGTGTCCCCGGTGAAGCCGTGCAGCGCATGATCGTAGAGGGTCGGCAGGCCCTTGGCGATGTGGGACGCCCAGGCCGCCTTGTCACCTGCCTTCGGCGCGCCGGCGATGCCGGCGCCGTGGCAGGCGCTGCAGGTCTGGTCGAAGAGCTCCTTGCCGCTGGTCGGCATGGCGAGGCCCGAGGAGCCGCCGCCGGCCTGCGCCGTAGCGCCCGCCGGCGGCGTGATCGCCAGGGCGGCGTTGTTCTGCCCCGCCACGGCCTCCTGCTCGGGCGGCGCGACGCGGGCTGCGACGCTATTGTAGTAATCCGGCCCGCTCAGCACCTCCTTGTCCTGCGTGGCGGCGCCGATGGTACGCGCTGCGACGAAGAACACGACGGCGAGGGCGACCAGGCCGCCGATCACCAGGCTGAACATGTTGATGAAATGGGTGTCCTGCTTGCTCACCGACGCCTCACACGGGACCTGCGAACACGAGGCGCGAAGTATAGCCGTTCGGCTGGCGCCTTCGTAAATGGGGTCGCGTGGGTCAGGTAAATGGCGCCAGGCCATGCATCCGCGTATCATTTCCGATCCCCACCCGGGCGGCGCGCCCGTAGCTCAGTTGGATAGAGTGGCAGCCTCCGAAGCTGCAGGTCGCTGGTTCGAATCCAGTCGGGCGCGCCAATCAATTCGTTTTTCCGATCAGCACGAGCGCTGGTTCGACAAAATCGCCTGGAGCGATTTTGGACCGCGCGGAGCGCGGGCCCGAAGGGGCGCCGGCCATGGACGGTCAAGGCGCAATCCAGTCGGGCGCGCCAATCAATGCGAGCACATGGGCTCGACCGTGCCCCGGCGCGAGCCGTAGCGGCAGGCGTATCCCCGAGTGAGCTCCGCGCCGAACAGGAACACCTCGGCCGAGTAATACACCCAGAGCAGCACCACGATCACCGAGCCCGCCGCGCCATACGTCGAGGCGACGGTGCTGCTGCCCATATAGAGGCCGATCGCATACTTGCCCACGGTGAACAGCACCGCCGTGATCAGCGCCCCCGCCACCACATCCTTCCAGGCGAGCCTCACGCTCGGCAGCACTTTGTAGACGGTCGCAAAGAGCAGCACCGCCAGGCCAAAGGAGATCAGGGCACTCGTCGAGCGCAAGACGACTCCGACGATGAAGATGCCGCGTGACAGCGCCTCGAGCGCGCCCAGCGCGGCGCCGAAAAGCAGGGACACCAGGAGCAGGAAGCCAAGCGACAGGATCAGCGCGATCGAGAGCAGCCGGCTCTGCAGATAATCCCAATACCACCGTCGCGTCTCGGGCCGGACGCTCCAGATCTCGTCCAGACCGGATTTAAGCTCCACCAGGGCTATATCGGCGCTGAACAGCAGCGTTACGATGCTGATGGCGGTCGCCAGGACCCCCGCTTCCGGACGATGCGCCCGCAACAGCACTGTCTGCACCTCGGCGGCCGCCCTCGCCCCGATCAGGGTGGTGACCTGCTGATGGATCTCGCCCCTCGCCGCGCCCTGCCCGAAGAAAAACCCGGCCACCACGACGGCGAGCAGCAGGATCGGGCCGAGTGAGAACACCGTGTAGAAAGCGAGCGCCGCGCCGATGCGGGATGCGCGATGCGCGCTCCAGCCGTTGGCCGCATCAGTGATCAACGCCCAGATCTCGCGTGCACGCCCGCCGAGCCAGGCCGGAATGTCGAGCATGGCTGTTGCCGCGCAACCATCGTGCCGCGGTACCTAACCCGAGCGCGATCTCGGCCTCTTCTGCGGCTGCTCGAGCGCCAACGCTGCCGACACATGGGCCAGATGGGTCAATCCCTGCGGAAAATTTCCCAACATCTGCCTGCTCTTGGGCTCGAACTCCTCGGCGAAGAGGCCGAGATCGTTGGCGCAGCGGCACGCCCGGTTGAAAGTCCGTCGCGCCTCCGCACGCCGATGTTGGCGCGCCAGACACTCGGCCAGCCAGAACGTGCACGCGACAAACACGCCCTCGCCGCCTCGCAGCCCATCCCGCACGTCGTACCGCCGCACCAGCCCGTCGTGCGACAGATCCCTGCGGATCGCTTCCGCCGTGCGGACCATGCGCTCGTCATCCCAGGCCACGAAATCGACCCCGGGCAGCAGCAGCAGCGCCGCATCCAGATCCGTGCTGCCGTAGCTGCGGACGAAAACACCCCGCTTGCCGTCATAACCTCGCTTCTCGATGTCCTTGCGCATGCCATCGCGCTCCTCGCGCCAGCGGTGGAGCGGCGCCGGCAGCCCGTAGCGCTCGGCCAGGGCGATGCCGCCGTCGACCGCCGCCCAACACATGACCTTGGAGTGCACGAAGTGCAGCGGCCGCGAGCGAACCTCCCAGATGCCGCGATCCGGCAGATGGCGCCGGGCGATCGCCACCTCCACGATCGCGGTGAGAAACCCCCAGTAGTTCTCGTCCGGCCGCTCGCCGCGCTCGCTCCAGCGCCACGACAGCTCCATCACGAGACCGTACATGTCGGCCTGGAACTGCTGGGCCGCGCCGTTGCCGATGCGCACCGGACGCGAGCCGCGCCAGCCGTCGAGCTTCGGCAGGCGGATCTCCGGCAAGCGGCGTTTGCCGTCGACGGCGTAAAGCACCTGCAGCTCCCGGGCATTGCCCGATGCGGTCCGTTGGATGAAGCGCCGCATCCCCTGCGCTTCGGCCCGCAGCCCGAGGCTGTTCAAGGCGTGCACGGTGAAGATCGAGTCGCGCAACCAGCAGTAGCGATAATCCCAATTGCGCTCGCCGCCGATCTCCTCCGGCAACGAGGTGGTCGGCGCCGCGATGATGGCCCCCGTCGGGGCGTAACAGAGGGCCTTCAACACCACGGCCGAGCGCGCGACGGCCGTGCCCCGCGCGCGCGCGAACTGCGCCGCACTGATTTTCGCCGACCAGTCCCGCCACCAGCGCAGCGTTTCGTCGTAGTGCTCCCCGAGGTGTACGAGCTCCCTCTCGCCGCCGATCAGCCGCTCGGACTCTTCCGGCTGCAGGAACTGCAACCCGAAGTGATGGCGCGATTTCGCATGGACCTCGATGACCCCCTCGAGGTCGTGATCGCTCCCGGCATGAAGCGGCGCGTCGCCGAATATCGTGAGCCCGGCGTTGCTGCCGACCGCGACATGGGCGGCCCCGGAACAGGGGCGGATCCAGGGCTTGACCTCGCCGAAGTCGAGCCGCGGCACGAACCTGACACGCAACCGCAGCGTGCCGCTGACCCCCTCGACGATCCGCACGATCTCGCGGCGCGGCCGCTGCCGGCCGCCGATGCGCATGGCGAAGAAGTCGATCAGCCGCGCCTCGCCGCTTGCCGAGCGGAAGGTCGTGACCAGCACCAGGCTTTTCTCGAGATACTCGCGGCGCGAGCTGAAGCGCCCCACCGGGCAGATCTGAAAATAACCGCCGTTTCTCCAGTCGAGCAGCCGCCCGAAGCAGCTGTCGGAATCGAACCGCGGCAGACAGCACCAGTCGATCGAGCCGTGGCGGGAAACGAGCGCCGCGGAATGACAGTCGCCAATGAGGGCGTAGTCCGCGATCGGAGGGTACTCGCCCTGGCGCTTCATTCCTGAGCCGTGCCTCGGATCAGCGGCTCCCGGAGCCGCTCGTCTCCGCGCTCATCGTCCCGATCATTTCGCGATAATCCTCGATTGACGCGGTGATCACCCGGGCCGCGTCCTCGTAGCCGTAGCGGCCGACGACGACGATCTTGGCGGGCTCGCCTGGCACCAGCTTATAGGTCGAGAAATAGTGCTCCAGCCGCTCGAGCAGCGCGGCCGGCACGTCGGACAGGTCCCGCGCGTCGCCCCAGATGTAATCGCCGTCCAACACCGCGATGATCTTGTCGTCGGCTTCGCCCCGGTCGGTGATCTTCAGGCCGCCGACGACCCGCGCGCGCAGCAGGATCTCCGAGTGGGTGATCGGCCGCTCGCTGATGACGCAGATGTCGAGCGGATCGCCGTCACCGCGATCACAGTCCTTCGCGAGACGCCGTACCCGCTCCCCGCAATAGGTTTGCGGCACGAACCCGTAGAGTGAGGGCGGATGGGACGAGGTGCGCTGCGGGCGGTCCACACGCAGATAGCCCGTGGCCTTGTCCACTTCATACTTCATGAGGTCGAAGGGCGTGATCTCGATGAAAGCGTTGACCACGCGGGGGCATTCGGGCCCGGGATCGAGCCCGTGCCAGGGATGAGGTCGCCAACGGGCATGGCCGAGGGGCGAGTCCGAAGTCATGCTGTCGTTCTTCTTTCCTTATAGACACTGATCGACTCGGCGTCCCCGCATCGCGGGCGGGCGCGGCGCAAACGCCGATGCTGCTGGACGCCCGGTCCTGCGACCGGGCGCCAAGCCAGGGATTCTAGATTATTGCTGCGGCGGGTTGCCGTTGTTCTGCGACGGCGGGTTGCTTCCGTTGGCCGGAGGTGGCGAGTTGGGGTTGGTGCTCGGCGGCGGCGGCGGCGGCGGATTCTGCTCCGGCGCGCCTCCAGGCTGCGAGCTCGGCGAGCTCGGCGAATTGGCCGGCGGCGCCGCCTGCTGGTCAGAGGGGGGCGTGCTCGGGCTCGACGATGCGCTCGACGGCGAGCTCGAGTCGCCCGGGCCAGTCGATTGGTGCGAGCATGCGCCCACGGACAGCGCGAGCGCGGCGGCGCATAGCAACAGCAAGCTGCGTTTCATAAGGGTCACCTCTCAAAGGAGTCGTCGCAGCCGCGGGTCGCAAGCCGCGTTCCACCGTTGACCGGTGGTCCAGAGGGGTGCCCCGCCGCAGGAGCTCGGGCTACCTCTTGGCCGTAGCGCGCTTTTTCTTCTTGGCCGGGTCCTTGGCGCGTGATTTGCCGAAGGAGCCCCGGTAGATCTTGCCCCGCCGGGACCGCTGATCACCCTTGCCCATGTACTGCCTCGCCTGGTTAAGCCTATCTACAACCGGCGCGCAGTCTACGGCGTACCCGTGCGAAAGCAAGTCAATAAGCGGCCCGAGGCCGCCCTCGCGGGCCGCGGGACGATCAAAGCTGAAGGGTTGGCCTGCGCACAAAATCGCTGGGAGCGATTTGCGCCCATCAAAAAACAAAAAGCCGGCCCGGAGGGCCGGGCCGGCCTTCAGGATCGGCTGCTTACCAGCGCTTCGGGGCGCCGCCGCCCCGTCCGCCGCCGTCCCGTCCGCCGCCGGTGCGCTCCTGCGCCTCGTTTACCCGCAGGGGACGTCCGCCGAGGTCCTTGCCATTCAGGTTCTGAATGGCGCGGGACGCGTCGGCTCGCGACATCTCCACGAACCCGAAGCCGCGGGGCCGGCCGGTATCCCGGTCGGTGATGAGGCTTACGGACTCGACGGTGCCGTGCTGCGCGAACAGCTCACGGACCTCACTCTCACTGGCCGAAAACGGAAGGTTTCCGACGTAGATCTTCGTCATGCAATCAAACTCCAAAGAAACAGATTAAGGCCTGGCCGGGAACGATTCGGCTTTTCTCAGACTCGGAAGCCGGTCCCGAGTGCAAGGCGGGCGGCAGGCGGCAGGAAAGGGAAAGGTCACGGACGGGTGGCGCACGATACCGCAGGACACAGGATGGATACAAGCCGAACTGTTTGGATTGGCCAGCCCATTGGCTTTGATCGCCTCGGGCCCGAGGGCGGCCGCGGCCCGCTCAATGGCTTGCTTGCGACGTTAGCGGTAACGGGCCAGGATCTTCGCCAGACCCTGGGAACCAGGGGACAGCACCTCGTAGGGCAGGCTGTTCAGCGGCTCCTCGGGGGTGCCGTTGATCTGGTGGAACTCCCGCCGCCCTCCCTCCGCGCTCCCGTCGGCATCGACATACAGCAGCCCGGTCAGGTACTCCCCGGACTTCAGGCGCTCCTGCACCCTGGCTTGCGCCATCCCCCTGTCGGTGGGGTCATAGGCCTCGTCGAGCTTGCGCAACATGATGCGGCTGCCGTCGTGCATGGTGACCGCCAGCGACTCCCCGGCGCCGTATTCGGCCGTGATCTCCCGCTCCGGCGGCACGAAGTCGGCCTGGACCGCGGGCTCGTAGTGCTCGCGGGTGTAGGCGTAGCTCTTGGTCGAGCCCTCGTGATCGTTGAAGGTGACGCAGGGGGAAAGGACATCGATGAGGGCGAAGCCGCGATGCCTGAGGCCGGCCTCGATGAGCGGCACGAGCTGCTGCTTGTCGCCGGAGAAGCTGCGCGCCACGAACGAGGCGCCGAGCGTCATGGCAAGCAACACCGGGTCGATCGGCGGCTGGAAGTTGGTCTCGCCCTTCTTCGCCTTGGTGCCGACGTCCGCCGAGGCGGAGAACTGTCCCTTGGTGAGGCCGTACACGCCGTTGTTCTCGATGATGTAGAGCATGTCGAGGTTGCGGCGGATGGCATGGCAGAACTGGCCGAGGCCGATCGAAAGCGTGTCGCCATCACCCGAGACACCAATATAGGTGAGCCGTCTGTTGGCGGCGTTGGCTCCGGTCGCGATGGAAGGCATCCGGCCGTGCACGGAGTTGAATCCATGGCCGCCGCTGACGAAGTAGGCCGTGGTCTTCGAGGAGCAGCCGATCCCGGAGAGCTTCACCACGTTCTGCGGCTCGAGCGCCTGGCGCCAGCAGGCCTCGACGATGGCCGCGGTGATCGAGTCGTGGCCGCAGCCGGCGCACAGCGTCGAGAGCGCTCCCTCGTAATCGCGGCGGATCAGACCGAGCGCGTTGCGCGGCAGGGAAGGATGGACGACCTTGGGTTTCGCGATGAAAGTCATGGCGGGATGTACGGCTGTCTCGTCAGGCGCTCGCGGCGTCTTTCCGCTGCGGCTTGGGAAGAACCTCGGCGAGCACTCCTTCGACGATGAAGCTCGAGGAGATCGGCAGCCCGCTGTAATGCAGGAGCGAGCGCAGCTTCGACTTCTCCACCGCGGTCTCCAGCGTCAGCAGCGCGCGGAACTGCGCGTCCCGGTTCTGCTCCACGACGAAGAGCAAGCGGTGCGCGGCGAGAAAGCGCTCCACGTCCTCGCTGAAGGGGAAGGAGCGCACGCGCATGTAGTTCACGCCGACGCCTCGCCCCTTGAGGATCGCGAGCGCCTCGTGAATCGCGCTGTCACAACTTCCGATCGAAACGATCCCGATATCGCTTCCCGGCGTCGCGTCAATGATGGCCCGCGGCACCAGCTTCCTGGCGGTGTCCCATTTCTTCAGCAGCCGGTCGAGGACGATCTGATACTCCGTGGAGTCTTCCGTGTACGTGCCGTACTGCGAATGTCCGGAGCCGCGCGCGAACCAGGCCCCCTTGGGATGCACGCCGGGCAGAGTGCGATACGGAATACCGTCGCCGTCCTTGTCGAGGTAGCGCTGAAACTTCTCCAGCTTCTCGATCTGCGCCCGGTCCAGCACCTTGCCACGGTCAGGCCGGTAGGCGTCGTCCCACTTCAGCTCCCGGCACATCCAGTCGTTCATGCCGATGTCCAGATCCGACAGCACCATCACCGGCGTCTCCAGCCGCTCCGCCAGATCCAACGCCTGCGCGGCCATGTAGAAGCACTCCTCCGGGTTGGCCGGATAGAGGCAAACGTGGCGCGTATCGCCATGGGAAGCGTACGCACACTCCATGAGATCGCATTGTTGGGTGCGCGTCGGCATGCCCGTCGAAGGACCCACGCGTTGGATGTCGAACACGACGGCCGGGATCTCGGCGTAATAGGCCAGCCCGAGAAACTCGTTCATCAGGGAGATGCCCGGGCCGGACGTCGCGGTGAAAGCGCGGCAGCCATTCCAGGAGGCGCCGATCACCATGCCGATGGCGGCCAGCTCATCCTCCGCCTGGATGAAGGCGAAGCGCTTGGCCCCGGTCTGGGCATCGACACGCGTGCGATCGCAGAAGCCCTTGAAGGCATCCATGAGCGAAGTCGAGGGAGTGATCGGGTACCACGCCGCGACGGTCGCGCCCCCAAAGACGCAACCGAGCGCCGCGGCGGTGTTGCCGTCGATCATGATGTGGCCCCCGGTCCGGTCCATCCTCTCGACCTTCAGGGGCAGCGGACAGGGGAAATTCTGCCGCGCATAGTCATGGCCGAGCGCGATCGCCTTCATGTTGCTGTCGACCAGCTGCGGCTTCTTGGCATAGGTTTCCGCCAGCAGCTCGCGGATGCGCTCGAGATCGAGGTCCAGCAGCGCCGCCAGCACGCCGGCGTAGCAGATGTTCTTCATCAGAATGCGGGTGCGCACTCCGTTGAAGCTCTCGTTGCACATCTTGGCGAGCGGTGCGCCGAGCACCGTGATGTCGGAGCGGCCGAGGAGCGCCGGCCGCGGCCAGGTGGAGTCGTACACGAGATAGCCGCCGGGGGCGACTTCCTTCACGTCGCGCGAATAGGTCTCGGCGTTCATCGCGACCATGAGGTCGACGGTGCCGGAGCGGGCGAGGTGGCCCTCGCGGGAAACGCGGATCTCGTACCAGGTGGGCAGCCCCTGGATGTTGGAGGGGAAGTAGTTCTTGCCCATCACGGGAATGCCGCTGCGGAAGATGGACTTCATCAGCAGCGTGTTGGCGCTCGCCGAGCCGGTGCCGTTCACCGTGGCGATCTTGACCGTGAAATCGTTCGTTCGGCTCATGGTTGGTTCAGGCGATCTTCGGCTTCCGGGCTTGCATCGTCGTCCGCGCCTCATCCTCGGCCTGCGGCCAGTGGACGAGGGATTTCTGCATGTCCCAGGCGGCCGTCGGGCAACGCTCGGCACAGAGGCCGCAGTGCACACAGAGGTCCTCGTCCTTGACCATCACGCGCGCCGTTTGCGGCAGCGGCGCGGACACGTAGAGCGGCTGAGTGAGGTTGCGAGCGGGGACCTTGAGGCGCCCGCGCAGCTCCTGCTCCGGGCCGTTGCCGGTGATGGTGAGACAGTCGACGGGACAGATGTCGAGGCAGGCGTCGCACTCGATGCAGAGCTTCGCGCTGAAGACGGTCTGCACGTCGCAGTTGAGGCAGCGCTGCACTTCCTGCGCGGCCTGCTCCGCGGTGAAGCCGAGCTCGACCTCGATGTTGAGCTTCTTGAAGCGCTCCTTGAGGGAGACGTGCGGCATCAGCCGCCGCTCGACCGGCGCGTAGTCGTTCGAATACGACCATTCGTGCATGCCCATCTTGCGGCTCT
>Ga0335073_10004588_pt1 | contig 19305 bp, 27 predicted proteins | sample Lox_Sample_22_FD_207093 | JGI IMG/M metagenome (GOLD analysis project Ga0335073, IMG submission 207093) | Soil microbial communities from Loxahatchee National Wildlife Refuge, Florida, United States - Lox_Sample_2.2 | ecosystem: Environmental > Terrestrial > Soil > Wetlands | place: USA...
ATCTGCTTCAATGACATCCACGCCTTTGAAGAGATTTACGGTCCGACCACAAAGACCAGGAAAGGTGGATTCTATGCAATGGTTGGGGGGAAACCGGGCAATCCTGCCTCGATATTCACAGAAACGTATCTCAATGCCGAAGTCCCCTAACGAGAGTGACAAATCCCGCCACGCCTTCTTAAGACGCGTTATCGCTCCGTCGTTTTCTCCATCATCTCTCCGAGCTTTAGAAATCACAATGAAGGGATATTTTGACGACATGATTCAGAGTGTGGCAGAAATTGCAGATCGAGATGGGGGTGTCGTCGACATGAATGTGCAATTCCATAATCTGGCGTTCGAGGTATACTACTCCGGAATTGCGGAGTTAATTGCCAGATCGCTGGAGTCCTTGCTCTTGGGGTTGAGTTTGGTAGCCTCCACAGCGACGAAAAGCATTTCTTCATGAAGAGGATGCACCAGATCCTGGTCTTTATGAATATGGTTGAGTTTTCCAAATTGCGGTGTTTATTTTAGTTGTCAACGATTCCGTGGTTGAGCCCCATTATCAGAGGCCTTCCGTTACCAAAATTCTTAACAGGACCTCGAGGCCGATTGCGAGAGGTGAGTATTTATAACGTTGGGTCAAACTAATGATAAGTATACTCGGAAACTGGTTTCAGCGGCTCTGGAAAGTGGTAATGCCAATACAGGGCGAAATATTTTAACAAACCTCGTTCGAGCTAAAGACCCTCTGACTGGAACCAAACTCGGGTTCGACGAGCTTGTCGTAAATTCCCAAACCTTGTTGTAAAAGATTTATTATATCGAGTTGACATAAAGATGCGGCGCGGCGGATACAACCGCGATTGGACTTACGTTCGCTTTCTACTTCATCGTGTCAGATCGAAAGGTATGGGATAGACTCAGTCGAGAAATTCGTACGCAATTCAACTCAATCGAAGATATTACTGGTCAATCTACGGAGACATTGCCTTTCCTGAATGCGGTCATTTTTGAGGGTAACATTCACCAAGGTACTGTTCTAATTTTAGCTCTTCGATATTATCCCCCGGTTACTGTTGTGCATCCGCGAGTGACACCTCCGGAGGGAATGATGATCGCGGGCCGCTATATTCGTGGGAATGTACTATTTTCTCCGCATTCTTTGTTAATATTTAAAAGACGGAGGTGAGCACTGCAAATTGGACACTGGAGCATGACGCCAGATACTTCTCAAACCCATACTCATTCATACCCGAACGATGGATCGAAGCAGAACGGGGATCAGAAACGTGCGTGAGAGGAGCATGGCAACCATTTTTGAACGGCAAATGGAGTTGCCTTGGAAAACCGTAAATCCCACCATTGTTCTTTCAATTTATGTCTAGACTTGGACTCATGGTAATGAGAATCGCCTTGGGAAGATTGGTTTGGAAGTACGATTTCACTCTCAATCCCGAACAAGGGGTTCCGGGATACTTCCATCGGTCCCTCTCAGCAGGTCAATTAGAAGTGCAGTTGGACAAGGCCATCAGGGTCTGAGATTCCGACTAACGAATTATATTCTTAAATTATTTCTCGCGCGATATTATATTTTGTAGAAGCAAGTCACTCGTTGTGATAAGTGCGACTAAATTTATTCAACGACATTATACTGAACATTGAAGGTCATACGTTCAAAGTGTTAGAAGTCAATCCACGTCTCAGAGAATAGTGAGTAGAGTTTGGGGCAGCATCGCGCAGGATAAGCTCATTGGTTTTGGGTTGGCTTGTTGTCCGCTCCGTGTCGCAATCCCACCCTCGAATGCAAGGCAACCCGTCGTGCATAACCGAGCATGCTATCCGCGAAAGATTAATTGCGGCAATTCTCCCGATTTCTCCCGAGATATGAACAAGTCTTCGCTCTCACAAGACTAGCACAAGTTGTGATCCAACTCTCTGGGACGAGTTCTGTGGGTTTGATAACAACTTCACATTCTGCCGACAAAGTGGGAAACTGACTTCTCCGAGACAAAAGCCTTTCTACGACCCGCGCTAGTTTCAGCACGTGTCAAGATGGGTCCCGCTGGAGAATTGATAACAAACTCACAACGAACATACCGGACGAGTCACAAGTTAGACTCGACAACTTTCCCAGAATCTTTACTCGATGCTCTCAACTGCCCCCTCTCAAGACGCCATTGCTACAATCGTCAGTGGTGATGATGTATTGCTCTTACTTAACTTTGTCGTTGACATCATAGCGCTCGGACTCCATCAAGACAGGGAATCATTACAATTTTAAACATGTAGGTGGTCGAAGGTAAGAGCAAACCAGTGCCCACGCCTAAATCCAAGGTTTCATGGCAACCCCAATGTTCAAACATATATTCTACCGAACGACAACGAGGAACAAGCTCGCCTGGATAAATTACAATTCATGATCTGCACGGTGTTTGGCCGTAGCGTTATGGCTCCAATCAACCCAAAGCCCGAGAGGATCCTTGATTGCGGCACAGGATCTGGTGATTCCTCTCCCGATCATATTTTTAACGGCAGGACGTTGGGTGGTCGATGTAGCGCAAGAATTCCCTACCGCACACGTTTTAGGGATCGACATCTCGCCGGTTACGCGCATCAATGCCCCTAATAACTGCGAGTTTCAATTGGGAAATATAAACCACGACCTGGCTAAGTTTGATGCCGGTTCATTTGACCTGGTTCACTCGAGGTCTTCAATTTTACTTCTTCTGAGGTAACGGTAGATTCGTCATGGGTGGTGTCACCAGAAATCAATGGCCTGCTTATATCGCGGAAATTTTTCGGACACTCAAGCCGGGCACTGGCTGGGCCCAATGTTCGGAAACGTCTTTACCTGCCTGGGAGAGCGCACTTCCCGAAGAAAGTCTATATCTCAAAGTTCTCTTTCCCCTGTGATGCCCACGCTGATTATACAAGTATACGAAAATGATGGAAAGAGTGGTCAAAGGAAACAATTATATCATTGGCGGGGAGCATCTTGAAAAGCTGTTCATCGATGCCGGTTTCGTCGACGTCAAAGTCATCGCAAAGGTCATTGATATTGGCAATTGGCGCCACGGCAGAGGTCTGAATCACAAGGGGTGAGAGCTAATTCAAGACCCTGCCATGGCAAGTGCCTGGGATGCGGCAATGTCAGTGTATGCGGACCCAATCCCTGCGGTTGGAATGGTTCTGGCAATGGAATTTCCCGACGAAACAGAAAGAAGGGAATTCGGAGAGGCTACGAAAAGAGAATTTGTGCAGTCAAACTATCCGCTGTATACAAAAGTGTAAAAGTGAGATATATCTCATCGCTGATTCTTAGGCACATGGTAATTGGCCGCAAGCCTTGACTTTGTATTAACGGCGGTCGTGCGTATTGAGTATTTTATCCGGTTTTATAGGAAAATGAGCTATGACATATTTCCCGATCTTTTCGAGGAATAACGAATAATCGGTCGTTGCCAAAAGGCCTTTAGCCCAGAAGTGGACGCCAATGTTCCCGGCATCACCGGCCGTATCAAAACTGCCCATTGTGTGAAATCACCGATTGTGCCACTGGAGTTGCTGTTAGGCAGTGTTCACTGAACCAGTCTTCCGGGATAGAATGTCTGGTCCTCCAGATTATGGAAGCTCTTAGGAAGAGTTCTGTGGGTTTCGTGAGATCGTGGGTCGTCATCCCTGAGATCCAGAGATCCGCAGAACGTTGAATCTCATTTCATTTTTGGTAATTTGAAAGATGGCGTTTTCATTGCTACTTACATTTAATCTTACCACACAACGCTTCGCGACAATGTCTATTAATATGGGCCATGGCCTTACCGTTCGTCAGAGCATCCCAAGAAGAGACAGTACCACCTGGTGCCTGGAATTCTGCAACAAATCCCGAGTACTTCTTTTCAACTTCTATCTTTGTCGACGACCAAATTCGGATCTACGATTGTGGCCGAAATTTCCGTGAAACTGTTTTCAAGAGAAGGGCGGCGTTGCGGATTTGAGATTTGACTTGGCGGTTTCCCCGGATTTCAGTAGCAAAACTGAATCCGCAAATCCGTAAAGCGCAAGTTCAGAGTTCCGTGTATGACTACGTTTGCGTTAGAAGGATTATTCCACGCGGTGCAGTCGATTTTTCATCCCTTTGGATGCATCCTGGCTCCTCATTCACAACGAGCTGCTCCCATGAGGGGACATAGGTCAACGCCCTAGTTTGCCGCGTCGGAGATGCCGAGCGGTGTACTTCAAGTTTATTAATGAACCCTCTTCTGTGAAATCAGAATGCTAAAGGACGGCTTGTCCTTATTGCTTTGAATGGTTTTAGTTAGTTGTCCGGCGGAAGGACGGAAATCTAATCATATTCCGGTGTACGACTTATAAAAGCCATACCGCCTCCCCCCCCGTGCGCAAGAATTCTGTGCAAAAATTATGGCGTCGACCACCATCAACGTCGCGATTAATTCAACAACAGACCTGACACTCCTGTCCATCCCAAGATCAAAGTCAAACTCCAACCCAACTCTTATCTTTCTTCCCTTCTGGGGCGGCTCACCTTCCACTTTCCGACACCTTTATCCACTTCTTTCTGACTACCCGATCCTGTCACCGTGGTATCGAGGATGGGGTAAATCCACTGGACCTCCGGTTGCTTCCGAGTACTCTATCGGCGACCTTGCGTCCGATACACTGTCAGTAATCCACCATCTGTCTCTATCGTCGTATATTATCGTCGGCCATTCCATGGGAGGTAAAGTTGCGCAACTCATCGCGAGTGGACACCCCCCCGGCCTCGTCGGGGTGGTTCTATTGGCTCCGGCTCCGCCTACTCCTCTCATTCTCCCCACCAAAGAAATGCGAATGCAGCAATTGAATGCCTATATCACGCCGCAAAGCGCAGAGTTTGTGGTTCGGAATGTTTTGACGTCATCGCGCATCTCCGACGAAGACGTCGCTGCTATGGTCAACGACTGTCGTTCCGGAACCGACCTAGCTATCGCAGCATGGCCAAAGTACGCTGCAGCAGAAGATATTAGTGGAGTGACAGAAGAAATTGATGTCCCGACATTGGTTTTGCTTGGAGAACTTGACAAAGTTGAGACGCTTGAGAGGGTGATGGGAGAGGTTTTGTCCAGACTACAGGGGGGGAGATTATTTGTGATCAAGGGGGTGGGTCATATGCTCCCAATTGAGGCTCCGAAGAGATTGGCGGAGGAAATTTCTGGATTCATTGAAAGCTTGGTTTCGTGACAGCAGGCGTCTTTGAATGGATGTACATTGTAATGACCGGAGTTTCGGACATTGGTGGGTAATTAGTACGTCAAAAGTTTTGCAGAAATTGTCTGCGGATGCAAGTGCCATTTGTGGATCCCACAGTCGTTGCCGGAGATCAAGCCGTGAATCCGCCGCCATCTAATACTGATTTCAAATCTTGAGTGTCCCAGCCCCGGTCCGCTCCACTTACCTCGTCATTCACTGGTTCTATTGCCCTTTCTAAACCGCCAATGACCTCAATTTCTGTAGGTTTCGCTTGCCCCAATTCTCTCAACCGGAGGGCTATGTGGGATCTGAATTTCGAGATTTCCACATGCAAAAAAATGGATCTACAACCGTTAAAGCAATACGGCATATGACAGACCTTGCGCAAAAGGTTAGCGAGGAAATTAATTGTTCTGCCCCAAGCTAAATCGATTCCATTCTGTTCCCTTCAGAGTATTAGAATGAACGAGTAGATTCTCCAGATAGCTCCTTGCCGGTATTGTTGCTGGCAACACCCATACCGTGATGATGTGATGCGGAGTTAATTGCACACCAATCAATGGCAAATGTCTGGGTCCATCATCTGCGATGTTCTGCGGGACTAGGTTCCGACTTCGTGGCTGGCCCGGAGGCGGTGCATGTGTGGATAACTTTAATGTTTCCTGCCAATAGACGACGCGGGTGTCCCAAAATAGTCTGTGTGCATGTTGTGTCTATATAAGCACGGTTTGTCCCTGCCCACACGGGCCAGAGATCCATCATCCAGCTAATATGCTGAGCCCAGCAAAAGCATTTATCATGCTCTCGCTGGCGCTTGTAACAGCGTTCATTCCTATCGTTCTCTGTCAATGTACAAGACCTTGTTTCGAATTTGACTTCTAGCCGACTGTGGAGAACAAGGAGCAACCTCCACCATCAACTCTTTGAGCGAAATTCAGGATTTCAACTCCTGTTCCACTTTTCATGGGAGCCTTTATTTCCGCACGAGCACGAATTGGAACAATATTACCCTGCCGGGTACTCTTGGCGCGATTACCGGAGGCCTGTATTGTAGCGGCGGGTCCAACGACAACACGACGAATTTCATCATGGGCTCAGCTCTAACCAGCACAGCTTCCGACCCTGAGGACCAAACAATCGGTCAAGTAGGATTCGTTATTGTCGACTACCCGACCTTGAGTTCACTGGAATTTCCGCAGCTCGCAACGGTGGGTTCGAATTTTATTATAGCCAGGAACCCGAAGCTCCGGATTATCGAATTCCCAAACTTGACAGCGGTCCTTGGAAATGTCGACATAACGGGAGACATCCAGAGTCTAGACTTCCCAGCGCTTTCGTATGTCGGTGGCAACGTTAATATACAGACATCCTCTGCAAATCTCGTCTGTCCGCAATTCATCAACGCTACAATTGTCGGCTCCTATGCATGTTACGTCGGCTTGAACAATCCTCAGCCACTTCTGGCAGACAATTCGAGCATCAATCCTAGTGCGGTTAATCCAGTCCCTGTGCCAGCACCGTCTACGTCAACCGCCAGTTCATCTTCCGCCATTAATACCCAACTGGGGCCCAGCTCAGCTACGACCCCGAGTCCATCCTCACCCACCCACGAATCAGTCAGCTCCTCTGCCCGAGTATCATCTATGACTATTTTGATCCTCGGTTTCGCATTCGCATTCGCTCAAACTCTGATGGCTTTTTCGCACTGATTAATTATCAATGGAAGGAAGTGGTGATCGTTTGATCCACAACTGGCCGCATTCCAAGTTACAACGACGATTAATATTCCATACTCCAGAGGTAATGGGCAAACTTGAATGTCATAGAGCGAATTTTTAGCAGATTTCCCAAGTAATGGTTAGAAGAGTCGTTTACGACTCCAGTATGACTATTATAAACACTCATCTATTGGAGACGTTGTCTAAGTTATAGGGTGAGATCGTTCCCCTCTGCAAAAACTTATTGGGTACATCAACAAATTTTGCCCCTAATGTCAGTTTGTATTCCATCGGGAAAATACGAATATATTCTCCAAAGCTTTTAGCGAGACCATCCTGTTTATAAGTGGATGCGATTCCTCCTTCGAGGATCCCGTATGTGAGAAAATGTACCGCACGCAAATAGGGGAGTTCAAATCGTTCGACCCGATATCCTTCATGCCAATCATCTCCCAAGAGTTCTTTGAACTTTTTGGTGTCAAGCAGACTGCGCAACCACGGCCACTCGTCGTCATGACGAACCCAAAATCCCACATTTGCATTACTTCCTTTATCGCCAGAACTATGGAAATAAGAAACGTGTCAAAGACTTTTACCGTGCGTGAACTACTAGTCCAAGCGGGACAATAGTGGTTGGACCGAAACTGGATAAGTCGATAGTTTCAGTAGGTTCGTATGACTTTTGTCCAAGAAACTTTTGGAATTTTTTTGCCGGAGGCACAGTAACAGATTTATCTTCGCCAATGAAAGTGAATCGAAGTTTGATGCTCTCCTGTGGAATGGTAAATGGAGTATATTCTGCAAACATCGTTGGAATGACCTTTGATCAGAAAAGGCAAATCCGGAGATTACAGGCCTGGGATCGATGTTTCCGTGTAGACCACAGAATCCACCAAGCGCATGAGCCATGATCGTTGGCCCCAGCGTCATCAAAGTCTCGGCTTTCTCGGCCTGAGCAAAGATTCGAAACCTTACGGTGGCTTCAAATTGAGATCTCGGATTCGGTTGTGAGATTCCATAGCAGTCCACGCGAAGGACGCTATAATCCTTGGCGTTGGGAGTTAAGTGAATCATATCGCGGCACGCTTTCAGTTTTCCTTCGATGTCGAGACCGACAGCGTGCATGGACGATTCCAATTGATACCCTCCGATGGTACAGATAGCAAGTTTGGTTGTGGGAGGTGGTGGAGAACCAATAATGCCTGAGACAGAGACCCTACCGTTAGGAAATTCCCCCGCGATTGTACCTGTTATGTGCAACATCCTTGACTTGCACGTTTGTAATATCCGCTACCACATCGGGATTCAAATAGTATGGGCCCTTTCATTAGGGAGATACTTCAAAGTTGTACCTGAATCTCGTAGACGAGTTCACCGGTGACAGTATCTCGACTGACCATCCCACGGACGTTGTCCTGAAGATAAATGTCGAAAGTTCCGTCGTCACGGATCTCAGCCACGGGATACCCCTGATCCCAATTATCTTTAATAGATCGGAATCCACTGTGATTCCCACCAGTCACATAGCACCCGCATTCAATAATATCTGAATGTTAAAGAAAGTATTCAGAGTAATTACGTCCGGCCATAAGGGCTCCAGCGAGCTCGTTGTACTGGTCTTCTTCCCAGCGGTGCCACCACGCGGCGAGACCTACGGTGAACGAGAAAATTATGGCAACTACCCATCACGGGACTCGCGTCCGTGCAGCGCCCACAAATCACGATGTCGGCGCCATGTTTCAGGGCTGCGACAATTCCGCCCATCCCAGTGTACCCATTTGCAGTCAAAATTTCCTTGTTGATACTTGACAAATCTTTCCCCGGAATATCCAGATGGCGCAAGTTTGTTAATGAATCCCGGGACATGGCTTTGATCTCGGCCGTGACATTGTCGCCTTCAACATATGCGACTTTAAGTTTCGAATTGTGCTTGAGGAGAAGACGGCTAGTAGCTTCCGCCAGTCCCCGAGGATTCAACGCTCCTCCATTGTGAACAAGTTTGATCTTCTTCTCCTCAATGACGGCGATCGCAGGTTCAAGCTGGATGAGAAATCCGGGTTCGTATCCTTTATCGGGGTGATCACGCAACTCGATAGCCCTCCACGCTAAAAAGTCATTCTTGTATGACGGGGAGCGCACCTAAATTCACTTCCGCGAGGTGGTCTGCGGTAATTGCGTCGATGGGACCTTCTGTAGCGAGTCGATACACCGCGCGCGGACCGTCCCCTAAAAGAATTAGTAAACAAATCGCTTCAGCGTACCTATCCCCCCAGCGCTGTTTCCGATTCTTATGGCTCTTTTTGGCAATTGCATGGCTCGAATTCAACAAGATCTCTATCGAGCTAACGGATATTCGGAGCATCGGTTATATGCCTGATTTCGCGGGGCCCCGCATGCGAGCGGGGAGCTACGCCGCCTCCTCGGAACATTCGCGCTCCAGCCCTCCCGACTTCATCATGGATACCACCTTAGGATACACCGAATTCATTCTAGCTCTTTTCCTTTTCCTTGGTGTCTACAAGTACTGGACTCGCGATCCTCGACGTGCACATCTGCCTCCCCACGTGCGGGGCTGGCCGCTCATCAACCAAACTCTTATACAAGCGCAAGACAACCCGATCCCGTACGTACAAAAATGGGCCGAACAATATGGCGAGATCTTTTGCACCACATCAGGGTCAACTTTATTTGTATGGATTAGTGGCCGCAAAGCATTCAAAGAATTGATTGATCGTCGGTCGGCCATTTACTCGAGTAAACCTCCGGCTCCGATGGCGGCAACCGCGAGTGGTGGGAAAAGAGTAACCTTTATGCAATATGGAAGGGAATGGAGAGCGCTGCGAAACATTCTCCATCGGGTATATTCTGCTTTGACTCTTCTGATTCAAGTTATTGACTCCATCAATGTCGAAATCGTATTCGCCCGTTCAAGAATACGAAGCCAAGCAATTCACCGTCGATTTGCTCGATCGACCAAAGGACTTTTACATGCATAACCGCAGGTATGCCGCGAGTGTGATTATGCAAGTCACGTATGGCCATCGAATTCCTGTTTGTACAAAATCCGTTTTCTTTCACTAATACCAGGGGAGTGCGAGGAAATTCGACAAATCTATGGAATTCTAACGAGATTCGCCACCTTTCGACGGCCTGGCTCATATCTAATTGACGTTGTTCCAGAGCTAGAAAATTGGCCTTTGTACGCCAAGATCAGTGGCTGGCGAAAAGTCGCAAACGAGATTCATAAATTGGATGCCGCAGTGTTTACGCACTTTTGGAATAAGATGCGGAAGGAGATCGAAGACGGCACCGCTCCACATAGTTGGGGGAAGGGATTTATTCAATCGGATTACAGCAAGCATGGAATCGATGAGTTGGCCGCTATTTACGCTGCGTATGCCTTGTTCCAACTATACTGACTGTTAGCGGTGCTATGATTGAGGCGGGTAGCGAGACGACTTCCCAGGCGCTGAACAATACGATCGTCGGACTTCTTTCGAATCCTGAAGCAATCAAAAAGTGTCATGAAGAATTAGATCGTGTTGTCGGCGAAGACCGAACACCTACCTTCGAAGACATGCCAAATCTCCATTGGATTTGGGCACTGGTCAAGGTATTTGCATCAAGTTCGTTAGTTGACTATAGGAAACGATGCGATGGCGACCTACGACAAAACTGGGAATGAATCATTTCGTAATTGAGGACGATTGGTACGAGGGTTACTTTATCCCTAAGGATTCTGTCGTCATGCTCAATCAATGGGCTCTCAACTATGACGAAGAACAGTACCCGGAACCACACAAAGCACTGTCTACATTTGCATTTGTTAACGAGTAGTACAAACCCGAGCGATTTCTACAGTACGGCTTGACGGCCGGTGAATACGCGGCATTATCCGATGTGAATGCACGTGATCATTTTAGTTTTGGAGGAGGGAGACGAATTTGTCCGGGCCTTCATGTCGCGGAACGCAGTGTTTTCATCAATCTCGCACGACTTCTCTGGGGATTCAACATCGAAAACGCGAAAGATGAAAATGGAAACATAATCCCGGTGGACTTCTCGACTGATGGGATGCTTCCGGGGGCAATGTCGAATGCCAAACCATTCGAATGCTGTACAGCTCTTCTTTTGACGGCGCTGACAAACCTAGCTATTACTCCACGCAGTGCAAAGAGGGAGAGAATGATGAGGGAAGAATGGGCTCAAGCTGAAAAGAGTGGCGTGGATTTTAGCAGCATTCAATTCGAGAAGATCTAGGTAATCAGTTGCTTCGATAAACGGTCCCGGCAATTCATAGTTTGAATTCTGTATTAGACACACTGTAATTACCATGTGCAAACGTTCGTCATCTCGTCGTTGGTAACACCGGAAATAGTCGCTATTTGGCAACGCGCCCTTTTTGCGCCAAGCCAATTGCTGTGTAGTACGTGAGCGGATAGCTCCCCCCGGTTTCCGAAATAAACGCACGAGATTAAAACCTTAAAATCACCGTCGGCCAGTGACGTGTCAATTTTCACTCACGCAGCCAACGTCATCCAACTCCGGCGAAAAGTATTTAAGATGCGGTGCCGGCATTTCTGGATCCAATCTCAAGTTCAAAATGGCCAAACGTTTGATTGTGTGTTGCGATGGTTTTACTCCCCCTTTTCGAAGCTGACTGGAAGGAACGTGGCAAAGCGAAGATAGTTCCACGTCCGCGTCAAATCCTACCCTGATTGCGCGCGCAATAAAACAACATGGTGATGATGGTCGTCCGCAAATCGTCTATTACCAAAAAGGAGTCGGTTCATCCCTCGATGCGCTTCAACACCTTCCGGTGTTTTCTCTCGTGAAACCTGGAGGTAAAGATGTATCTCCTTTTGAAGGAGCGTTCGGACTCGGTTTGGAAAACGATGTCCAGGCCGGGTATGAATTTCTCTCACAAAACTACGACCCGGCTACGGAAGATGAAATCTATCTTTTTGGTTGGTCTCGTGGTGCTTATACCGCCCGATCCATTGCTGGGTTAGTTTCGAAATTCGGATTGCTGGGCAAGTCGGGGATGGACAGCATTTCGGACGTCTACCAAGCGTATCGAAAGCACTCATTTTCCCCTGACGCTACACCCGAGGACAAGAAAACAGGGGATAAACTCAAAGCTGATTTGAAACCCCTAACTCCTCCAATTCAATGCGTTGGAGTGTGGGACACCGTGGGAAGTCTGGGTATTCCAAATATCGAATTTTTTGGAGAAAAAATCCCATTCCTCTCGGAACTCAATAAAAAGTACGAGTTTCACGATACGGATCTTCATCCAAACATCAGATTCGGATTCCATGCGTACATTCATCCACACTTTCAATTGGTTGACCCAGACTTGCCTTGAATGAACATCGAGCACCCTTCGAGCCGACACTTTGGCATTTACCTGCTGGTTCGAACACTGTTCTCAAACAAGTTTGGTTCCCAGGAGTCCATGGATCCGTCGGCGGCGGCGAAACCGATCACGATCTCTCGAGTATTGCCCTTTATTGGATGATTCAACAAGTTCGTGGTAACCATCTCGGACTTACATTCGACAAGAAGTACCTCGACACCAGTGAATATATGGCTGTCCAGCAGAAGAAGCCGTGGGGTTGCGCGGACTACGTGGATACGTATACGGGTATTTTCAAGCTTGCGGGTTCCGAAGAAAGGACTCCGAATCACTACCGTACACCAACGCAAGGACCGACCAACGAATCGATTCACGAATGTGTGTCGGCGAGGGTGAATTTCAATATGGGAAAACCCAATCCGTGGTCTTATCCAGACATCACGGGAATGATGTCTTACCCGTTGGGACAATGGGAGAAGGAATTGATCGAAAGGTATCCATCACAGTAATTTCGACGGAAACCAATTACATTGAGCCGTGATTTGAAAATCCTGAGTCGGAAGCAAGGAGACTAGCATACATAGCCAATAGTTATCCTTTTTCCTCTGACCACCATTTAACGAGGAACTGTTCAAGACTTTGAAACTCGTAATCGACTCCGTGCGCTTCGTATTCTATGTAAAGCTCATCCTTCAAAATTGCCAACAGAACTTGCCAGCGGAACGAGTTCGCAACGTCCGACTTGTCTTCCTGATCATATCTTTTGAGGATCTCCTCCCGCGACAAACGTTCCGTCTTCAACGGACCTAATATCAATCAATTTCAAAGAACGATACCCGCAATTCTCTCCGCAATGGCAAAGACTTGGTTTCCTGTATATGCACCCCCACAAACCCCCCATTCACCTATAGGCCACTGCGCAAGCGGGAGTTGCGTACACGCGGCCGCGACAAATCCACCAATGTCGTCCGCTGCAGTCATCGAAATCCGTCCGGTATTGCCATCGCCCGGAATTTGAGCCAGCTTGTCATTCAACTCCACTATAAACGTAAATCCGGCAGGCCACAACGATGTGGACGAAGCCAGTGCTGCCTTTCCATTTGAGTCTGTGGTAGTTGGAGAATAGTAATCGAGGAAGAATCCGGTCGAGAAGCACGTCCATGTCATCCGCATTGGATTTGTTCCCAGATACTCGATCAAACGATTTTTGTGTTCCTGAAATGGAACGACCGTTTTTCGTCTTAAATTAGGTATAAATTCCGGATTGCATACTTGGATGGCAATGGCTCCCACTCCGAGGGGACATATTTAGTCACACCCGCTTCCTCTGCCGCCTGAATCAAGTTTATCTGTCTTTGATACCCTCCATCTGGACTCGAGAAGCTCGGGTGCGCACAAATGCAGAGGTCGACTCCACGGAGAGCCGCCACAAGGGATTCATGCGAATCATAGTCCACAGTGAATACTTCCACCCCGAGCACCTCTAGATCCAGTCGTTTCTATTCATCAACTATTTCCCGGGTTCCGGAAATACCCTTCTAGACAGCGCACACACAGTGTAGTCCGTTTTTTGAAGGGCATTGAAAATATGTTTTCCAATGCCGCCCACTCCTGCAATGGCAATTTTCATTGAGAGTTTTTGGTCGGGTTGAAGAGAGTAAGCGATCCCGAGGTTGAAGGGCGGTCCGCGCGTGGGGGCGTGGCGTGTTCGGAAAATTAAGCTTTTTAGATTCCGTCGAAGACTCGGGATCCCGGCCTTGAGGCCACATTTCCGAGCCTTTGTGCGGCTGCACAGGATTATAGCTCTGGTCCATGCTTAATTGCCCTGCGCCTTCTAACGAATTACGGGCGTTATTGTGGAGTCTTATCACATTTCCCACTCTTATTTTCAGCCTTTCAAATTTCCAATTTTATCAGCCAATTAATATCTAAACATACCTATTAGAGTCTAACTCGCAGTGCTACCATCGCTCAAGGATTGCAACCACTCGGTTCCGTTTATGGCGCCTCGCGACCGCAATTGCGATCTCACCCCTAGCATTCTGTATCCCAGGATCTGCCTTTGCCCCCACTAAGATCTCAACTACTCTCTCGTTCCCGACCTGTGCAGCAAGGTGCAATGCCGTCCAACCTTCCTTGTTCCGTTTGTTTACCTCTGCCTTGGCTTGCACTAAGATCTCAACAACCTTGTTGAGCTGCAGCGTCATGCAATGCGGTCCATCCGCATTGGTCTGGCATGTCCACATTCGCCTTCGCCTCCACTAAGATCTCGACCACCCTGAAATTCCCGTCGTGGGCAGCACAGTGCAATGAATTCCAGCCACCATCGTCTTCTTTGTTCAAATCCGCCTCTGCCCAAATTAAGATCTCAACCAGGCCGTCATCTCAGCGTCCATGAATGAGACTTCAAGCATCGCGCTTCGACAGTCCTTTGCCTCTAGTAGAAACACCAGAGCAGCCTTTTGTAGGTCTGTATCGGTTTCCTCTCGGGTAAAATCGCCCCAACATGTGGCTGCATATTGATAAAAGGAATAGCAGCTGAGGTATGGATTTTGGGACTTGGTGACGGGTCTGAGATACGTTAAACACGTCTTGGCTAGGTAGTTATGTTGCAGCAGCTTCTGGTGTTGTGGTTCACGGTCGAACCATTACTGAACAGATGGATGAATAAAGTTAACTTCTCCGGACTAACCATCCTCGCTGACAAGGCTCATACAACAGTACAGGGTGTTGACGTAATTTTCTCGTTTTCTCAGCTTAGTGTCTCCATCTTGGATCTCAACAGCGGCGCAAAGCTCGTCCATTCGTAAAGGACGTTATGCATAATAGCACCAGCTCAAGTTTCGGATTGCTGTGGTTGCTGAACCGGGCTCTTGGTGCTCAATTCGCTCAAGAATATTCTCCGATGCCGTAACCATGGTCGAGGGCATCGTAATCAATGTGGCTTTCATATTGCGTTTCCCTTCGGCTCGAAGGATATACTGCGGTTGTAGAGTCGCGAGAAGGAATCTAAACCGTAAACAGCGGCCGGCGGAGTAGAGGTTACATTCCTGACAATTTTACATATGATTTCATCCTTCAAAGCAGTTTCAATATACTCTCGGTGCGTTTCGATCTGCTGCTCCAGGGCACTCCAAACATCTTTCTCATTGGCTAGGAAGTTTTCCATGTATATCGAGTCTCCAAATCTCATCCTTAAAAGGCCTGTGATATGAGGTCTCGTCGTCAAGCAATCTCCGATATTGGCGTCATCACATAACGTTTGGATGAGTTGATGCACCTTTCCAAGCTCGTCGTCGTTGCACTCATCTATGGCGTCAAATAGAACCAGAGTTTGGATTGACTTGCACATCGCAGAAAAAGGTCGACTTTCTATCGTACGGTGGACGGTTGTCGTGTCACGATACAAGCCCCACGAAGCCCCGCACAGTATATATTCTAGTCTAGCCCCGCTTTCTCGTTCTCTAGCTATCAACTCCTGTATCCACTCCTGTAAACCCATGAATCCATCGTTCCCGTCCTCGGTAGCGCGTCGTTGTGTCCATTCCTCATTCCGTTCCGTCCGCCGTCACATGTCGTGATATTGACGCTATCGTAAATGGATCTGAGATACGGCAGATCTCTCTGACGTGGCCATGCAATTTGATTGAGAAAGCTTGCAGCCACTGTCTCTACCGTCTGCTCTGTGGTCTTGTTCATGTCCAAGTAGAAGTATATAGGAACAATGCCCAAACTTTTCCAGATACTCGATGACGGCTGTCCTGTACATCAGTGGACCGTGCAACTGTGAACTCACGTCAAAAACGACGTTCCGGAACCGGCTGACGTCAATGTTAGCATAAATACCCACATGAAGACGCAGCCATTCCAGTTATAATGAACAAACTTGAAGTACCTCTGACCCAGTCCTGAAACTCCTGCGATTGCAAAAATCAAGTCCCTGAGTTTTTGATTCTTCGAGATTGAAATGCGTCGTAGGTCTCACTAAAGCGATCGGGCGAAAGCCAGTTGAGCAATTCGCGTCTCCTCTCCGCTGGTCATCAGTCTGAGTAAAAGGTGAGATACCTTGTCGGTCATTTAAAAGAAGGCCCACACTGTGGTCCACACGTTTCAACAAAAGAATTCCAGCGTCCTGCAATGACTGGTCCAATCTGATCAAACTCCGCAGTGGTTCATTGGCATCGCCATGTGCGTTCTGAATGTCTGTAATTAGAGTTTTGAAGATACCGACTAAAGGAATAAAATCCGAAAACTGATGGTAGATACCAGTCTTCGAAATGGCTTTCCCTCCCCTTTTCGAAAGTCGCAAAAATGTGAAACATTTTCCCCCACAACGTTCAATGGACAAGCCAATACGTGGAGAGCGTTCGCCTCCAATCGGTTCTTCAACCCAGTGTTGAGATCACCGGGCATTTCCATGAGAAGCTTGAGACGTTCCATTTGCTCTTTGCTTTCTTCTAATTCCGACTCAGTGGCACGCTTACGACACCAGCATCGACGTCGAAAGTCTAGTGGTTAGGAAGTTTTGCGAATAAGCGAGTCTTATATATTTACGTCGATCAGAAGAGAAAGTCCGGTTGCCAGCAATCCAAATGAGTTGAGAATTGTAATCTAGAAATGAGATACCAATTGGACGCGGTTCGTACAGCAGAGCCGTGAACTGCCACGGCCAAAAATGTCTTGAAGAACGGTTTGACTTGAATGCAAACATTCTCAGCCCCACTTGCGAGTTTATGAATGATTCCCTTTTTGGTGGCTTTAAGGGCCTTATTGCCGTTGTTTACATCGATAAGTTTCTGTATCACGGAACCGACATCTACAATTCTTTTATCTAGATCGTCAATTGTCAAGGCCGGCAGATTTGCATCCTAGTGCCACTGATCGCAGAGGTCGGCCAAGATGCGAAACATCAGAGTGGTTGCTCTGTTCAATTTTGCCGTTCGCTTTAAATTGACGGTTCCATCATCTGCAGTTGCTGTCTGATCTTCTGCACGTGTGGCTTGCTGCGTCGCCAAATCCGACTTCAATAGCGCAATGGCATGTGCATAGACATGCTCTAGAATTATTAGCAGGTCTGGGGGAAGGAACAACCTTCCGAGTTCGGAACACGCCCACTAGAATAGAGGCCGGCTCTGTCCAGCCTGTTGGTCCTGGAGTTCTGGACTTCCTGTACTTTGCTTTGAGAGCCGAACTACAGTTGGTCTTCTTTCCCATTTCTTTGACCGTGCACCGGAATGATGCGGGACCCACCGAGGTGTGCACGAGAATTGAAGCAAATGAAGGTGAACCTTAACTGGTACAGTGTTCCGAATTTGACGTCGGACAGCACTTTTGGCCGGTCGGGGTACATCGGCGCCGACGTGGTCGGCAATTAGGAACACTGAACTGGTTTAAACTGCGCGGACTTTGCCTCGGACGAACGACTCTGACAAACTGCATCTGAACGTGTCATGAAGCTGTCATCTTCAGATACGTAACTACATTTTCTTCATTGTGATTGCACACGAACAGTGACATTCTGTCTACTGGAAATAATCCGTTCCACCATTGAACATCTTCCACGCGGGCTTAACATGCATATCCTCGGTGGCGCTGTTCATGTGCATTATGAAGGGCTTCTTGGTTGATCCTTGATCGAGGAATAGAAGTTCCTTTTTCTAATCATCAGATCCGGGATCCAATGAAGATCCTTGCAGCTCCTAATGTCATTGTAATTGTCCCCTCAATAGGATCCGGAACATAACTTGTCAAGCTCGACTTTTCGGCCTGAGTCACCTTGCCATAGATAAGTTGATTGATATTGCTTGCCACAACTTCGGCTTGTGCAAAAGCAGCCCGAGCCATTTTCGGAGACTTACTGGCGGCGACATCTCCGAGAGCAAACACGGTCGAGTATTTCGGATCCGTAATTTGAAGGGTCGGAAGCGTTTGGATGAGTTTGGTAGTTGGGTCGATTGAGGAAGGCGACAACGAGCTCAAGGGATCCGAATTGGGAGTCATTCCTCGGCAAGAAATCTACATGAAATTAGCAAGGTTTCAGCTGAAAAAGACCAGTAGATCACACTCTAGCTGTTCGCCAGACGAGAGAGTAAATTTCTTGGTATTTGTAGTGTCTTTCGGCAAAGACGGCCGCTCATTGAATATCAACCTCACACCAAGCTCATTCAGTCTTGGAACCACGGTATCGTGAAGTTCGGGCCGAAATCGATTCAGAATCCGACCTCTCGAATGTATTAAGCTTACCGATTTGGAAGGACATTTGACTTTAATATCTGTCGCCAGTTCTGAAAATTAGCGCGGATATCCGAATTGTCATACCCACTCCCACTGCACCACCACCCACAATTACAATGGATTCAGAAGCTTGGATCTTTTTCTGCCACTCTTTGAGCTTCATCATCCCTTGGTCTTTACTTAATCCGTCCAACTTCCACGGTTCATCCATTGTACTGCCCGTGGCACAAGCGAGATACTCCCACTCGACCTTTCTTCCATCACGCAAAAGTACAAATCCATCTTCGATTTTCGCAACTTCCCCATGGATAATCTCAAAACTCCCTTTTGGACTTGTGCTTAAATATCCCCCGTATGGAATAAACGCGAAATGCTCGAATCCGGAGACAACGCAACACCGAGGGAACGCGAACAAGTAATTGAAATGCGTCGACTTTTAGATAATAATCGTTTTGTGAGTCGACGGGGTGCGTTCGGAGAGTTCTTTTGCTAGCTGATATCCAGAAAACGACCCACCCACGATTACAATGTTCTTCTGATTTCCGACGGCGGAGTAAGTTAGTTTATGCCAACGCGCAGACAACAATTTTCTCAATCGTTTTATTCCGAACTTGACAAAGACGGGAAAGAACCCTATGATTATCTTGATTCGATCCATGGGTGGAAGAAATGTTGGGTTGCGTTGACATTATTTATGGAGCCCCGATCGACTTGGTGGTGAGATCGTACGATACCGATCGGCGCGTGGCGTGATCGAGATCT
>Ga0335073_10004589_pt1 | contig 19301 bp, 15 predicted proteins | sample Lox_Sample_22_FD_207093 | JGI IMG/M metagenome (GOLD analysis project Ga0335073, IMG submission 207093) | Soil microbial communities from Loxahatchee National Wildlife Refuge, Florida, United States - Lox_Sample_2.2 | ecosystem: Environmental > Terrestrial > Soil > Wetlands | place: USA...
CGTGAAGATCATCGAATATAGAGCAAAAAAATGGGACACGCACTCCCTCCGATCTCGGAGAATTCGCAGCTGGCAGCGTGCTGCACTACCAGGGCCGCCATCCTGATTCTGCATCGTGTGAGGCGCTACCACAAGCTGGGATTTGTTATGAGAGAGGAAGTACTTATGGTTCGGGGGGGCCTACCTCTCCGGGCCTGTGCACCGCGATATTTCGGCACCCTGAGTAAATGTCTGCCGGGAACGCGTTGAGGGAGGAAACGGTTAACCGTACCTATCGAGGTACGGCCAGGACTTTCACCCCGACGCCTTCACCGCGACAATGCACTCGATGGGTTTGCAATTTCGCAAACCAAAGGCCGCGTCGTGAGCTGGGGTGCGGGCGCTGCTTCGCCCGCATCCCCATTTTTGTGAGTGCCTATGAGTACATCGGAATCGTGCATCGCTAACCTCCACCGCCGTACCCTCCGGGTTGCCGCGATCGACCATACCCTTGCAGGCATCGGCCGCCGATACTGCCGCTGGTTCCACCACGCGATCTCGCGCCCGGTGAACGGAAAATACCGCTGCTGGAAGTGCCTGCGGGAATTTGAGCTGGAGTGGTAGCCAGGCACAGACGAACCGCTCGTGGTGCTCCAAGCCGCCACGGCCGGCGCGAAGCGCCCGCGCAGCCAGCGGGATTTGGGGTGGTCAATTTTTGGCCCCCTTCTGAGGCCAAACAGCGTACAATACCTTGATCATGAAAGCGCTGCATCGATTCACCGCAGCTACCGCGCTGCTGCTTGCTCTCTGCTCGCCGGTTCTCGCCTCCGCCCCCGTCCCCGCGAAAGGCACTGAAATTCTCTGGGACCGCTACGGCGTTCCACACATGTTCGCGCCCGATCATGCCAGCCTGTTCTACGCATACGGCTACGCCCAAATGGAAGCGCACTCCGAATTGCTGGTCCGCCTTTACGCCCAGGCTCGCGGTCGTGCCGCCGAGTATTACGGCGAGCAGTATCTCGAATCCGACCGCTGGGTCCGCACCAACGGCATCCCCGCGCGCGCAAAGCAGTGGGCGTCGCAGCAGTCTCCCGAATTCGGGCCTTTGCTCACCGCGTTTGTCACGGGGCTGAACGCCTGGGCCGGCGAACACCGTGACGCCCTCAGCCCATCCGCCCGGGCTGTCCTTCCGCTCACCGTCGAAGACCTTATGGCGCACTGCCTGCGCGTCATTCATTATGATTGGCTGGTCAGTCCCGAGCGTATCGAAACGCGCGTAAAACGCGCGGCTTCCGAGGTTCACGGCTCTAACGAATGGGCCATCGCGCCGTCGCACTCCGCCAACGGCCACGCCATGCTCATGAGTAACTCCCACCTGGAATGGGCGGACCGCCATACCTATTTCGAAGTCCAGCTCACCGCTCCCGGCGTGACATCTTCAGGCGCCGTATGGGTCGGATTCCCCGTCTTGCGCCAATGTTTCACCGACTACCTCGGCTGGACTCAGACGACCAACGCCCCCAACGGCGCGGACCTCTATCGCCTGACCCTGAAAGACGACGGCTACGTTCTGGATGGCGTGGTGAAGCAGTTTGCAGTCTCGAAGGAAACGATTCGCGTCAAACAGAAGGATGGATCGCTGCGGGATGAAACCCTGGTAATTCGGAGATCGGCCCACGGTCCGGTGGTCTTCGACCGGGATGGCGTGGTTATCGCCATGCGGGTTGCCGCAATCGACCGCCCGCGTCTGTTCGAGCAGTTCTGGCGGATGGGCCTGGCGCGGAACCTTGAAGAGTTTCAGGCGGCCATGCGGATGCAGCAACTGCCGCTCTTCAACACGGCCTATGCCGACCGCGCGGGCCACATTATGTATCTCTACAATGCCGCTGTCCCGGTTCGTCCAATGGGCGATTACCGGTTCTGGAGCGGGCTGGTGCCTGGCGATCAATCGAAGCTCATCTGGTCCTATGACCGGATCGTGACGTACGACCAACTGCCCAAAGTCATCGACCCTCCTGGCGGATGGGTGCAGAACAGCAATGACACACCGTGGACTTCGGTTTACCCGATGCTCCTCGATCCGGCGAAGTTCCCACCGTATATCGCCCCGCTCACCGGCATCACCACGCGGGCTCAGCGCGGCACACGTACCCTCGCCGTGAACCGGAAGCTCTCCTTCGATGACGTCAAGGCCGGAAAGCTGAGTACGCATGTGGAAACAGCGGATCACTTCGTCGACGACCTGGTTGCCGCGGCCCGAACCGCGGGCAGCGACCGCGCCCGGCAGGCGGCCGTGATCCTCGGCGAATGGGACCGCGCCGCCGATAACAACAGCGATGGCACGCTGCTGTTCTACCGTTTCCTCTTAGGCGCTGGCGCGGAGTTCAAAACGATCGGCGGGTATGCCGTGGCAGGCGACGAGCACCGGCCTCTGGAGACTCCGCGCGGGTTTGCGGATCCGGCCAAGGCGGCGGCACTGCTGGATAAGGTCGCAGGCGATCTGATGGCCCAATACGGGACGCTGCACGTAAAGTGGGGCGACGTTGTGCGGCTGCGCCGCGGTGGAAGCGATCTTCCAGGCAATGGCGCTCCTTCGATGATGGGCGCCATCCGGACGGCTAACGTGCGCCCGTTCGTGGACGGCAAGATGGAGATCTTCAGCGGTGACACCTACTATGCCGTGATCGAGTTCTCGCAGCCCCTGCACGCCGAGGCGCTGCTCGGATACGGCAACTGGTCGAAGCCCGGATCGAAGCATGTAGACGACCAGCTTCCGCTGGCTTCCCAGAAGAAGTTGCGGCCCGTCTGGCGCAGCCGCGCCGAGATTGAGGCCAACCTGGAAAGCCGCAAGGTCTGGTAACCAATTCACTGAACCGTTTCTTCCGAATTGAACGCGTGGTCACATCGGCAACTGTGTTGGCGGTTCGAAGACCGTTGTCCGAAACGGCGAAAAACCTACGGATTGTGCCGGCGCCGCCCACACCTCAAGGGCGCAAAATTGCACCTGGGCTTGGTATAGGGCACCAATTTCCCATGCGTCAATGTTCGACAGTGCTCCCTTTGGCAGTGCTGATGATTTGGCCCGGTATTGCCGCCGTCCAGAACCAACGCCTACGGCCTCTCACGCTGGGTGTGTGGCGGTCGTTTGGTCATTACCGCGAGTTCCCGGCTGCGTGGGGAGCCGGTCTTGGAGTGACATCCGCATCTTCCAGGCGCAGGGCCCATTTGATCGCCTCGGTGAACATCTTCTGCATCTCCGGCTTGTCCCAGTTGGCGTCGACATGGCCGAGGGTGGAATAAAAGACCCGGCCTTTTCCATAGGTCTTGGCCCATGCTACCGGGAAGTCGTGGTCTTTGCGGTGAACCTTGGGGTTCGCCAGGTCAAGCTTGCCGGCGTCGAGCGTCATCAGCACGCGGGTGTTTTCGCGAGAGAAGCTCTTCATCTGGTAGATCTCGTCTTTCAGGGTGAAGGCTTTCGGCCACTGCGCCATGCCCGGGAACCCGGGATCTTCCACCACGATGGGCGCGAGGAATGTCCCCCAGGGGTGTTCATCAAAGGTCCCACCCAGCATTTCCACGAACTCGGGCCAATTCACAAACGTGATCGCAGCACTATGTACCCCAATGAATCCCTTACCATCGTCGTGGATGAACGAAAGGAAATCGGCCTTCTGCCGATCATCCATTTCCAGTGTCCCTCCGGTATAGAAAAGGACCCCGTCAAAGTTATCCAGGTTTCTGGCGTTGTATTCGAGTTTCTTTTTGGTCAGCGGCTCGGTGTCGGTATGGATCTCGGTATCCCACAGGCCGGTGTCGCGGCCTAGTCTTTCGATCGTCGAGACCGCATGAGTCACCGCTTCGTGGCGGTAGCCCTTTTCTTCGCAGATGATGAGCAGTTTCTTTCGTGGAGGGCTCTGACCCATTCCCGCAGAGCCGATTGCTGCGCAGATCGCTAATCGCACTATCAAGCGGACGCTTCTCATGCGGATTTCTCCTGGCAAGCCAGTTTCCCTGTTTCTTTGTTCAGATCAGCGAACAGGTCCGCCACCAGCATGCAGCCAGTATAGCTCCCGGCGGTATGGATGCTGCAGCGCAATCAATAACTGTGAATGAGCTCCACGCAGATCCCTCCCGCCGAGTCTGTGTCCATATAGGCGTACTGCCCCGAACCCGGATTCCCGACGTCTCCCCAAGCCCCGGACTGATGCACCTGGTAGCCCAGTTTTTCGTACGCCGCCACCGACTTGTTGAGATCGTCGACACGTATCCCCATGTGTTGAATCCCTTCGCGATGGTGCTGATTGAGAAAGTCGGCATAGATATTCGGTGGACTCGGCGGCGGAGAGATCCACTCCAGGGGAAACTGGCTGTAGCGCTGAAAACCAACCTCAAACGGCAGGGAAAGCGGCTTGCCCCGGTATCGGGAATCTGCCCGCGGCGAGGCGTGCTGCATCGGAAAAGAGGGAAATCCGAGTTTCTCCCAATAAGCCGATACGGCCGCCGCATCCCAAACCACAGGGCTGAAATGCGACACCATGGCTTTTCCGCCGCCGTCTCGGATTGTCTCTGCGCCATAGATCAGACCAAGCGCGAACTTACCCTCGGGCTCCGTATCGAAGTAAGTGTAAGTCACCGGCGACCGGCCGAGTGAAACTGTTACCCGCTGTAGCACTCCTACACCCTTCCCCTTCATCCGCGCGATCTCTTCTTCCAAAGCCTGGCGGCTGGGAACCGCGTGGACAATCGACAGAATTCCATCACCATGCTTGCCCAGGAAGTTCGTATAGGCATCGGCCTGTCCTTCAGCCGGCTGGATCATATCTACGGTCAGATTGCCCAGACGGGCGGTGATCTGCCAGGCATAGACTGTCACCGCCTTGCCGCGGAACTGGCCCACGAGCCGGATATTGGGATATTCGTGAATATCGGCCAGGCCCAGTGCCGCCCAGGCCGCCCGTACTTTGTCGATATTTTCAACCACCCAGGTCACCCGGTTTACCGTCTTATAGTATTCCGGCAACTGTGCGACACAGGTTGCCGTCAGCGACAACGCGAGGGCGAGATAGCGCAAGAGATTCAATGGACCTCCTTCCGGACCGGGACTGCATCTCAATAGCGTCCCTGGATACTTTAGCTGAAATCCCTGAAGCAGCGTAGCCTCGCCGAATGTGTTAAAAGAAGAGAATTGTTCGGAACTCCGCCAAGGCCCCGGCTGGCCTAGGTACGCCCAAATAAGATGAACGGAGGGTGCATGGAACGTACGATATTGCTGCTGGTGATGGGAATTGGCGCGGCAACCGGCTTGCCGGCTCAGAACGCGGGATCCGCGGATACGTTGCCCGCGCTCGCCGCGAATACCAGCGGCTCCAACTCCAAGCCAACGTTCGCCAAGGACGTCGCACCGATTCTGGCGCATAATTGCCAGACCTGCCATCGGCCGGGGGAACCGGCGCCGTTTTCGATGCTCACCTACGAGGAACTGCGGCCTTGGGCGAAGGCCATCAAGGCCGCCGTGTTGCAAAGGAAGATGCCGCCATGGTTCGCCGATCCAAAGTTCGGAAAATTCTCGAACGACGCATCGCTGTCCGAGGCCGATATCCACACCCTGGTGGCTTGGGTAGACGCCGGTTCTCCCTTGGGTGACCCCAAGGATATGCCCGCGCCCAGGAAATTCGTCGAGGGCTGGAAGATTCCCAAACCGGACATTATCTTTGAGTCGCCCAGACCGTTTCCCGTCCCGGCCACCGGCGTATTGGAGTATCAGTATGTGATCATCCCCACCGGCTTCACCAAAGACACCTGGGTGGAGCAGGTGGAGGCCAGGCCGGGCGACCACAGCGTGGTCCACCACATCGTGGCTTACGTGCGTACGCCAGGCTCCAACTATTTCAAGGATAAGCCGTTGAACCAGTTCTTCGAGGCGCCTCCGTCCCCAAAGGACTCCAAGGCGCCCAAGGATGACGTGCCCAACGACTGGCTGACAGGGTACGCGCCCGGCCAGCCACCCGATGTGTTCAAGCCCGGCCAGGCAAAATTGATTCCCGCCGGCTCCGACATCGTCATGGAGATCCACTACGTTACGGAGGGCAAGGCCACCGCGGACCAGTCCAGGCTCGGTCTGGTGCTTGCCAAAAATCCTCCCTCCGAGCGCGCCATGACGCTCCAAGCCATCAATTCATCGTTCCAAATTCCACCCGGCGACGCGAATTTCGCGGTGGAGGCAAGCTACACCGTGCCGGAAGACGTAACGCTCTTGGGTATGCATCCGCATATGCACCTGCGCGGCAAATCCGCGCAGTACCGTATCGCCTTTCCGGATGGAAGGACCGAAACCCTGCTGGACGTGCCCCGATACAATTGGCACTGGCAGTTGTGGTATGACCTCGCTGAACCCATCAACCTGCCCAAGGGCACCAGGGTGGAGTGCACCGTACACTTCGACAATTCCGCGAACAACCCGGAGAACCCGGACCCCACCAGGACTGTGATCTGGGGACAGCAGAGCTTCGATGAGATGGCGGTTTGCATGGTCAACGTGACCTTCGACGCGAAGATCACCACCCGGCAGATGCTGGCGCCCGCCCACCCGCAGCCGTCGAGTGGCGGCGATCAGTAAGACATCGAACGGGGAGCTCGGACGTCTAAACGGAAGGTGGGTTGACCCATATGACCTTTGTGGAATCGCCAATTCGTCTCCGGAAATTCTGGCCCTTGGTCGTGCTGGGCGCCGGCGCGGTTTCCGCCACTGCACAAGCGCCGGGCGCATGGCCCCCGCCGCCAAGGTTTCGAGTGGTTACACTCGCAGAGCGCGGCAGCGGCGACCATCAAAAATTCGTCGACGCGGCCAAGATCTACCTGAACAGGCTGGCTGCCGAGAACGGTTTCGCGGTCGACCATATCACCGGCACGGAGCGCATTGACCAGGAGTTCCTTTCGCAATACCAGCTCTTGATCCAACTGAACTATCCGCCCTACCGCTGGGCGCCCACCGCGAAGGATGCCTTCGTCGACTACATCACTCGGGGCAAGGGCGGGTGGATCGGCTTCCACCACGCAGCGCTGCTCGGCGACTTCGACGGATACCCCATGGACCCGTGGTTCTCGCAATTGCTGGGCGGCATCCGTTTCACCCATTACCTGCCGGACTTCGCCCGCGCCACGGTAAAGATCGAGGATCGTTCCAGCCCACTGGCCAAAGGCCTGCCGGCGTCGTTCGTAATCGACAGGGAAGAGTGGTACACCTGGAGCCAGTCGCCGCGCCCGAACGTGAACGTGTTGGCGACCGTGGATGAGTCCAGTTATGTACCGGACACAATGATTAAAATGGGTGGTGACCACCCCGTAGTATGGTCGAACCCGCACTACAAAGCGCGGACCTTGTATATCTTCATGGGTCATCATGCCGGACTCTTCGACAATCCGTCCTTCGTACAGTTAGTGCGGAACGCGATCTTCTGGGGTGCTGGTCAATGAACAAACACGTGGTCCGGATCGCGGTCTCCGCGCCCGCGTCGGTTTCGGGATAACACGATCGTGATTCGTACGGCCTTCATCCTATTGGCTTCTTCGGTGGCGGCGCAGGGGCACGACACGATCAGCACGAAACTCACCTGGAGCCGCGAGATTTCCCGCATCGTTTATGCGCGCTGCACGGGTTGCCATCGGTCCGGAGGCTCCGCATTTTCGCTGATTCGATATGTGGAGGCCCGTCCCTGGGCGAAGGCCATCGAGGAAGAGGTTCTGGAGCGGCGGATGCCGCCCTGGGGAGCCGTGAAGGGATTCGGAGATTTCCGCAACGATCAGGCACTTCCCCAGCAGCAATTGGACCTGATCGCCAATTGGGTGGAGGGTGGTGCGCCGGAAGGCGATCCGAGAGACCTGCCGGCCGAGCCTGCGCTTGCGCCTTTTGCGCCGGCCCTTCCATCGGCGATTGAGATTGCCGTGAGCGGCGAATTCACCATCCGGCAGCCGCTTGTCCTCGATGGCATCATGCCGAAGTCCGTCCCGGCCGCTGCGTCAGAGCGGATTACGGCGGAACTTCCCGACGGCAGCATCGAGCCTCTGCTTTGGCTGCGCGATTACGACATGCGGTTCAACCATCCGTTTCTCTTGCGGAGACCGTTGCACCTTCCGCCCGGGACCCGGATCCACGGCATTTCCGCGGAATCGACGCTGCTGGTGCTGACGGTTAATCCAGCGCGTGCACGGGGACGTCGAAGTGCGCGGTATTCACCACGCCCTTCCTCTGGAACTGGACCCAAATCCGATACGTCCGCGCACGCGGAAAGATCATATTGAACTGAATCTGAGGGCCGCCGTCCCCCAGGAACGGGTGGGAGTGCATGAGATCGATCAAATCGTCGCTGGCTGCCAGCATGTGGCCCCAGGCTCCCAGGTAAGGCTCCAGCCCGTCGGCAGGTTTCAGCCGGAAGAACATCAGCGTCTTGACCCCGGCGATCGGCTGCGGTGGAACGGTGGCCAATTCCACCTGCAGGTTCTCCGCGCTCTTGGTCGAATAGTCGGCGGCAAGCTGGATAGGCGGTGGAGCGGCGCCTGGAACGACGATGCTTTCGACCACCAATTGGGGAGACGCGCCATCCGGGTAGAAGTCGCCGACGACGCGGTACATCCCTGGCTCGGGAAACGCGATATCGAAACGAAAAGTCCCCCCCGGCTCCAGGATCGGGTGGCCGTGAAGGAAAAACTGAAGATCCTGGCTCACCACGAACAGGTGGAACAGCCGCTCGTGCACCAATTGAAAACTCTTGACCTGGTGGTTCTTCCAAGGGTCCCGAACGGTGAATTCGAGCCTAGCCGTCTGCCGCGGTTTGGGTGCTCGTGGTTTGACAGCCACGTCCATCGGGTAGTCGGCTGGATCGGGGATCCCGGCCAACAATCGCATGCCGCAGCGCGGACAGACACCTGGCTGGCTGGAACGGACGTCCGGATCCATCGGGCAGACGTAAACCACCTCCTGCGCTCCTAATCCGCCAATCAGGAAGAGCGCCACCAGTCCGGCCCGCACTCGCACCCGCCAAGTCTACCAAATCACGAGCGGAACGGGCCGACGCGGTTCGATTCGCTGCCCAAGGAATCAAGTCAATCGTAAGTTGGATAATCAGGGGGGATTCTTGGTCGGGCCACCGAGATTTGAACTCGGGACCTCTTGCACCCCAATGAAGTCGGATCAATCAGTTACAGCGATTCCCGCCAGAAACAAAAGGCTTACGCGTCGCAAATTTGGACTCCACGTGGACTCCGGTGTTGACGCCGGAACAGGATCGTTTGGACTCCGAAAGTCACGATTACTTCGTGAATCCCCGCGCGGATTTGGTATTTCACGTGATTCGCGCGCGGTTGCCCAGCGATTTCAGTTCGTCGTCATCGTCCTGGACGACAACGTGAATTTCTATATATGGGCGGTGTTGTCACGTGGCTCCCGCCCACTGCCGGACGTGAACTCGCCGATCCGACTATCTCGCCCGGCGTACTCCGTTCGATCACAGTCGTCGAATGTCGGAAGCCACGGAACCCGCAGGGCCTGCAATTGCTCACGTTCTGCCCGGGGCTGTCACATCTGTTTGCGCAATCGCCTCAGTGACTATACAGGACGTAATCCGAATAAGCCTTCTCCACTGCCGGATCCAGCGCAAGATTCTGCCTCAGAATCCAGATGCCGTCGCCATTGGCCACGAAAATCAAGTCTCGCTGCGAATCCCGGCTCAGGGCAGTGACGCCCGTGAGTTCGCGCGAGACCTTTGGGTGCTCCGGGTCAGAGAAATCAAGGATGCGGATCGTTCCGGGCGCGGGCGCCGGCGCGTCAGTTGATGTTCCTTCCGTCACCAGAGCCGCCGTCCCCGCCACCGCAAATACGCTGCTGGCACCGTCGGTCGGATACGACACATTCGCCAGAATCGACGGCCGAGCCGCGTCCGTGACATCGATCAACGTGAGCACCTTCCCGCCCTTGTGTTCGGCGTATAGGTAATAGCTACTGTAATGGCGGGTAGCGATGAAGCCAGTCACCGGCCCGCTGGTTATCGCCAGATGGCCCACCACTTGAATGCTGTCCTCCGGTGGTTTCGCCGGTGTCTTGCCTTTTTTGCCCGCCCCCGCCGCCGGAGCGGCCAGGCACGCGGCAGCCAGGATTAGCGAAAGCGCGAAATGAAAGAGTCGCATAGGGATCACTCCTGATTTGGCATCTGCCCGCTGGGCTCCCGCCGCCCGTACGCCGCCGAGAACCCCGCGGGAACGATGAAAACCGTAAAGCACAGGGAGGTCGCCAGCCCACCCACCAGCGCGCGCGCCAGGGGCGCGTAGGATTCGCTGCCCTCGCCCAGCCGAAGCGCCATCGGTAGCAGCCCGATAATGGTGGCGAGCGATGTCATCAGAATGGGCCGCAGCCGCACGTGGCACGCCACCGCTACCGCTTCCCGCACCGCCATCCCCTCCCGACGCAGGCGGTGCGCCAGTTCGACAATCAGAATGCTGTCGGACATGGTGACTCCCGCCAGCATCACCACGCCCATTAGCGACATCACATTAAGCGTGGTTCCCGTCGCCCACAGCGTCATCAGCACACCGGTCAGGCCCGGCGGGAACGCCAGCAGGATCAAAAACGGATCGAGGAACGACCGGAACTGCGCCACCAGAATCAGGTAGAGCAGCAGCACCGAAAGCGTGAGCCCGAGGGCAAAGCTCCGGAATGACGCGCGCATGCCTTCCGCCATCCCCCGCGTCGCCACGTCCACGCCGCTCGGAAGTTTCGTGTGCGCAATGAGGTCGTCGATCCCGTTCGCGATAACGCTCAGCCCTTCGCTTTGCGGCCGCACGTAAATGTCCAGCACACGCCGGATTTGGTAATGGTCCACTTCCGTCGGCGCCTCGAACCGGCTGATGCGGCTGACCATGTCGAGCCGAGTCGGCTGTTTCAGCGCCGTGCCGTGCAGCGGAATCGAGCGCAGATCGAGGAGCGTCTGAATCTGATGCTCCGAGTACTGCACGTTTAGAAAATAGTTGTTGTTGTTCTTCGGGTCGATCCAGACGTTCGGCGCGACCATCTGGTTTGACGTCAGCGCCGTAATTACGTTCTCGACTACTTCCTTCTCGCTCAGCCCCAGCTCTCCGGCCCGCGTGCGATCGATCTCCAGCCGCAGCGCCGGGTAATCGAGATCCTGCGGGATGTACGCATCCGCCACGCCGCGAATCGCGCGAATTTGCCGCGCCAGCGATAGCGTTGTCCGGTAGCTTGCCTCCAGGTCCGTCCCGCCCACCTGCACGTCGATCGGCGCTGCGAGCCCCAGGTTCAGCACCGCATCCACCAGGCTGCCCGAAGAAAAATAGGACACTAGCTCCGGCATTTCCCGCTCCATCCGCTGCCGCACCCGCGACATGTATTCGAAGCTGCCAGTCCGGTGGCCTTCTTTCAGCCCTACCTGCACGAACGCCGTGTGCATGGCGGAATTCGAGGTGTAGATCGCCGAAAAGCCGGGATCGACTCCGATATTCGACACGATCATCCCGAGGTCGCTCGGCGCGACCGTGCGGCGAATGAGCGCCTCCAGCCGCGCGATCTCCGTCTCCGTCTCCGCCAGGCGCGTGCCGGATGGCGCCTTCACGTTGATCAGGAACTGCCCTGCATCCGTCCTGGGGAAAAACGCCAGTTCCAGGTGCGGGAACAGTAGCAGGCTGGCGGCGAAACAGGCGGCGAACACTCCCAGGCAGGTCCCCGGCCGCCGCAGCACCCGTCCGACCAGCACGTCGTACCCCGCCAAAAACCGCCCGAAACCGTGATTGAAACCGCGCTGGAAACTCGCCCCGAAGCCCGTTCCCACCGTCTCGTGCCCTCCGCCCGAGTGCTTCAGGAAACGCGCGCAGAACAGCGGCACCACCGTCATCGCCACCAGGTAAGACGCGAACAGCGAAAGCACCAGCGCCAGCGCCAGCGAGGAGAAGAGAAATTTGCTCACGCCGTGTAGCAGCGTCACCGGGAAGAACACTACCACCGTGGTCAGCGTCGCCGCCAGCACCGGCAGCGCCACTTCCCGTCCGCCCTTTTCCGCCGCCACCAGCGGCGGCTCGCCCATCTCCAGGTGCCGGTAAATATTCTCCAGCACCACGACCGAGTTGTCGATCAGCCTCGATAGCGCCAGCGCCAGTCCGCCCAGCACCATCGTGTTTACCGAACTGCCGCCGAGTTCCAGCGCGATTAGCGCCGTTAGCGCCGATAGGGGAATTGAAAAGAACACCGCCACCGTCGCCCGGAGGCTGCCTAGAAAAACCAGAATCATGAGCGACGTCAGCACCAGCCCGATCCCACCCTCGTGGAGCAGCGTGCCGATCGCGGTTTTGACGAACTGCGATTGATCGAACACCACCCGAGTTGCCAGTGAAGCCGGAACGTCGAAGAGGTGCGCCAGCTTTTCCCGCACGCCATCGACGACCGCGATCGTGTTCGAATCCCCGCCCTGCTTCAGAATGGGCAGGTAAACCGACCGCTGCCCGTCCACCCGCACCGCGTTGTATTGGAGCGCATACGCGTCCTTGACCGTCCCGATGTCGGAGACCCGCACCGGCTTGTCGCCCGAAAGCTTCACCGGCACCGAGTCAATGTCGGAAACCTTGCTCACCTGGCTGTTGGCGTAGAGGTTGTAGTCGTAGTGGCCGATTTGCACATCGCCTGCCGGCAGCACAATGTTGGCATCGTTCATGGCGCGCACCACGTCCATCAGGCTCATCTGCCGCGCCTCCAGCTTGAACGGATCGGCGTACAGCATGATTTCCCGCCAGCGCCCGCCGAACGGCTGCGTCACCGCCGCCCCGGCCACGCCCGCCAGTTGGTTGCGGACCACGTTTTGCGCCAGGTCCTTCAACTGCGTCTCGCTCATGTTTTCGCCGCGCAGCGTCACCAGGCAGACCGGCAGGCTCGACGCATCCATCCTCAATACGAAGGGCGGCAGCGTGCCCGGCGGCAGATGGCTGATTTCCGCCATCGCCAGGCTGGCGAGCGTCGTGACCGCCGAGTCCGGGTTCGTGCCCGGCTGAAAATACACCTTGATCAGACTCGCTCCCGCCAGCGATCGCGACTCCATGTGGTCGATTCCGCTGGCCAGCGTGAAGAACCGTTCCAGGTGGTAGGTGATATTCCCTTCGATTTGCTCCGGCGGCATGCCGGGATAAAACGTCGCCACCGCCACTACCGGAATGTTCATCGCCGGAAACAGGTCCACCGGCATCTGCACCACGCTGACAATTCCCACCAGCGTCAGGATCAGGCAAACCACCACGATGAAATATGGCGTGCGGATGGCGAAGCGCGACATGCCTACGGCACCTGCCCTTCCACCGGCCGAACTTCAACCTTCTCCCCTTCCTGGAGCCCAGCGCGCCGGCCCACCACCACCGCCGTTCCCTCTTCCAGCCCGCTGGCAATTTCCACCCGCTGCGCGTTTTCCAGCCCCAGCGTCACCGCTGCGATGTGAACCACGCCAGCCGTCACTGTGAACAAGCGTGGCGACGCCCCGCTGCGATCCACCGCATCGAGCGGCACCGCCAGCGCGTGCGCATGCTGGTCTACCCGCAGCCGCACTTCTGCATACATGCCCGGAATTAGCCGCAGGTCGGGATTGCGGACATCCACTTCCGTATCCATCGTCCGCGTCGATTCCTGAATCGTCTCGGCGAAGCGCGCCACTCGCCCGCGGAACGTCTCACCCAGGGATGTCACCCGCACATCCACTTCTTCGCCGACATGCACACTTGAGACCACGGATTCGGGCACAGGCAGGATGAGACGCAGCAAATCGTTCTGCGAAAGCTGGACCAGCGGCATCGCTTGCGTCTGCGATGATGTGCCCGCTTGGATCATTGCACCGTCGTTCGCATATCGTTTAGTCACTACGCCATTGAAAGGGGCGGAAATCGTTGTGTACCTGTGCAGTGTTTCCAGGCGCGCCCGCTCCGCGCGCGCCACTCGCGCCCGTTGCTGCGCCGTGCGCAAACCCGATTGCGCTGCGGCCACCTGCGCTTCCGAGACCAGGTCGCGCGAATGCGCTTCATCCACTTCCTGCCGCGGAACCAGCCCCGGCTCGCGCCGGATCACGTCGCCGATCCGCGTATAGGAAAGGTGCGCCATCTCGTGCGTGGCCTCCGCCCGGCTCAGCTCATCGTGCGCCGTGGCGATCTCTGCATCCGCCTGGTCCACCGTCGCGTTTGCGCGCGACAGGTCGTCTTCCATTTCCGGAATCTCCAGAACCGCGAGGCGCTGCCCCTCCCGCACCCGGTCACCGATGTCGACCGGAATCGAGCTCACGTACCCGGCCACCTTGGCCATCACGTCAATCTGCTGATAGGGTTCGAATTCCGCCGTGAGGGTCACGTCTGTGGCCAAATCGGCGCGGGCGGCCTTCGCCACCGGCACTATAGGCGCGGCTTCCTGCGCCGCCGCATCCTCCCGCGTCGCTGCTCCGCTACGTCCGCACGAGCACAGACCACCGCTCAGAAGGCACACCAGCATGACTCCGGCCCACGGCTTTACTCTCATTGCAGTCCCCCCGCCGCAAACTCCAGTGCTGCTCGTTTGCCCAAATATTCGTATCTGGCGCTGGCCGCGGCGATCTCCGCCGCCACCTGGCTCACCTGCGCCTGGTTCAGTTCCACAATGCTTCCCAGCCCGTTGTCGTACCGGATCTGCGCCAGCCGCAGGCTCTGCTCCGCCTGAGCCACCAGCCGCGCCGTCACTTCCAGAGCGCGAAACGCAGTATCCGCATCCAGCCACGCCAGCCGTACCTGTTCCGCCACCTCTACCTCGAGCTCCTCGACGTCCTGGTCCGCCGCCTGCGACCGCAGTTCCGCCTCGCGCCGCCGCGCCGCGTATAGTTTTCCGTTCAGCACTGGAATGCTGACGTTCACTCCTGCCGCGCTGTAGTTCCCGCGCAGGTGAGGATCGGTGGCCGGCAGTCCGCCTGCCACCCCCACCACGCTGATCGACGGCCGGCTCAACGCTGCTTCCGCCTCCGCGAACCTGTGCGCGGCCGCGCTGTTCGATTCCATCGCCGCCAGGTCCGGCCGCTGCCGCAACGCTTGCGCCACCAGAGTCTCGGGGTCCGGTTCGAGTGCCGGCGGCAACGGCTCGTCCGTCAGCTCGAAATGCTCCGTCTGCGACCGCCCGAGCGCCGCCGCCAACCTCGCTTGCCCCGCCTTCACGCCGTTCTCCGCCCGCACCAACGCCAGTTCCGCTTCAGACACAGCCACCTCCGCGAAGCTCACGTCCAGCGTCGATTTCAGCGAGCTTTCGGCCAGCGCCCGCACCTGCCGCAGCGTCAGCCGCCGGTTCTCCAGGACCGCCCGCGCGATTTGCAAAACGCTCTGCGCGCCAAGCGCCTGATAATACGCCCGGTCGACGGCCTCCACTACCATCGCTCGCGTACTCGCCGCCGAGTGCTGCTGTGCGGCCGCCCGCAGCTGTGCTGATGCGGCCAGGCCCGCCGTCCGGCCGAAATCGGTGATGAGCTGATTCAGCGTCATCCCGCTGGCCACGCGGCTGTAAAGGCTTGATGTCTGCACCGTTCCCGCAGCCAGCGTAGAATCGTGGTCAGCGCCCACGCTCGTGAAGCTGGCCGCCACCTGCGGATACAGCGCCGCCCGCACCTCTCCCGTAGCCGCTCGCGCCGCTTCCGCCGTCAGAGCGGCCGACCGCACCTTCGGATTGCGCAGCGCCATCTGCTCGGCTTCGGCCAGCGTCAGCCGTGCCGGCGTCTGTGCACTGGCGGCCGAAATTAGGCAGACGATCGCGAACAGGTGCCCCCTCGTCATCCCTCGGACCTCTACGGCCGCGCCGCCGACTTCACAACCGTAGTCTCGTGCGTTTCGATCAACCCATCGGTAATCAGATCGCACAGCCGCGGCAGCAGAGCCTCCGCCGCCTCGCAGGATTCGATGAATTCGATTCGCACCGGCAGATGTTCCCGTTCCCCCGCGTCGCCTTCCGTAGAATGGGTCTGGTGGTGTGAGCCGAATCCCGCCGCCGGCCTGATCAGCGTCGCCCCCGCCACCCCGCGCTCCCGCAGGAAGGAGAAGACCTCGCTGTAGAGGAAATCGTGGCGGGCGGTGGTATCCTCGTTGAGATGAATGGTGATTTTTCTTGCCGGACCCGGTGCCAGCATCCTGCCCCCTCCTCGCCCGAACCGGGCGTCTGGTTCAGTTTGCCATTCGTTGCGTGCCGCCGCGCCTGATGAATTCCTGAACTTTTCCTGACATCCGTGTCAGAAAAACGTCAGGATTTCGTAAGTTGCCATCTGGCGCTCCGGCTCCTATAAGAAGAACGTGCAGATCCTCGTAGTCGAAGACGAGCGGAAAATGGCTTCTGCCCTCCAGGAGGGCTTGCAGGCCGACGGCTACTCGGTGCGTGTGGCCCACACCGGCGAAGAAGGCTTCTATCTTATTCACTCCCAACCCTTCGATCTCGCCATCCTCGACGTGATGTTGCCCGGCCACGACGGCTTCGAAATTCTCTCCACGCTTCGCCGGCGCGGCATCCGCACGCCGGTCCTTCTGCTCACCTCCAGGGACGCCGTCGAAGACCGCGTCCGCGGCCTCGATAGCGGTGCCGACGATTATCTCGTCAAGCCCTTCGCCTTCCCCGAATTGCTCGCCCGCATCCGCGTTCTCCTTCGCCGCGGCGCCGCCCAGCCGCCCGCCCGCCTCCAAATCGCCGATCTCGAAATCGATCGCTCCCGCCGCGCCGTCAGCCGCGCAGGCGCCCCCGTCGATCTCACGCCTCGCGAGTTCGAGCTGCTCGAATACTTCTTCGCTAACCAGGGCCGCGTCGTCTCGCGCGAGATGCTCGCCCGCGACGTTTGGCGGGAAACCTCCCGCCAGACTCCCCTCGACAATGTCATCGACGTCCAGATGGCGCGCCTTCGCCGCAAGATCGACGGCCAGTCCGACCGCAAGCTCCTCCAGACGGTCCGCGGCGTCGGCTTCCTACTCAGCGAAGAGGACCGGTCCTGAATGCGCCTATGCCCCACCCACGTTCGCATGCGTCTCACCCTCTGGTATGTCGGCGTCCTCGCGTCCATGCTGCTCCTGGCATGGGCCGCGACCTCCGCGCTGCTTTTCTGGCAGCTCCGCGGCCAGCTCGATCACTTCTCCGTCCAAGAAATCGAAACTGTCGAAGGCCTGTTCTACTTCACGGCTGATGGCGTCCTGCACCTGCGCGAGGACTATCACAACCATCCGGAATCGAGAGAGGTGATCGACCGTTTCCTTGAGGTCCGCTCGCCCTCCGGCGCTGTGCTTTTCCGCAATGAGCGGCTCGCCGGCCGCGCTTTGGGCGGAGCGCCCTTCCCCGGCGAAGGTGTCGGCGGTTATTCCGAGCGTTCCACTCGTCTCGCCGACGGTACCCGCGTCCGCCTCGTCAGCCGCCACCACATACTGGGCGGCCACGCACTCGTCATTCGCCTCGCTCACAGCGAAGAGGCGCTCTATGCGCGGCTTCGGGAGTTACTGCTGGCTTCCCTGCTCGTCTTGCCTCTCGTGCTCGGCATCGCCGGCCTGGCCGGCTACGGGCTCGCCCGCCGCGCCCTCCAACCGGTTGAGGACATGGCCCGCCGTGCCCAGGAGATCACGCCCGATAATCTTCACACCCGCCTGCCCAACGATCGGACAGATGACGAGCTCGGCCACCTCGCCCGCGTCTTCAACCAGACGCTCGCCCGCCTCGAGCAGGCCTTCGAGCAGCTCCGCCGCTTTACGTCCGATGCCTCTCACGAGCTCCGCACGCCGCTGGCCATGATTCGCAGCGTGGGTGAAGTCGGTCTGCAGAAGGATGGCACGCCCGCCGAATACCGGGATCGCATCGGCAGCATGCTCGAAGAGGTCAACCGCCTCACCTCCCTGGTGGACAACCTCCTCACTATCTCGCGCGCTGATTCCGGCCATCTGCAGTTGCACCGCAGCCCCGTTCCGCTGCTCGACCTCGCGCGTGAGGCCGCCGGATTATTCGAGATCCTGGCCGAAGAGCGCGGGCAGCGACTGATCGTCGAGGGCGATTCCGACATCCAAGTGGAAGCCGATCGCCTCGTCCTCCGCCAGGCTCTCGTCAACGTCATCCACAACGCCACGAAGTATTCGCCCGCCCGCGGGGCTATCTTCATCCGCGTCCGTACCGCAGTCGGGCAGGCGAGCGTCGAAGTCGAAGACAACGGCCCTGGCATTCCCTTCGAGGACCAAAGCAGAGTGTTCGATCGTTTCTATCGTGTCGACAAAGCCCGGTGGCGCGAAACCGGCGGCGCGGGCCTTGGTCTCGCCATCGCCAAATGGGCCGTGGAAGCGCACGGCGGCGCCATCACCCTCGACTGCGGCGCCTCAGGCGGCTGCACTTTTCGCATCAGCCTGCCGCGCCCTCAACTCTCACCCGACCCTGATCGCACCATCGCCACTCCCTCTTCGACCGAATCGTTTTGACGGCAACTAGTCAATTGGGGACGTCGAGCCGGCCAGCCAGCGGACACCGGGGCGCAAGCAGGCCTGAGGGCAATACGCTTTAGTATCCTGTTTTGCGGGACCTGACCTGGTGCGCGAGCCGCGGTGATCATGTTGCGCCATTCGCGCATGCCCAGACTTTTTTGACTGGTTAGCTCCGAGTTAACGGCGCGCCTCGCAACTGCCACAAACAACCGGAGATCGCGTCCTTGCCCTGGACAGTCGCGATTGCGTATAGTGGCGACGGCAATCAAAATGGCGACCGAAAGCATGTCCCGATGGATGACCCAGGCGGAATACGCGCGCCACCGTCATGTCTCGAAACCCTACATCTCGAAACTGGCCAAGAACGGTGTGCTGGTGAATACTGTCCTCGACGATAAGTCCGTGGACGACGTAGACACGCCTACGGCCGTACCGTCGTCGAGTCCGGTGGCGCTCTACGCCCAACTGAAGATCACCGAGCCGGGACCGGGTTTCTGCCATTTTCCGATCAGAGATCAGTACGACCTCGGGTACTTCGAGCAGCTCACGGCCGAGACGTGCCACGTCCGGTACAGCAAGGGCTTCGCGCACCGGGAGTGGACGAAGAAGGCCGGCGCGCGCAATGAGGCGCTGGATGCCTGCTGTTATGCGTACGCCGCGCTGCAATCCCTAATCGCCGGTCGGCTCCGGCTGAACAAGCAGGCCGAGCATATCGAGGCGATGATCGCCCTGAAGGCCGAGTGCGAGCATGCGCAACCCGTGGCGCCGCAATTGGCAAGCAAGAACAACCCGGAACCGTGGATCGAGCCGCGTCGCGATTGGCTGGAACGCTGATGCAGTCAGCATCCGGTCTC
>Ga0335073_10004590_pt1 | contig 19300 bp, 18 predicted proteins | sample Lox_Sample_22_FD_207093 | JGI IMG/M metagenome (GOLD analysis project Ga0335073, IMG submission 207093) | Soil microbial communities from Loxahatchee National Wildlife Refuge, Florida, United States - Lox_Sample_2.2 | ecosystem: Environmental > Terrestrial > Soil > Wetlands | place: USA...
TGCGCCGGCCACGGTGAAGCGGTGCGACGCGGGAGGAGTGCGGCTCGTGCGCGCCTACGGCTCCACCGAGCATCCGACCGTGACGTGCAGCCTCGAGACCGACCCGCTCGATCTCCGCAGCATGACGGACGGGCGGCCGTTCGCCGGCGTGCTCCTGCGACTCCTCGACGAGAACGGCACGCCTGTTGAGCCAGGCGAGCCTGGCGAGATCCACTCGCGGGGTCCTGATGCGATGCTGGGATATCTCGACGCGAAACTCGACATGGAGTACTACACCGAGGACGGTTGGTTCCAGACCGGCGACGTCGGCACGATCGACGAGCGCGGCGCGCTGACCATCAACGACCGGATTAAGGACATCATCATCCGGGGCGGCGAGAATGTGTCGGCGAAGGAGGTCGAGGATCGTCTGCACGAGTGGGAGGACGTCGTCGAGGCAGCGGTCGTGGGCATCCCCGACGATGTCTACGGGGAGCGCGCGTGTGCGTTCGTCATTCCCAGGCGAGAGGTAACGCTGGGAGGGATGTGCGAGTTTCTCGCCTCGAGCGGGCTGGAAAAGTTCAAGTGGCCCGAGCAGCTCGTGCTTGTGGATACTCTCCCGCGCACGGCCTCCGGCAAGGTGCGCAAGAACTCGCTGCGCGAACGCTACTCGTCCGTCGAGTGAAGATACGGCTCGAGTAGCCGGCGGAAGTCCTCGCCCGCGAACGTGCTGACCTCGAGTGCTGAGGCCAACTCGAGCGAAGTCTGGACGCCGAGCCGGAGCCACTGGTTGAGCGCGAGCTTCGTCGCCCGGAAAGCCAGGGCTGGTAGCTGGGCGAGTGCCGCGGCGAGCGTCCGCGCCGCGGGGAGAACGTCGTCCCGTGTCTCGACCAGCGTCTCGACCAGGCCGAGTTCGTCGGCCTCGAAGGCGGACAAGGGCACGCCGCGCAGGACGTGTCTGCGGGCCCGGGCGAGCCCCATCACCAGCGGCCAGACGACGGTGGCTCCGTCGCCCGACGCGATCGCCACCGGCACGTGCGTATCGGTGAACGTTGTGTCGCGCGACGCGACGAGGAAGTCGGCAAGGAACGCGATCTGCGGTCCCATCCCGATGACGGCCCCGAACGCGGCGACGACGAGTGGCTTCGGGAACTCCATGACGTTCACGAAGATCTGCTTTGCCTCGGTCTGCATCGCCTCGACGTGTTCGGGATGCGCGGCGAACAGCGCAGCCATGTGCGGGAGTCGTGGCGCCGGGAAGAAGTAGTCGTAGCCCCCGGCGAGCACGGTCGCGTGGACGGCGTGGTCCTCCGCGAGGCGCGACCAAACGTCACGGAGATCCCGGTGCATCGGATGCTTGCGCTCGACGAAGTGCTCGTCGTTCGGATCCTTGATGCGCACTACGGCGACTCCGTCCTCGACGTCGACGTCGACGTAGTCCAGACCGTAGTCGGGTCTCATCGCGCTCCCACCGGTTGGGGGGCGCAGCGCTTTGACCAATCCGTCACCGCTGCCAGCAGCGGGGCCCGCGCCGTGCTTCTCGACGCAAGGACCTGCTGCGCGGTCCGATCCACGGGGCAGACGAGCCGGGCACGCTGCGTCCGGCGCAGACCGAAGTGGAGACCGATCTCCCATGTGAAACCGATACCCCCGTGGAGCTGGATCGCGTTCTCGATCGCCCAGGTTCCCTGGTCCCCCACGAAGGCCTTGGCCGCCCACGACGCCTGCGCGGCGTCATCGCCCGAGCGCATTCTCGCCGTCGCCTCGGCGACGAGCGCGTCGGCGAGCACGCCCACCGAGTAGATGTCGACCGCTCGATGCTGAAGCGCCTGGAACGACGACAGGTTGACGCCAAATGCACGGCGACTCTTGAGGTAGCTGACGGTGGCGAGCGCGGCCGCTCGCACGGCGCCGGCGGCCTCCGCGGCGAGCATGTACGCGACGCGGGCGCGGTGGCGGGCGAGCCCGGCGCCGTCCACCGCCAGCGGGGTGGCTTCGGAGAGATCGATGTCTGCCCAGGAGACCATGACCGGCTCGAGTAGCTCGTCGACCACCCCGGACGGCTTCCACGCCGGCGAGGCGACGACGGCGAGGCCGTCGTCGCCGAGATCGACCACCGCCCCGGCGGCGGACGCGTCGCCCCAGAGACGCACGCGAGCGCAATCGGCGGAGCGCACCGAGTCAAGGGCGACGGCAAGCGGCCGCTCCGGCACATCCGCGCCGGCCTCCGCTAGCGTCGCCGCGGCCGCGGCGTGCGGCGCATACGCGATCTCACGTGCCTCGGCTCCGACCACATCGACAGCGGCGACCACGAAATCGACTTGCTCCCACCTTCCTTCTTCGGGTACCAGGTCGAGCCATCCCTCGTCATCGAGGGCGTCCCATGCTTCGGCCCCCGAATGTCGCGCGAGCAGCGCAGCGATCGATTCACATGCGAAAACCAGCTCGTCAGAACTCATGACAGCTTCAGCACGCGCTTTGCAACGACGTTGCGCATGATCTCATTCGCTCCGCCGGAGATCGTGTAGGAGCGCGTGTACAGGTAGTTGTCGGTCCACCGCGCCGCCCAGCCCGGTGGGCACCAGGGTGGGTCGAGCGCGAGCACGTCCAGGGCGAGTTGGTGCAGGTCCACGTTCACCTCTGAGAAGGCGATCTTCACCACCGCTTCGGCGCCCGGGGGTAGAGACTCGCGGCGCATCATCGCGCCCAGTGCGCCGGCCCGCGCCGCGATCGTCCCGAGCCTAGTCGCGAGTGGGCGTGCCGTCGTCTCGTCCAAGCGGGCTACGACGATGTGGACACGGTCGATCTCGGACTCGAGCCACGCCACGAGACGGCCGATCACCCGGCGCTCCTCGGCGAGCAGGCCGAGCGCGATTCGCCACCCGTCGCCTGGCTGACCGAGCAGCGACTCGGCCGGTAGCTCGCACTGGTCAAAGAACACCTCGTTGAAGTCGTAGGTCCCGGTCATCTCGCGGATGGGGCGGATCGATATGCCTTCGAGATGCATCGGGACGAGAAACGCGCTGAGTCCGCGATGCCGCTCATCCTGCGTGCCGGTGCGCGCGATCAGGTAGCCCCAGTCCGCGATATGCGCGTACGTGCTCCAGACCTTCTGACCGTCGACGATCCACTGACCGTCGCCGCCGGCGCGCGCGCGGGCCCGGACTGCGGCAAGGTCGCTGCCCGCGTCGGGCTCGGAGAAGAGCTGCGACCAGATGATGCTTCCATCGGCGATGCCGGGGAGGTGGCGGCGCTTCTGCTCTTCGGTGCCGAACATCAGCAGCGATGGTCCGACGAGATTGATCCCGATATCGCTCAGCGGGAGCGGCGCCCCGGCGAGGGCGAGCACCTCGGCAGCAGCATGGCCCTCGTCATCACCGGCGCCGCCGCCACCCCACTCCGGGGGCCACGTCGGCACCGCCAGGCCGGCCGCGTGCAAGTCGCGCGTCCAATCACGCCACTCGCGTTCCTCATGCTCTGAGCGCGGCGTCCTCGATCCCATGGCGACGCCCACCGGGGGTGGATGCTCGTTCGACCATTCGGTCGCCCTTCCGACCCAGACCGCCGTCGCGCTCATCTCCAATTAAGGATACTCAATTACCGTCTCGCCCGCGCCGGCCGTAGTAGCGCGTGATCGCGGCGAGGTGCTTGGCCATGCGGCGCTCCGCGAGATCCGCATCGCCGCTGATCACCGCCTTTGCGATCGCGTCGTGGGCGGCGTGCATCTGGTCCAGGGACGCCGGATCGATCATCGTTCGCCCGCTGCGCTCGTAGGTGAGGCCGGTGAGGATCTCGACGAACAGACGCATCGCCGCGTTCCCGGTCAGCTCCGCGAGCAGAATGTGGAAGTCGTGAGCTTGACCGGTCTCGATCGAGTCGAAATTGAGCCGCCGTTCCAGGTCGAGCACCGCGCGAATCCTCGTGGCGTCGTCAGCAGAGATCCGTTCGCTCGCAAGGCGCACGCAACTCAGCTCGATGGCTGTTCTCACCTCGAGAACGTTCTGCGGCGTGACGTCCGCGTGGTCGAGAAACAGCGTGGCGGGACGACGCACGGCCTCGGGGTCGGGGGCGGTGACGATCAACCCGCCCTTCACGCCCGCCCGCATGCGCACGACCCCGTGATGCTCGGCAATGCGGATCGCCTCGCGCAAGACCGCGCGGCTCACGCCGTACCGTTCGATCAGCTCCGCTTCCGAGCCAAGGTTCTCGCCGATCGGCCAGCCCTGCTCGACGATTCCTCGCTCCAGCTCGGCCGCGAGTGACTCTGCCTTCTTCGAGCCGGGCTGCGACACAGACCGACGCTACCACGAGGTCATCGAGCTCTCGCGGCTGGTGACCGCGTGTGTCAAGCCTGCGGCTGTACCAGGACGGCGGCGAGCTGCTCCTTGAGCCGTCCTCGGGCGGTCTTGCCCCCCGTGGTCCTGGGGATCTGATCGACGAAGATGACCCGCGTCGGCTTCTTGTAGCTGGCCAGCCGTTCCTTGGCGTACTCGATGACCTGCTCCTCTGTGAGGTCCGCGCCGTCTTCGCGAACGACGACCGCGACGGGCGTCTGTCCCCATCGCGGATGCGGGCCTGCGACGACCGCGCATTCGACGATACCCGGGCAGCGATCGATCACCATCTCGAGTTCCGCGGGATAGATGTTCGCGCCACCGCTGAGGATCATGTTCGTGCGGCGATCCGCGATGAACACGTACCCGTCGGGGTCGATCGAGCCCACGTCTCCGGAGAAGTACCAGCCGTTCTCCAGGACGGTGTCAGTCGCGTCGGGATTGTCCCAGTAGCCGGCGAAGACACTTGGGGAGAGAAGCGCTAGTTCTCCGACCGCATCTCGGTCACGCGGCAACGGATTGCGGTCGCCATCGACGGCGACGATCACGGTTCCCGGGACCGGACGTCCACACGTCTCGAACAGATGGTCCGGCCGGAGCAGCGCGTCGACCGCCGTCGTGCACGTGCCCAGCCCGCCTGAGATCTCGGTCATCCCCCAGCCTGCGAGGTACCGGTTGCCGATCACGTCGGCGAGCTTCTCGAGGATCTTCGGATCCTGCCTCTGCCCAGCATGGAGGATCGAGGTCAACGTCTGCCAAAGCGATGGATTGGCGGCCGCGACCTCGGCGAACTCCTCCATCACGGGATTTGGGACGTAGATATGGGTACCGCGCTCCGCCGCAACGAGCCCGAGTATGCGCTCACTGTCCCAGGCCCCGGCCGCGAGGACCTCAGTCCCGCCGGCCATCAGGTGCGGCACCATGTGGGACTGGACGGTCGCCGGGAACGACATTGAGACCGCCCGGATGTTCACCGGCGAGACCGGGATGCGCAGCGCCTGCTGCTGGGTCAGTCCAAGCGTGACCGATGAGCGATGCGTCAGCATCGCGCCCTTCGGGTGACCGGTCGTGCCACTTGTGAAGGAAATGGCCCAGACGTCGTCAGTCGGCGGAGCGGGGCGGGGCGCGGCAGACGCGTCCAAGAGAAGCTGTTCGTACTCGAGGCCCCGGTGCCCACCCTGCGGCTGCACGGCGATCAGGGTCAGCTCGTCCCTCTGCTCGAGCTCCTCTAGCCGCTCGGTCTGGGACGGGGTGTACAGGAGCGTTCGCGCTCCGGTGAGCTCGATCTGGTAATCGGCCTCGTAATGAGTGAGCGCCGCGTTCAGCGGAACCGCGATGAGGTTTGCCTTGGCCACTGCGACGTAGAACTCGACGTACTCGCAGAGATCGTCGAGCCACGCGGCGATGCGATCACCTCGCTCGAGACCGAGTCCGCCCAAGGCGTTGGCGAGCCGGTTCGAGCGCTCGTCGAGTTCGAGGTATGTGCGCGACCCGCCGCCGGGGACCTTCACCGCCACGCTGTCCGGACTACGAAGCGCGTTGACGCGTACGACTGTCCCGAGGTCGTTAAGCGTTGATCCGGGGGCAAACGGTTCCATGCGGCCTCCGTCGAGCGTGGGGGTCAATTCCTATCGAACGACACGAGAGCGACGCCTGATCCGATCCAGCCGTTCGGCTCTGCTCCCTCGATAACGACCGCGCGGCGCTTGAAATACCACACGCCGTCGACCGCAACGAGATCCTCCTCGTAGACGCCCCAGTGGTCGATGCCACGGACCTCGCTCATCGCGAAGAAGTACGTCATGCCCCGTGCGCTCGACGGGCCGTCGAAGCGAATGCGCGATCGAGAGTTGAAGTGTCGGATCCTGCCGACGGGCGACGCACCGCGCGTCTCACGCGACGACGTGAGGAACTCGAGAATCCCGTCGCGTCCGTGGTACTCCTTGCCTCCGTGCACCACGAGCACGCCGTCCGCGGTGAACAGCCCAACGAGCTCCTCCAATGGTCCGCCGTCCACGCCCGCGACGTACGCGGCGAAGAGGTCGTCGATTGCCACGCGAGCCGCCACCTCCCACTCCGCCAGAGGCGATCTCACCATGTGCCCCCGTCGCTTTCGCTCATGCTGCCTCTCGCTCTCTACCGGTCGGTCGGTCGTGAAGGTAAACCATACCCGACGGTGCGCTCATGCGCCCTGCAGCAACGGACGAAGCTTCGTGCACACGAGCTCGACGTGGCGTTCGGCGAGCGCCCCCGGTACGCCGGGCAGCCACGACCACATGAATACCGTCTCGACGGGCATTCCCGCGAGCTCGGTCCGGAGCTGGGCCGCCGCGTCTTCCGGGGTGGCCACGAGAATTCCCCGCAACCCACCAGCGAGGCCCTTGCGCCTCCATTCATCCATGTCCACCGGCCGCGGAGGGGGAGCCCCTGTGCCCTCAACGGCGGCCGCACGGTAACTGTCGTACATGTAGGCGTAGTAGCGCGCCACGTCCGGCCACGCCCGCTCGGGGTCGTCGGCGAGGAAGACGTTCACCGGCCCTGACATCGTCGCCGCCCTGGGGTCGTGGCCTCCCTCCTCAACCCCTCGCAGGTAGGCATCCGAGACCCCGGGCTGCACCGACAACAGCCGCTCGCCTAGACGGCCGGTCCGCCGCGCACCGACCGGACCATTACAGCCGAGCCACAATGGGAAAGGGTCCTGCGCAGGCGGCGGTGTTACGGATTTCTCAGAGAGCAGGGAGCGGATGTCGCGTGCCCGCTCGAACAGCAGGGACATCGCGCGCTGCGGTTCGACGCCGTAGCGCTCGAACTCGGGGACGCGGTAGCCGGCTCCGAGGCCGAGGTCGAGCCGGCCCCCACTCAAAAGGTCGACGATCGCGGCCTCCTCGAGGATGTGCGGTGCCGGTCGCAGGCCGGCGATATAGATCGCCGTCCCGATGCGGACGCGTGTGGTCCTGGCCGCTACGGCCGCCGCAAAGGTCAGCGGCTGTGCGATGTACCCGTCGTCGAAGAAATGGTGCTCGGTGAGCCACACCGAGTCCGCGCCCAAGCGCTCGCCCTCCGCACACAGCTCGAGCGCCTCGCGGTAGACATCGCTCCACGGACGGCGCCAGCGCTCAGGGTTGCGGAGGTCGAGGTAGAGGCCGACGTTCACGCGGCTGCTTCAAGGGGCCGGAGTGAACTCGAGCGGGAGATAGTCAACGCCGACGCCGGTCCCGACGCTCACCTCTGACCGCTGCCCGCGCGCCAGGTGGAAGTCCGGCAACCGCCGGTGGAGCTCCTCGATGGCGATCTGAATTTCCATCGTGGCGAAATGGATTCCCAGGCAGCGGTGGGGCCCAGCCCCGAACGTCATATGCGGATTGCGCTTGCGATCAAGCTGGATCTCTTCGGGAGCGGACACGCAGGCGGGGTCACGCGACGCCGCGGTGGTCGACAGCAACACCTTGTCGCCCTTACGCAGACGTGTCCCGCCGAGGACGTAGTCCTGTGTGAGGGTGCGCGTGAGCTGGAGCGGGGTCTCCCAGCGCATCAACTCCTCGACCGCGGTGGGAACGATCGAAAGATCCGCAGCGATGCGGTCGCGATGTTCTGGGTGCTGGGCGAGGAAGTTGACGATGAGGCTCAGCATCTTTCGCGTCGTGTCGAAGCCCGCGATCACGAGCAGATACAGGATCTGGACGATCTCGTCCTCCGACAGCGGGCGACCGCCATCGTCCTCCGCGTAGCGCGCGTTCTGTAGGTACCCGACGAGATCATCCTCGGAGTCGCCGCGGTGGTTGCGAACGAGGGTCTCGAAGTAGTCAGCGATCGCGGCGCCCGCCGCGCGCTGAACCTCGGGCGAGCCATGCAGATACGCGCCGGGGGGCGGTCGTGGGTCACGCCGGTCGTGACCGTAGATTGCCTTATAGGCCGTCTCATGGAAGAAGTCGGCGTCAGCCGCGGGCCAGCTCACGAAGTGGACAAACGCATGCGACGGCAGCGGCTGCGCGAAGTCACCCACGTAGTCGCACGCGCCGTCGCCGGCGAAGCGATCGAGAAGACCGCGCACGACTTTGCGCACTTCGGGCTCGAATCGCCGCGCGCGTCTGCTCGTGAAGAAAGGGTTCAGAATGCGGCGGTAGCGGAGGTGCTCCGGGCGGTCGATCTGGATCGGTATGAGCGGCTCGCTCTCGCCGAGGTCCCAGTCGAGCCCCACGAATCGGGACGAGAAGGTGTCGACGTTGAGAAACGCCTCGCGGACCTCTTTGTATCCGGTGACGAGGTAGTAACCGCCGTGCGCCTCGCTCCGGCCGACAGGACAGACCTCGCGGAACGCCTGGAACATCTCGTGCCGGTGGTCGACCAGGTTCCGGTCGTCAATCCTGAATGAGCGAAGCGCCTCCACAGGTTCGTCGGGGGCTGGCCACGCGCCATCTTCGTCGCTCATGCTGTCTCCTTGCCGTTCACTCGAATACGACAACGCTTCGGGCGATACCGCCGTCGGCGATCTGTGCGTATCCGTCATTGATTTCGTCGAGCGCGATCCGGTTTGACACGAGCTCGTCGAGCTTGAGGCGCCCGTCGGCGTACAGGTCCGCGAAATATGGGATGTCCTCGCGAAACCGGACCGAGCCCATCAGCGTCCCCTGGATCCGCTTCTCCCCCAGGAAGTCATTGGCGGGGAGCGTCACCAGCGCCCCCGGCGACACGACACCCACGAGCGTCGCGGTCCCGCCTCGCCGCGCGAGACGGAAAGCGAGCTCGTACGTCGATGGGCTGCCCACCGCCTCGAAGGCGTGGTCGACACCGCCGAGTTCCGGCAAAAGATCCGCCACCGCGGCGACCGGGTCGGTGTTCGATGTATCAACCAGATCGGTCGCGCCGAAGGACGCCGCGTGCTCGAGCTTCCCTGCATTCGTGTCGATCGCGATCACTCGTCGGGCGCCAACGATTGCCGCACCCTGGATGCAGTTGAGCCCGACGCCGCCGCAGCCGACGATCGCGACCGTGTCACCCGGCTGCACCTGCGCAGAGCGCATTACCGCTCCGAGACCTGTGGACACCGCACACCCGAGCAACGCGGCCGACGCGAAGGGGATGTGGTCGTCGATCTGGGCCAGGGCGTCCTCGTGAACGAGCATCTTCTCGGCGAACGTCGAGAGGCCGCCGAACTGCTCGCAGGTGGCACCGTCGGTCAGACGCAGGCGCGGTCGAGCCGACTCTGGCCGGCGGACCCGGGCCGATGTGCACAACGTCGGCCGGCCCTGCAGGCATCGGCCGCAGCGACCGCAAGCGGCCACCGGGAAGACGACGACTCGGTCGCCGGGTTCGACCGAGGTCACGTCGTTCCCGACCGCCTCGACGATGCCGGCCGCCTCGTGTCCAAGGACGATCGGGAGGTTCGCCGGCCGGTCCCCACGGATGATGTGCAGGTCGCTGTGGCAAAGACCGGTGGCCTTGGTGGCGACGAGGACTTCATTCCGGTCGGGCGCGTCGACGAGAATCTCTTCGACGACGAGGTTACCCGGCGCCTCGTGCAAGACGGCCGCACGGGCACTCGTGGCGTTCACGGCACCGGGATCTCCATCATCTGCTCGGCCAACGGGTAGCGCTTCTCGAGCGCCCAGCCATACCCCGCGCCGCCCTCGAGCACGTCGTGGACCACGATCACGATGCCGTTGATGGCAGGCAGCCGGTAACGCTCGACCTCCGCGTCGGGCGCGGCGCCCACCACCGCCCGAACGGTGTCCGGCGTGAGCGTCATCCAGAGCTTGTCGGAAGCGGCCTCGTCGTTGGCGACGATGGCAAAGTGGCAGTTGTCGCTCTTGTCGCCCGGGCGCACGACGGCGAGGTCGCGGACCTTCACGACGCCACCGCCGCAGCCGCCGGCACATCGATCGTCTCGATCTGAGGCTCGACGAGGGCCCGATCCATGAATGCCGCGACGACATTCATCGCCGGCTTGACCGACCAGCGCCGTTCGCCCAGCGCCATCGGTCCCATCACGATCACGTACTCACCGAAGCGGGCAAACTCCCGTGCCGCCTCTTGCGTCTGCGCCTTCGCGGCGATGCGAAGGACGCCACCTGCGCCGGGCGGCTCGGGGACGCCGTTCTGGGCCTTCGGCGAACCGACGTAGTCGAATCGGAGCCGCTCAAGGGGGAGCGCGAGGTGTTCCATCCGAGCCCGGACGAGCGGCTCGATGAACTCCGCGTGCTCGGCCGCTCTGGGGCCTGGCAAGAACAGGATGACCTCGCCGATGTACCCATCGGCGAAGGCTCCGAGAATCTTCAGCTTCTCGGGCCGGACGTGGCCTCGCGGATCGCCGGTCCACCTCACCTCGACCGTTTCCCCGTCGCGCTGCGTGAACCCGATCGAAAGCAGGTTCGCGTCGACGTCCGGGGTCAGGTAGTGCGCCGGATCGTTGATCTCGTGCATGAGCTGCGCGGACAGGTTCGCCACCGCGGTGACGCCGCCCGTGTTCTGGGCTCGCCGGAAGTCGACCTTCAGGTCCTTGGTGACGTCCGCGATCGGGCCCCCGATCCGCTCCAGGCGGGGAACGGGTCGCGCGTCGAGGTTCTGCCAGTTCGCGCCGGTCGCGAGCGCACCGCACTCGAGCACGTGGCCGATGATCGCCCCGGCCCCGATCCGGTCCCAGTCGGTCTCGTCCCATCCGAACTCATACATGAGCGGCGCGAGGTAGAGCGAGGAGTCTGCGACGCGGCCGGTTACCACGATGTCCGCGCCCTGTTCGAGGCACTCGACGATCGGCGGCGCGCCGAGGTATGCCTTCGCCGTGAGGAGATTCTCCGGATCGACGCCCTGGTCGCCGAAGTACGTGTCGAAGTCTTCGCGCACGAGCGCGGTGACGTCGTCGCCGCTCACGACCCCGACCTTCGTCCCGTGCAGACCGAGGCGGGCGCACTCGGCGGCCACCTCACGCGCGGCGCCCTTGGGGTTCAGCGCCCCGAAATTGCCCAGTACCTTGACGCCGTGCCGATGTGCCGCCGGAAGCACAGCGCGCATGCGTTGCGCAAGGAGCGGGTCGTAACCCGTCGCCTCGGACTCTTCCGAGGTGACCTGGCCGGGCAGCGTTTGCTCCGCCATGACGTCGAACGCGATGTAGTCGACGGCGCCATGCTCAATCGCGTCGACGCCGACGTCGATCCGGTCGCGCGAGCCCGCCGAGCCCGATGCTAGGGATACACGCTCCGCCATCAGCTCAACCGGTAGAGCTGCTTCGCATGGCCGCCGAGCACTCCGTCGCGCTTGCCGGGAGCGAGCCGAGCGGCCCGGTGCTCAGGCGGCTCGAAGCTCCAGTGCGGATAGTGCGACCCGTACAGCAGGTAGTCGTAGGACTCCATCGTCTGCGTCCATTCCTTCTCGAGCCCGTGCTCCAGCGGGCCCTCGAGCCGGCTCGTCGCGAACCGCACGTTGGCCGCGAGATACGAGGACGGGAGGTGACGGTTCTCCGGGGACTGGCTGCGCGATTGGCGCCAGGCGGAGTCGAGCCGCCACATCAACGGCGGGAGGATGTCGGCGCCGCCGTCGGCGAAGACGAAACGAAGCTCGGGCAGGCGATCGAACACGCCCTCCGTGATGAGGCTGGCAAGGTGGTAGAAGAAACGGAGGGACTGCAGGGAAGCGAACTCCACGTAGTGCCGGGGATAGCCGGTGCCGGTCGGCGCGAAGTCGACACCGGCGCCTCCGTCACTGTGGACGGCGACGGGGAGGCCGTGATTTGCCGCGGCAGTCCAGATCGCTAGGTACGCCGGGTGACCGTAAGGGTGGAGCGCCTCGAGCGGAACAGCGATCTGAACCATGCGCGGATCCTGCGCCCAGCGCTCGATCTCGGCGAGCGCTCCCTCGACGTCGTCGGTATCGACTCGGATCGAGCCGCGAAAGCGGCATCCTTCGCCGTCGAGCCACTGCTCCGAGAGCCACGCGTTGGTGGCCGTGCAGATGGCCGAGCCGAGCCGACGGTCCGCCATCAAACCTCGCGTCAGCGGCAGCAGGATCGCGAGATCGACACCACGCTCGCCGAAGATCGCCTCTTCCACACGATCGCGGTTCGAGCCGGGACGCTCGCCCTCCCGATACGCGTCGTCGTGGAACTCGCCCTCGTAGCGAGAGTAGTAGTACCGAGTCTGACCGGGAAAGCCACGGAGGCGATAAGCCTCCGGCAGGTAGTCGACGATGTCGTCGTCCTGGGCGAACGATGGGTAAACCACTGCGTCGACGACCCTTACGTCGGTCTCAGTCGAGGTGCTCATGCCGCTTGCTCCAGTGCACTACGCGCCGTGTCGAGAATGATGTCGTCGCCGCGGACGCGGACTGCATATGTGCGGATCCGTTCCGTCGGCTCGAACACCGTCTTTCCGGTCTTGATGTCGAACTCCCAGCTGTGCCACGGGCAGCGGAGGATCTCGCCGTCGCGTTGCCAAAGCACGTCGTTGTGCGCGCCGGCCGCTGTGGTACCCGTGATGTGTCCGACACAAAGCGGAGCGCCCTGGTGCGGACAGTAGTTGGCGATCGCGTAATACTCACCTCCAATGTTGAACACGCCTACGCCAAACTTGCCGGCCTCCGGAACCAACCGCGACGTGCCGGGGGGAAACTCGTCCACCTTGCCGACGAAATACTCCGCCACTACGCGGCAGAGACAGTGGTCGGAAGGCCGTAGAACTCGATCGCGTTCTCGGCTGCAATCTTGTTCCGGATCGGCTTGGGGAACCGATTGAGGGCCCATTTCGGATCGTCGTAGCTGAAGTGTGGATAGTCGGTCGAGAACATCAACATGTTCTCGGCGTCCGTCCACTCGCACAGCTTTCGGAATGCGCTCAGGTCCGACTCCTCCAGCGGCTGCGTCGTGAAGCGGACGTGGTTGCGTACGTACTCGGAGGGCGCTCGCTTGAGCGCGGGCACCTCCGACTTGCACTCGCGCCAGTAGGCGTCCATCCGCCACATCAGCGGGAGGAGCCAGGTGAATCCGCCCTCCACGAGCACGATGCGCAACCCAGGGTATTTCTCGAACACGCCCTCGAAGACCATCGAGGCCAGGTGGCTCGCGTAGTACAGCGGAATCCCCGCGGAATGCTCGTGGAAATAGGCGGGATAGCCGACCGGTGTCAGTAGACGCTGCCCCATCGGGCGGATGATGTGGATCGCCAAAGGGAGCTCGTGCTTTTCAGCCGCCGCATAGATCGGGTGATACTTCGGGTTTCCGAACGCCGGCGTCGTCTCGGGCGTCATGTAGATCTGGAGCCATCGAGGATCCCCGGCCCACCTCTCGATCTCCTCGACGGCCAGTGCCGCGTCGTCGGGGCAGATACGGATCGAGCCATAGAACCGTCCATGCTTGTTGTGCTCTCCCAGCCACACGTCCGCCAGCCACGAGTTCGTCGCTGCTATCACCGCTGCTTCCTGCTCGGCATTTGCCCGCAGGCGGGCCTGGAGTGACATGAGGATCGCGAGGTCGACGCCGTCATCCTCGATCAACTGCTTATAGGCGAACTCCGGGTCGGAGCCGGGTGCGCCGCCGCGGGGCGGGAAGCTGTCGGTGCGCATCCCCTTGGTGAGCGCCGTGTCCGGCGGGTCGTAGATCCGGGCGATCACGCTGCCTCCCCCAGCGCGCGGGCCATAGTCAAGGCTGCGCCACGGTTCCGGGAGGTAGTCGATGATGTCCTGGCGGCTGTGGATGACCGGATGCACATCTGTGTCGACGAGCGTGACTGCTTTTTCTTGCGCGTCGGGACTCGTGCGTTCAACGGTCTCGAGCATCGGATCCTCCTCAAATTGGAAGGGTTACTGCCCTCTGCCCGTAGCGTACGGGACTTCTGGAGCGCAGTCAACCGACCGGTCGGACGGGTAGACGGCGAAGCCGCCTCGCACGTCAGCCAGCAACCGTGCCAGTGCAAGCGAGATCGCCTTCTCCGTCGGGGTCCCGGCACGGCTCGGAACCGCGACCGCAGCTTCCTTGGACGCGAGGACACCAGCGGCTGCCCCTCCGCTGAGCATCACGGCCTTGAACAGAACGTTGGCCACAACGATGTCGGGAGCAAGAACGACGTCGAAACGCGGCAGCGCGGATCCTTTCTTCTGTCGCGAGCGATCGCTGAGGGCCAGGTCGAGCGACAGCGGACCCGCGACAGCAATGTCCTCGCCGTCGAAGCGCCGCGTGAGTCTCTCCGCCCAGTCGACGCCGCGCTTACTTGACGCGATGCGCTTGTCAGGATGTTCGGCATGTCCGAGGACGCAGACGCCCCCAGTCAGGCCCAACGCATGCGCTACCTCGAGAGCTCGCTCGGCCACCTCTACCTGGACGTCACCCGTCGGCTGCAGATTGATTCCGGCGTCCGCGAGGACGACGAGTCGCCCAAGCGCCGGAAAGGCGAGCAGCGCCACGTGGACGAACCGGCTGGACCGGTCGCCGGAGCGAAGGAGCGCTCGGGCGAGCGCCGGAGTGGATATCGATCCCTTGAGAATCAGCGCGCCGGCGTGGCGTGCGCGCTCGACCGTCTCGGCAGCGACCGCCTCGTCCGTGTCGGCGGCAACGATCTCGGCCCGGCCCAACCCGAACTCGTGAACGGCAACCAAGGCGTGCTCCTCCGGCCCCGCGATGATGACGGGATAGTCCCCGCGGGCCCGCTCGATCAGCGTCCGGACTCCGAAGTCCATCACAAAATATCTCGTCTACCAACCGGTCGGTAGCGTAAGATAGCGAGATCGAAGCCCGCGAGGAGATCGAGAGCCCTGGTGACGCTGGAGGAAAGAAGGCGGACGCCGACGGCAGCCGGTACCCGGTCATGAACCAAGGCGTCGTGATCGACCGTGGGGTGGAGGCGGAGATGCGCGACGGGACGATCCTGCGCGCGGACATCTACCGCCCAGCGTCGGACGGGCCACACCCGACCCTCGTCCTCAGGACCCCCTACAACCGGGCCGACCCGATGGTGCACACGGTCATGTTCGACGTGGTGCGCGCCGTCGGCGCTGGCTACGCCGTCGTCATCCAGGACACGCGCGGCCGGTACGGATCGGATGGTCGCTTTGAGCCCTTCCGCGCCGAAGGCGCCGACGGGTACGACACCGTCGAATGGGCCGCCGCCCAGCCCTGGTCGTCCGGCCGGATCGGGATGGTGGGAACCTCGTACAGCGCGTACGTTCAGTGGCTGGCCGCGGCCGAGTCACCCCCGCACCTCTCAGCGATCGCGCCGCGGATGGGGCCCGACGGCGCGCACACGAACTGGGTCTATCAGGGCGGCGCGTTCCAGACCGGATTCTCCGCCTCGTGGGTCTTGAGCTCGCTCGCCCTCGACGAGCTTGCGCGGGCGGATCAAGGTGACGGCGAGCGCGCCGTGGCGCGTAGCGCCCTCACATCCTCTCTCGATGGGATCAGCGCGCTTTTCGATCGCCAGGCTGATGTCGGCGGAGTCCTCACCGAGGCAGGTGTCGGCGCCTACCACCAGGCGTGGCGCGAGCATCCTCCCTGGGACCCGTTCTGGGATGCGCTGTCGATCACTGCGCGACGCCCTGACGTCAAAGTCCCTGCGCTGTCGATCGGCGGCTGGTACGACGTCTTCCTTCACGGCACCCTGACCAATTTCATCGACAGCCAAGCGCGGTGCGGCACGCCCGAGGCCAGGTCGGGTCAACGGCTCCTTGTCGGACCCTGGCTCCATGGCTTTCCGCATCTGGCAAATCCCGTCGGCGAGGCGGACTTCGGGTTTGCCTCGCTGGGGGCGGTGATCGACGTCACCGGGCGCACCCTCCAATTTCTCGATCGGTGGGTCCGGGGCCTGCCGTCCGCGATCGACGCTCCGGTCACCGTGTTCGTCATGGGCGTCAACGAGTGGCGTGACTTCGACGACTGGCCACCGGGAGCGGCTAATCCGACGCGCTTCTACCTCCACTCGGCAGGTCACGCGGCTTCCTCGGCCGGAGACGGAGCCCTTTCCATAGAGCCACCGCACGACGAGCCAAGCGACTGCTTCGTGTACGACCCCACGGCGCCGGTACGGACGAATGGAGGCGGCTTGTGCTGTTCGCCGACCGCGCTTCGCCAGGGGGCGTTTGACCAGCGTGGCGTCGAGGCACGTGCCGACGTACTCGTTTATACGACGGACGTACTGTTAGGAGACGTCGTCGCCATCGGACCCGTCACGGCGGAGCTCCACGCGGCATCGTCGGCTTCGGACACCGACTTCACAGCAAAGCTCGTCGACGTGTTTCCCGACGGATACGCGCGGAACATCACCGACGGGATACTGCGCGTCCGGTCGCGAAGCCCCACCGGCGACGCGTTGCTTGAGCCCGGGAAATCCGAAGGGCTCACCGTGGATCTCGCCGGGACCGCGCACACCTTTCGAGCCGGCCATCGCATTCGACTCGAGGTGTCATCCTCGAACTACCCCAGGTTTGCGCCGAACCCGAACACCGCCGGCGGGGCTTCCCCGCCGGCGCGGGCCCTTCAGGAGATCTTCCACGACGCGCGCCGTCCGTCTGCTCTGGTGCTGTGGACGATGGAGGAAGCGTCGGTATGACGATGCGGGCCGACGCGCCGGACGCACCCCAAGCCCGCGAGATCGTGCCCGGCAAGGTGTATGCGCTGGGCGGTTCGGTGCGGCTCGACGGCCGGGTCAGCTGGGCACCGGAGGCAGCCGATCTCGGCCAGGCGTGTAGGTGTTACGTGCTGATCGAGGGCGATAGTGCACTGCTGGTCGATACCGGCGTCCCGGCGCACTGGCCCACGATCGAGCCCCAGCTGCGGGCGCTGGTCGCGCCGGGGACGAGCGCGAGAGTATTCCTGACGCGTCCCGAGCTCGATTGCGTGGCGAATCTGCCCGCGATCCGTGACATCTACAGCCTCGAGGACACGGACGTCCTATCGGGCGGCGCTGACAGCCCTTTCGACTTCTTCAACGAGGCGGCGGCGCTGAGCCAGGCGAGGCAGCATAGTCACGTCGTCCTCCGGACCTCTGGCTTCGACCTTGGACCAGATCGCAAGATCCGGATCGTCGTACCGAAGCTGCGATTCCTGCCGACCTACTGGCCGTACGACATCGCCACCCGAACACTGTTTACCTCGGACATGTTCACGCACGTGTGCGAGGCCGCCGACGGCAGTGCGGTCGTCGACGATTTCGCGTCACATCTGTTGTGCAAGTTCTGGTGGCTGGACGGAGCTGTGACGCAGCCCTTCATCGACGACATCCGCTCGATCTTCGATCAGCTGCAGCCCGAGATCCTCGCCCCGAACCACGGCGGGGTGATTCGCGGCCGCGAGGCGATCGAGGCGCAGGTTCGGGCCTTGACGGACGTGCTCAAAGCCTGCGCTGTCGGGAAGGGCCGATGAGTTACACAGACGAGACCCGCATCCATGTCGCGACCCTGGCACTGCTCCAGCAGACCGCGGCCGGCAACGTCAACCTCGGCGTCCCCGAGACCTTCCCGCTCGAGATCGCCCCGCGAATCTTCTGGCTCGGCAGCTGCTTGCGAAAAGGGGAGGGAGCCGACGACATCCATACGGGCGTTTCGGCTTATCTGATCCTCGGCACCGAGCATGCGCTGCTCGTAGACACCGGTCACATTCACGGCTGGCCCGTGCTTTCCGAGCAGCTCGACTACTGCCTCGGAGATCGGAGTCTCGACTTCGTGATGCCTACCCACCCCGAGATTCCACACGGCGGCAACCTGGCGGAGGTCCTGACCAAGTATCCATCCTGCCTCGCGATCGGCGACATGCGCGACTATCACCTCTACTTTCCCGACGTTGTCGACCGCTTTTGCGACGTTCCCGTCGGACACATCGTCGACCTAGGCGGCGGGTACCGCTACCACGTGCTCGATGCCGCGATCAAGGACCTACCCAACACCCGCTGGGGTTACGAGGAGAAGAACCAGGTCATGTTCGTCGCCGATGGTTTCTCCTACCTTCACCACCCCGAGTGGGGCGAAGAGGGGGTCGACGCCCACGTTCCCGGCGAGTGCGGCAAGATCGCGAGCGTCGGCGGCGCGTTTCCGACTTTGGACGACATCGCGTATTACTGCAGCGTCGCCTTTTACTGGTCGCGGTTCCGTCCTGATGCCACTCAGGTGTTTGAGCGCCTCGAAGCGCTGATGCAGCGTTATCCCCCTCGCGTCGTCGCGCCCGCCCACGGCAACGTCGTCACCGATCTCGGCCGGGTTGTCCCGCTCGTCCGCGAGGCGCACGTGGAGGCGTTCCGGCATTGAGCACGGCGGAATCCGTCGCTCAGGAGCACCGGCAGTTGCTGCGCGTCGGAGTCGTCGACTGCGACGTGCACCCGACGCTCCCCGACGCCGATGTGCTCAGGCCGTATCTACCCGAGCCGTGGCGGATCCGGAATACCTACGTCGGCAAGCAGACGTACGTCTCGGCGGTCGGAGGGATGCGGAAGGACGCTTATCCGTCGACCGGAGGTCCGCCCGCGTCCGACCCCGGACTGCTGGAGGAGCAACTACTGGGCCGGGCCGGCGTCGACTACGCGGTGATGATCGAACTGATCACCGGGCCGGTCCCCCACCCAGATCACGACGTCGCCTTGCATTCCGCCGTGAACGACTGGTTCGCCGACTCCTGGCTTGGCCCCTACAACGACCACGGCCGGTTCAAGGGCTCGATCACGCTTCCCATCGACTCCCCCGCAGCGGCCGTCGCGGAGATCGAGCGATGGGCCGGCCATCCGCACATCGTGCAGGCGCTCGTCTCAAGTGTCACCCACCAGCATCTCGGGCATCCTCAGTATCGCCCCGTCTGGGCGGCGGCGGCGCGCCACCGCCTCCCGGTCGCTACCCACGCGGGTTATGGCGGCGGAATCGACAACTCGCTGTCGCCGATCGGTCCGTACCGCTACCAGGTCGAATTCAAGTCGATCACTTATCCGCAGGCGCACGCTGCACAGCTGGTCAGTCTGGTCTGCTCGGGCATCTTCGACGAATTCGAGGATCTCGTGTTCGTGTTCGTGGAAGGGGGGTTCAGCTGGATC
>Ga0335073_10004591_pt1 | contig 19299 bp, 14 predicted proteins | sample Lox_Sample_22_FD_207093 | JGI IMG/M metagenome (GOLD analysis project Ga0335073, IMG submission 207093) | Soil microbial communities from Loxahatchee National Wildlife Refuge, Florida, United States - Lox_Sample_2.2 | ecosystem: Environmental > Terrestrial > Soil > Wetlands | place: USA...
TCGACCTGACGACGCCCGTGGGCATCGCCGCGCGCTGCGTCGCCCTGGGGAGCGAATGCGTGGAGCTGCTGCTGGCACCGCCGCCGGTCGATCCCTCCGACCTCGCGCAAAAGGCGGAGCGCTGGCTCGGCCTCGGCGCCGAGGCCTTGACCTCGGCCATGAGCACGATCGTGGCGGAGATCCCCGAGGTCGAGCGACTCTTCGACACGGCGATTCTCGAGGCGGATCTGGCGGCTTCCATCATCGATCAGGCCCGCGAGCTCTTGACCTTGCGCAACTTGCAGGCGATCGATCAGGTGACCTCGCTCCTGCAGACCACGGCACAGCTCGAGCAACGCACTAGCGCGCTCGAGGACAAGCAGCGCCGCGACTGCCTCACCGGCGTGTTCAATCGCGGCTATCTCGATGAGCTCTTGCGACGCGAGTTTGCCAGCTCGAGCGCGGGCGGCCGGCCGCTCAGCATCGTGTTCGCCGATCTCGATCGCTTCAAGCGGGTGAACGACACCTACGGGCATCCGACCGGCGACTCGGTGCTGGTCGAGACCGCGCGTCTGTTCCTCGCAGCCGTTCGCGACAGCGATCACGTCGCGCGCTACGGCGGCGAGGAGTTCGTGATCTTGCTGCCGGGGCTTGGCGCCGAGCGCGCCAAGGCGGTGTGCGAGCGCATTCTGGGTGAGCTGCGCAACGCCCGCCACCGCGTCCCCGGAGGCTCGATCCGTGTAACGGCCTCGCTCGGTCTCGCGACCCACGACGCCGCGACGCCCTTCCGCTCCGTTGCGGACCTGGTGGAGGCGGCGGACCGCTGCGTGTACGTGGCAAAGAAGGCGGGACGCGATCGCCTGGTCTGCCATGAATCGCCGCCGCCCGCGCACCGCGCGCTCGGCTGAGCAAAGCCCAGCCGGGCGTGCCGCCCGAGACGCTACACGTCGAGGTTCGACACCAGCAACGCGTTCTTCTCGATGAACTCGCGGCGCGGCTCGACGGCATCGCCCATGAGCGTCGTGAAGATGTCGTCGGCGGCCACGGCATCCTCGATGCGCACCTGCATGAGACGGCGCGACTCGGGATTGATGGTCGTGTCCCAGAGCTGCTCGGGATTCATCTCGCCGAGCCCCTTGTAGCGCTGGATGCTCTGCCCTTTCTTGGCCTGCTCGAGCAGCCAGCCCATCGCGGCCTTGAAACTCGCGACCTCGTACCGCTCCTCGCCGCGCTGGACGAAGGCGCCGGCACCGATGAGGTCCGAGAGCATGTGCGCGAGCTCGGCGATTCGCAGGTACTCGGCCGAGTCGAAGAACTCGCGCGGGATGTGGCGCTCGGAGATCAGCCCGTGCTCGAGGCGCTGCAGATCGATCCGATGGCCTCCCGCGCCGAGCGGATGCACGTTGACACGATAGCGGCGTGAGACATCGTTCAGCGTGTTGAGCCGCGCCTCGAGATCGCGGCACCAGTCGCGCAGCCCATCGATGCGATCGAACTTGTCGGGCGTGATCACCGGCACGTAGAGGAGCTGCTCCAGGAAGCGCTCGTCGTAGCGGCGCGCCCAGCGCCGCACGATGCTTTGCACTTCCTGATACTTGCGCGCCAGCGACTCGAGTCCGGGTCCGGACAGGGGCGGCGCCTCGGCGTTGACATGCAGCGCGGCGCCATCGATCGCGGTGCCGAGCAGCAAGGCGTTGAGCTCGAGATCGTCCTTGACGTAGTGCTCCTGCTTGCCCTTCTTGACCTTGTAGAGCGGCGGCTGCGCAATGTAGATGTGGCCGCGCTCGATCAGCATCGGCATCTGACGATAGAAGAAGGTCAACAGCAGCGTGCGGATGTGCGATCCATCGACATCGGCGTCGACCATGATGATGATGCGGTGGTAGCGGAGCTTGTCGATGTTGAAGTCATCGCGCCCGATCCCGCAACCGAGCGCGGTGATCAGAGTGCCCACTTCGATCGATGCCAGCATCTTGTCGAAGCGCGCCTTCTCGACGTTCAGGATCTTGCCCTTGAGCGGCAGTATCGCCTGGGTGCGCCGATCGCGGCCTTGCTTCGCCGAGCCGCCGGCCGAGTCGCCCTCGACCAGGAACATCTCCGAGAGCGCCGGATCCTTCTCCTGGCAATCGGCCAGCTTCCCCGGCAGGCCCGCGATGTCGAGCGCGCCCTTGCGCCGGGTCATCTCGCGCGCCTTGCGCGCGGCCTCGCGTGCGTAGGCAGCCTCCAGGATCTTGTTGACGATGGCGCGCGCCTCTTGCGGGTGCTCGAGCAGGAATTCCTCGAGACGCTGCGCGACCGCCGATTCGACCACACCCTTGACCTCGGAGGAGACCAGCTTGTCCTTGGTCTGCGAGGAGAACTTGGGGTCGGGAAGCTTCACCGAGAGGATCGCCGTCAATCCTTCGCGCGCGTCGTCCCCCGTGGTCGCGACCTTCTCCTTCTTGGTCGCGAGCTCCTTCTCGATGTACTTGTTCAGCGTGCGGGTGAGCGCCGCGCGATAACCCGCGAGATGCGTGCCGCCGTCCTTCTGCGGAATGTTGTTGGTGTAGCAGTACATGCTCTCCTGGTACGAGTCGTTCCATTGCATCGCGACCTCCACTTGCGTGTTGCCGTCGCGGGTCTGGAACCACAGGATCGTCGGATGCACAGGCGTCTTCGAGCGATTGAGGAAGCTGACGAAGGCGGAGAGGCCGCCCTCGTGCTGGAATACCTCGGACTTCTCGTCGCGCTCGTCGATGAGCTCGATGCGCACGCCCGAGTTGAGGAACGACAGCTCGCGCAGCCGCTTGGAAAGAGTCTCGTAGTTGAAGGAGATGTTGGTGAAGATCTTGGCGCTCGGCTTGAAGCGCAGCGTGGTGCCGCGCTCCTGCGTATCGCCGATCACCGCGAGCGGCGCGAGCGGCACGCCCAGGCGATATTCCTGGCGGTGCAGCTTTCCGTCACGGCGGATGAGCAGGTCGAGATGATCCGAGAGCGCGTTCACGACCGAGACGCCGACGCCGTGCAGGCCGCCGGAGACCTTGTAGGAGCTGTCGTCGAATTTCCCGCCGGAGTGCAGTACGGTCATGATGACCTCGGCGGCGGACACGCCTTCCTCGCTGTGAATGTCGACCGGGATCCCGCGGCCGTTGTCGGCGACCGTGACCGATTCATCGGCATGGATGGTGACGACCACCCGGTCGCAGTACCCGGCGAGAGCCTCGTCGATGGCATTGTCGACCACCTCGAACACCATGTGGTGCAGGCCGCTCCCATCATCGGTATCACCGATGTACATCCCGGGACGTTTCCTGACGGCGTCTAGACCTTTTAAGACTTTGATTTTACTGGAATCGTATACGTCGTTATCGGCCATGGCGCGTCCTGTTGAGCGATCGCACATTCTATCAGCTATTTGCTCCAATAACGAGTCAAAATCAGCAAATAACTCAAGTCAAATCATTGACTTACGAGGGCTGACTTGAGCCAGAACGCAAGCGCGGCCGGAGCCGCGCGGAGGAGCGTCTTGCGAGGCACGGGCGATGCCGCAGGATCTTCCCGCGATCTGCCTGTTTCACGTGGAACCCCTAACCTACGAGCCCTCAATCAGGACTCGAGCATCCCCTGCTCGATGCGATAGCGTCGGGCCGGAGGCCCGAAATCCGCGACTTCGGCCAACTCCTCGTGGAGCGTGGTGATCACCAGCTGCAACGGCTGTGCCTGTACCGAGCGGATCAGGCCGCCTAACCGCCGCGCATCGAGCTCCGCCGCCGGATCGTCGAGCAACAGGGTCGGCCGTACCTCGGACCCGGTCGGCAGCAGTCGGATCTGAGACAGCAGGAGCGCGGCCGCGAGTAGCTTCTGCTGCCCGCGCGATATCCGGTCCTTGGCCAGATGTCCGTCGATTCGAATGGCGAGCTCGGCGCGCTGCGGGCCTACCTGAGTCGCCCCGGCCTCTTGATCCTTGCTCCAGCTGCGGCTCAAGGCCTCCTGAAAGCTCCATTCGCGCGGCCAGCCGCTGCGATAGCCGAGACTGAGCTCGAGGCCGAGCAGGTCCGCCGACAGGACCTGTGCCACCGGGGCCAGCACCGCGACATAGCGCTCGCGCGCGTCCGAGATCGCCTGGCCATAGCGCACCAGGTCGCCATCCCAGGCAGAGACGACAGCGGCCGCCTGGCCGGCGCGCAGTGCCGCGTTCCTTTGGCGCAGCACCTGTTGATACTTTTGCCAGTGCCTGACGAAATCATGTTCCACGTGGAACACACCCCAGTCGAGGAGTCGCCGCCGATGGCTGGGACCCTCCTCGATCAATCGGTGAACCTCGGGATCGATGATTTGTACCGGCAGTGCCGACGCCAGATCGGCGAGCGATCCGACCCGCTCCCCCCCGAGCCTCGCGCGCACGCCGGCCGCGGAGCCCTCGATTCCGAGCGTCACGCGCCGGTCCCCGATATCGGCCTCTCCGAAGACCATCATGCGATCGGCCCCGGCGCGAATCACGTGCTCCAGTCGGGCCGTACGAAACGATCGGCCTCGACCGAGCACGTAGATGGCCTCGAGGAGGCTGGTCTTCCCCGATGCGTTGGGACCGCTGATCAGCGTGAATCTTGGATCGAGACTGATGTCGACCTGATGCAAGCAGCGGAAATCCGTCACTTGCATCCGGCGCAGGGCCATCCCTCTAGAGCCTCATGGGCATGACCACGTAACGCGAGCTCGCGGTGCCCGGCGAACGAATCAAGCAGCTCGAATTACTGTCCGTCAGCCCGAGCTCTACTTCCTGGCCATCGATGGCGGCCAGAGCATCCAGCAGATAATTGACATTAAACCCGACCTCGAGATCCGCGCCCTCGTAGCGGACCTCGATCTCCTCCTCCGCCTCTTCTTGCTCCGGATTGTGGGCCTGGACGGTGATCGCATTGTGCTTCACGTTGATTCGAATGCCGCGATACTTCTCGTTCGAGAGAATTGCCGTTCGTTGCAGTGCCTGCCGCAACACGTCGCGATCGGCACGCACCGCGGCGGACGGGCTACTCGGGATAACCCGCGAATACTCTGGGAAACGACCGTCGATCAGCTTCGAAGTGAAGCGAACATCGCCAATCTGGGCGCGAACATGATTGGTACCGATCGCTAAGGCTGCCTTTCCTTCGGGTGTCAGCACGCGCTGCAGCTCGAGGACTCCCTTACGCGGTACGATCACTTGCTGGGTGCTTTGGGCCTTTTCCTCGAGCGTTGCCTCGGACAGGGCCAGCCGATGCCCGTCGGTCGCGACCGCGCGCAGGATCTGCCCATCGATCTCGAGCAGCATGCCGTTCAAGTAATAACGCACATCCTGCTGGGCCATCGAAAAGTGCGTCTTCTCCAAAAGCCGCGCCAGATCCTTGTGCGCAATCTGCACGGATTGCTGCGAGTTGATGTCCTCGATCACCGGAAATTCGGTTGCCGGAAGCGTCGATAAGCTGAAGCGGCTGCGGCCCGCCCTGATGACCGCCTTCTCGCCCTCCGCGGCGATCGATACCGTCACCTTCTCGGGAAGCGCCCGCAGAATGTCGAGAAATTTGCGTCCGGGAAGCGTGATATCCCCGCTCTGTTGCACGGTCACCTCGGTCGTCGCAACCAGCTCCACTTCGAGGTCCGTGGCCGTCACCGAAAGTCGGCCTTGCGTCACTCCGAGCAGTACGTTCGCGAGCACCGGCATTGTCTGCCGCCGCTCCACGACACCGATGACCGCCTGCAAGGGCGCCAATAATTTCTCCCGTTCCGCCGTCAATTTCATGCGATATCCGTCCGACTTAATCTTTGATTTAATTCTTAAAAGAGATTATTACTCTGATAATTAGCATCGTGCCGCGCTGTGGATAAGTCAAAAATACTTATAATATTCAATTAGTTGAATCACACCATAAACACTGTAGGACTTCTCTGACAGCCCGTTGCGATCCTGTGGTCGTTCTGTGGATAAATTTCATGCACAACTCGTGCACATCTTTTCAGCTCCTATCCGGCCAGGGTTCTCAACAGGTTCATGTAGTCCTCCCCGATACGTCGCTCCGATTCGCGCAGGTCCTTGACGCGGCGGCAGGCGTGCAGCACGGTGGTGTGGTCGCGGCCCCCGAATGCATCGCCGATCTCGGGTAGACTGTAATTCGTGAGCTCCTTGGCGAGTGCCATCGCTACTTGCCGCGGTCGAGCGATCGAGCGGCTGCGCCGCTTGGACAATAAATCGGCGATGCGGATCTTGTAATACTCCGCCACCGTCTTCTGAATATTCTCCACGGTCACGAGCTTCTCTTGAAGCGCCAGCAGATCGCGCAACGCTTCCTTGGCGAACTCGAGCGTGATCGGTCGACCGGTGAAATCCGAGGTCGCCACCACGCGCTTGAGCGCACCTTCGAGCTCGCGGACATTCGAGCGGATGCGCTTCGCGATGAAGAAGGCCACCTCCTCCGGCAAGTCGACATTGGCCATGGCGGCCTTGCTCATGAGGATCGCCACACAGGTCTCGAGCTCCGGCGGCTCGATCGCGACCGTCAGGCCCCAGCCGAAGCGCGATTTCAGGCGCTCCTCGAGTCCGTCCACCTCCTTCGGGTAGCGGTCGCAGGTCAGGATCACCTGCTGCTGGCTCTCGAGCAGCGCGTTGAAGGTATGGAAAAACTCTTCCTGCGAGCGATCCTTGCCGGCGAAGAACTGAATATCGTCGATCATGAGCGCATCGAGCGAGCGATACGCGGTCTTGAACTCGTTGATGGTATTGTGCTGCAGAGCCTTCACCATCTCGCTCACGAATCCTTCGCTGTGCACGTAAGCGACCCGCGCCTCGATGTTGCGCTCGCGCAGCTTGTTGCCCACCGCATTCATGAGGTGCGTCTTGCCGAGGCCCACGCCGCCGTAGATGAACAGCGGGTTGTAGGCCTTGCCCGGATTGCCGGAGACCTGGATGGCGGCGGCCTTCGCCAGCTGATTGCTCTTGCCTTCGACGAAGCTGTCGAAGGTGAAATCAGGATTGATTCGATTGCCGAGCACCAGGGGCGCCGAGCGTCGCGGTGTCTTGGGCGCCGCTGCCGGGTGGTCGCCGCCGTTGCCGGCGCCAGCCATCGATTGCGCCTGAGGCTGCGCGCGGCTGCCCACATCCAGCACCACCTTGAAGGCCGTGCCATCCGCAAACCCGCGTGCCAGCTCCTTGATCCGCTGCAGCGAGTGCTCGCCGAGCCAATCGATCACGTACCGGTTCGGAGCCAGGAGCCTGAGCTCGCCGTCGCGCTCGATTGCCTGCAACGGCCGCACCCACATGTTGAATTGCTGAGCCGGGAGCTCGCTCTCGAGCACGCGCAGACAACGGTTCCATAGCGACTCCGGCAAGAGCGCTTCTCCTACGACGACAATGGGGCCAATAACGGAAAGGGGGAGCGAGTCTAGCTCCAACCGCGCGGTGCGTCTATTGACACTTCCATGCCCGCTTGAGTACCCTTGCCGCCTTTTCGCAGGCTCCGACAGCTCCTTGATTTGCCCCGTACTTTTTTCTTAAGTCTCCTCTATGAAACGTACCTTCAATCCGAGTAATTTGCATCGCGTCCGCACCCACGGATTTCGCGCGCGGATGGCGACCAAGAGCGGTCGGCAGGTGCTTGCTCGGCGCCGGGCGAAGGGCCGCAAGCGGCTGTGCCCGTAAGCTAGATCCCGACGCGCTCTTCCAAATTGACGTTCGAGCCGCGCAAGCGACTGCACCAGCCGGCCGAGTTTCGCGTGGTGCGGCAGCGAGGCCGGCGATTCGCCGATACGTACTTCGTTCTGTCCGTGCTCGCCAATCAACATACTCACGCCCGCCTCGGCCTGGCCATCGCCACCCGCACCTGCGGTAATGCCGTGGCACGCAACTTGATCAAGCGCGTGACGCGCGAGTCCTTCCGCTTGAATCAGCACTCGCTGCCCGCGGTCGACATCACGGTCGCGGCGCGCGAGGCCGCGCGGCTCGCGCCGCGCCGCGACCTGCGCATCAGCCTGGCGGGCCACTGGCAGCGGATCGCGCGCGAATACGGGAGTGCCGCCTGATGCGCCGCTTGCTGATGGGCTTGATTCGCCTCTACCAGTTGACCTTGAGTCCGCTCCTCGGCCCGCGCTGCCGCTATTATCCGAGCTGCTCGTGCTACACACAGGCGGCGATCGCGCGCTACGGCGCGTGGCGCGGGGTCTTGATGGGCTTGAAGCGCCTGCTGCGCTGTCATCCGTTCGCGCCGGGTGGATACGATCCTGTGCCGGAAAAGAGAGCGACCCATGGCTAACACTCGCCTCATGCTGTGGCTCGCGCTCGGCGCGATTCTGTACCTCAACTATGAAGCCTGGATGCACGATTATCGCGAGCCGGCGCCGGCGGCGGCTTCTGCGGCACCGGCTCCGGGCGCGCCGCCGTCCCTGTCCGAATCCGTGCCGAAAGCCGCACCGAGCGGCGCCGAAGCCGGAACGGCCGCGGCGCCCGCCGCGGCGACGACTGCGCCGAGCGCGACCCTGGGCGGCGCAGCCGCCGTCCCAAGTGGTGCCGCGGAGCTGCACGTCGTCAGCGACGTGCTCGATCTCGACATCGGCTTGAAGGGCGGCGAGATCGATCGCGCCGATCTCGAGCAATATCCGCTGCACAAGGACACACCCCACGTGCCGGTGCGGCTCGAGAATCGCGACCCGGCGACGCTCTACCTGCTGCAGACCGGACTTGCGGGCAGTCCCGGGGAAAGCGCCCCCACGCATCTCGCCACCTTTACCTCGCCGCAGAGCACCTACACGCTCGCCGCCGGGGCATCCGAGCTCAAGGTCCCGCTCAGCTGGAGCGACGGACAAGGGCTGACCGTGACCAAGACTTTCGTTCTCAAGCGCGGCGAGTACGCGATCGGCCTCGAGTACCAGGTGCAGAACGGCAGCGCGACACCGCGCAAGCTCGCCTCCTACGGCCAGATCCTGCGCCACTGGGAGCATGCCTCGCGCTCCTACTTCGACGTCGAGACGTACTCGTTCAAGGGACCCGCGGTGTGGGACACGAAGTACCACGACCTCAAGGTCGAGAGCGACACCGACAGCCGATTCTCGGAGGTCATCACCAACGGCTGGCTGGCCTCGCTCCAGCACCACTTCGTATCGGCCATCGTGCCGCCGGCGGGCCGGCCCTACGATTATCGGCTGCAGGTGCAGGGCCAGGAGTATCTGTTGAGCGCCACCGGGCCGAGCCGGGAGATCGCGCCCGGCACGAGCGCAGAGTTCCAGGAGAAGCTCTACGTGGGTCCGAAGCTCCAGGCGCAGCTCGCGGCGACCGCGCCGAATCTCGAGCGCACGGTCGACTATGGCCGCCTGTGGTTCATCGCCGAGCCCTTGTTCGCCGCGCTCAGCTTCGTTCACCGCGTGGTCGGCAACTGGGGCTTCACGATCATCATCGTGACCGCGCTCATCAAGCTCATCTTCTACCCGTTGAGCCAGGCGAGCGGCCGCTCGATGGCCAAGATGCGCGCGGTGGCGCCGCGCATGAAGCAGATCCAGGAAAGCTTCAAGGACGATCGCGAGAAGCTCGGCCGCGCGATGATGGAGCTTTACAAGAAGGAGAAGATCAACCCGCTCGCCGGCTGCTTGCCCATGGTCGTGCAGATACCGGTGTTCATCTCGTTCTACTGGGTGCTGCTCGAGAGCGTCGAGATGCGCCAGGCACCCTTCTTGCTGTGGATCAACGACCTCTCGGCGCGCGATCCGTACTTCGTGCTGCCCTTGCTCATGGGCGGCGCCATGTTCGCGCAATTCAAGCTGAATCCCGCCCCTCCCGACCCCATGCAGGCGAAGATCATGCAATTCATGCCGCTGGTGATGACCGGCATGATGGCCTGGTTTCCCTCCGGCCTGGTGCTTTACTGGCTCACCAACACGGTGCTGTCCATCGCGCAGCAGTGGCGCATCAACCAGGTGGTTCAGGCCGAGGCTGCGAAGCGCAGCTGAGCACGCGCGGCTTGCGGCGCGCGGCCTCGAGCGGCCCTGCCGGGTACACTCACGGCCATGAGCTCGAGCGACACCATTGCCGCCATCGCGACGCCTGCGGGACGCGCCGCGGTCGCGATGCTGCGCATCTCCGGTGCCGACGTTCCGCGCATCGCGCGCGCCCTTCTCGGAGGACTGCCGGCGCCGCGGCGTGCGCGGCACGCGAGCTTCCTCGACCGGCACGGCGCGCCGATCGACGAAGGCATCGCGCTCTACTTCCCGGCACCGGCCTCGTTCACCGGCGAGCACGTGCTGGAGCTCTTCGGCCACGGCGGGCTGGTGGTGACGGATCTCCTGCTCGAGCGCGCGCTCGAGCTCGGCTGCCGCCTGGCGCGGCCCGGCGAGTTCAGCGAGCGCGCCTATCTCAACGGCAAGATGGACATCGCGCAGGCGGAGGCGGTCGCCGATCTCATCGATGCCGCAACGAAGGCCGCGGCGCGCGCCGCCGTGCGCTCGATGCAGGGCGAATTCTCGGCGCGCATCGCAGAGCTCGCCGCGCTGCTCGCCGAGCTGCGCGTGCATGTCGAGGCCGCCATCGATTTTCCGGACGAGGACATCGACTTTCTCACATCACCGGCCATCGTCGAGCGCCTGGCGCGGGTGACTGCGGCATTCGATGCGATCCAGGAGGCCGCTCGCCAGGGCGCGCTGCTGCGCGAGGGATTCCGCGTGGTGATCGCCGGCAGGCCTAACGCCGGCAAATCCAGCTTGCTCAACCGCCTGGCAGGCGATGAGGTGGCCATCGTCACCTCCGCCCCGGGCACCACGCGTGATGTGCTGCGCCAGCAGGTGAGTCTCGACGGCCTGCCGGTCACACTGCTCGATACCGCCGGGCTGCGCCGCGCGGCGGACGAGGCGGAACAGGAAGGCATCCGCCGAGCGCGCGCCGAGATGCAGCGCGCCGATCGGATTCTTTACGTGCTCGACGCGAGCAGCGCCGGCGCGCGCATCTGGCCCGATGAGGCGGCCGCGGACTTGCCGCCCGGGGTACCGCTCACGCTGGTCCTCAACAAGATCGATCTCACCGGCGAGCATCCCGAGGCGGCCCTTCAGGGCTCACCGCCGCTGCTGCGCGTGAGCGCCGTCAGCGGCGCGGGTATCGAGCTGTTGCGGGTCCACCTCAAGGCGAGCGCCGGCTACCACGAGCAGGCGGGCGGCGCGCTCGGCGCGCGGCGCCGCCATCTCGATGCGCTCGCGCGTGCGCGCGCGCTGGTGCTCGGCGCGGCCGACGCGCTCGAGCAGCGCCGGCCGTTCGAGCTGTTCGCGGAGGATCTCAAGCTCGCGCAGCGAGCGCTCGGGGAGATCACGGGCGAGGTGACGAGCGAGCAGCTGTTGGGCGCGATCTTCGGCAGTTTCTGCATCGGCAAGTGAGCAAGCCGCAGATTTTGCGGCGGTAGAGGCACCGAGGCTCCCCGTCGAGGAGCCTTATCGAGAACCGGGCGCCCGCGAGGGCGCCTTGCCTCAGACGCTCGGCTCGCGCTGATCCAGCTCGGCGGCGCCGTCCGGCTCGACCGATCGCGCCAGGCGAGCGGAGATACCGAGCGAAACGAGAACCGCCACGGTCGCGATCAGCGTCTTCACCGGGTGGTGCCAGAAGAGCCACACCATGGTGAGCGCGGAGAGCGCGAGAATGGCCAGAAAAGCAACGATGTTCGCACGAGCGTGAGACGTGTGCGTCATGCCAGACTACCCCCTGAGGGATCCGTTCCCTGCCCCATCTAGCTTTATACCCGTTCAAGAGAGAGACGCCTATACGCAAATACCTTAATTTCACGCCTGGCGGGAGCGGCGCTCGCCCTCAACCGAGCATGCTCTCGCGGCGCCAATGGCGCGCGGTCGCGACGAATAGCACAGCGGCCAGCGCAAGCGCCGAGCCGGCGGAGACCGCCACATCGAGCGGCGCGATCGGTTGGTCCTTGAGAATGCTGGTCATGAGCAGGTGCTGGCTCAACGAGGGTATGAGCATCAGCGAGCTTCGAGTCTTCAACGAGTAGATGCTCGCAAACGCGATCGGCAGCGTGGGCACCAGGAGCACGCTGGTGAGATAGGTCTGCGCCTCGCGGTAGCTGCGCGCGAAAGAGGCCACGAGCATCATCGCGACCGCTCCCAAAGGCACGAACGGCAAGCAGATGGCGAAGAACTCGAGCGCCGTGCGCACGCCGACATCCGGACTCATGCCGAGCCGCTCCAGCGGCACGAGCCTCAGCACGCACACGAATGCGCCGAGAGCGATGGCGAGCGAGGCGCACATGTAGGCCGAGGTGGCCAGCATCTTGCCGCCGATCAGGGCGCCGCGCGCGACCGGCAGGCTCAGCAAGGCCTCGAGCGAGCCGCGCTCGCGCTCACCCGCGGTGGTGTCGATCGCGAGGTACAGGCCGCCCATCAGGACCGCGAACAGCACGAAGTAGGTCATGAACCCGAGCACGGCCACCGAGCGTCCCGCCGGCGTGGCGGCGTCGATGTCCTGCACCGCCACCGGCACGCCGAGCAAGGGATCGACCCCGCGAGCCCTGAGGCGCGCTTCCGCGATGCCGCTCGCGTAGCCGGCGAGCAACGCGCGCAATCGCTCGGCGCTCTTGCGGGCCTCGGAGTCGGAGCTGTCGGCGATGAGCAGGAGCGGCGCCGGCGCGGCTCGCGAGAAGCGCGGCGCGTAGTCATCGGGGACGATCAGCACCACCGCGGCCTCTGCGCGCCGCACGGCCGCGAGCGCGCTCTGCGCCGACTCATGCACTTCCCGGCAAAGCGCCCCTTGCGATCGGAGAAAGCTCAACAGGTGCGGGGCGTGCTCGCCTCCGGAGATCTCGATCGCGAGCGGCGCGTCCGATTCCGCCACGGACTGATCGAGCATGCGCGAGACCATGACGCCGAACAGCAGCGGGCCGAGCAGCGGACCCAGGAGGAGCGCGGAGAACAGCGTGCGGCGATCGCGCGAATTCTCCAGGAACTCCTTGCGGAAGACGCGCAACAGGGCACCCATCAGGGTCTCGACTCCATGCTGACGGCGAGCCTAGTTGAGACCTTCGGGCTCGCCGAGTACCTTGAGGAAGGCCTCCTCGAGCGAGCGCGCCCCGCTGGTCTCGCGGATGGACTCGGGACTCCCGTCGGCGAGCACCGAGCCGCGCCCGATGATCACCACCCGATCGCAGAGCGCCGCCACCTCCTGCATCACGTGCGAGGAAAAGAGCACGCAGCGTCCCTGAGCCTTGAGGTCTCTGAGGATGTCGCGCAGGTTGCGGATCGCCATCACGTCGAGGCCGTTGGTGGGCTCATCGAGCACCAGGTTCTGCGGATCGTGGATCAGGGCGCGAGCCAGGGCTACCTTGATGCGCTGGCCCTGGGAGCATCCCTTGACGCGGCGCCCGATGAAGCTTTGCATGCCGAGGGCGGCCGCGAGCTCCTCGATGCGCAGCGCAAGCCGGCCGCGGTCGATGCGATGCAGCGCTGCAAAGTACTCGATGTTCTCGCGCGCGCTGAGGTTGCCGTACAGGCCCGCTGCGTGCGGCAGCACGCCGAGCCTGCTGCGCGCGCTGGAGGTCTCGCCGCGAATGTCGAGACCGTCGATGCGCGCGCTGCCGCCGTCCGGCGTCAACACGCCGTACAGCATCCTTAGCGTGGTCGATTTGCCGGCGCCGTTCGGGCCCAGCAGGCCGGTGATCTCGCCGTCGAGCGCGCGGAACGACACCTCGCGCACCGCCTCGATGGCGCCGAAGCGCTTGCGGAGCGCCGCCGCCTCGATCATGGCGCAGGCCCGCTCAAGCGCACGAAGAACGGCGCCGGTCGATGCCGCTCGAGGCAGGAGGCGTCGAGGCGCGCGGGGTCGGGCGCCTCCAGGAACCGCGCCATCAAGACGGGTACGCAACCGGTCGCCGCTTGCCCGTGGCCTTCGCCGTCGAGGACGAGATGTCGATGCCGCCCAAGACCGCGCGCCAGCCGCTCGGCATCGGCGGGCGGCGTCACCGGGTCGGCCTCGCCCGACAGCAACAGGCTCGGCACATCGCTCACGAGCGCGCTGTGCAGGTCGGCGTCGACGGGACCTTTGGGCCACAGCTTGCAGATCTCCTCGAGCGCGTCCAGTTGCTCGGTACCGAGGTAGGTAGCGGCCATGCGCTGGCGCGCCGCCGCATCGAGCGCGAAATAGGGCACATCCTCGCTGCACACGACGCTCATCTGCATGCCGGTCGCGAGCTGATCGCGGACCGCCTGGGCGGTCATCACGACCTGCGCGGCGAGCGGCGCGAGGCGGCCGGCGTGCGCCTCGTGTATCAGCGTCGGCAGGAGCGCGGCCTGCGCCGCGCTGTAAGAGAGAAATCGCAACCCGGCCGCGAGGGTCGAGCGGCTGAATTCGAGCTCGAGGGGCTCGCCGCTCGCAGGATCGGCCAAGCTGAGCGCGGCGCGCTGGGGACCGTACTGCGCGCGCAGCGCGGCGAGCTCCCCGGAGAGGTCCGGGTAGGCCGCGGCGCAATCGGCCGCCTCGAGGCAGCGCGTCACGATGAGGCCGAGGGCGCGCTCGCCGTCGGCCGGAGTCTCCGGCCCGATCGCCTGCTGCGGGTAGGTTACCCCGTCCAGGATCACGGCGTGAGTCCACTGCGCAAATCGCCGCATGTAGAGCTCGGCCATGCGCGTGCCGTAGGAGGAGCCATACAGGTCGATCGCGCCATAGCCGAGCGCCAGACGTGCCCGCTCGAGATCGAGCAGTGCGACGCTCGAGGTGTAGAAGCGCACCCGCTCGCCGTACTTGCTCAGGCACTCGACCGTGGCCTGCCGAATGGCCGTCAGATCCTCGCCGCTCTGCCGCCAGTCATCGGGGTAGCTGCAGCGCAGCGGTGCCGAGCCGCCGGTGCCACGCTGATCCAAGAGCACGATGTCGTGCTCGCGATGGATGCGCGCAAAGGCGCCGGCGAGGCCGACATAAAGATCCGTGGCGGCCTGGCCCGGTCCGCCGGCGAGCACGAACAGGGGTGCGGCGGATGCGCGACGGTCGAGCGCCGGCACCACCGCCAGCCGCAAGTCGATGCTCGCGCCGCCGGGACTCGCGGGGTCCTCCGGGACGCGCAGGACGCCGCAGCGCGCGGGGAGCGAGGTGAGCTCGAGAGGATGCTCCAGCCGGCACTCGTGCAAGGGAAGCGTGCCAGCCGCCTCGAGCCGGCCGCACGCGCCGGCGGCGAACGCCGCCGCAATGACCGCTCCTGCCATGCGCCGCAAGACGAGATCTCCCACCCGGCAACCAGCGGCTAGTGTAGCGAGTCGCTATCCGCCGCCACCCGCGACTTGATAGATTTGCGGCCTGGTTCGTCTTCCGAGAGCGCCCGCATGTCCGTGATCCGCGAGCAAGATGTCGTGACGAGCGTCGCCGACGCTCTGCAGTACATCTCTTATTACCACGCGCCCGACTTCATCCGCGCCATGGGCCGCGCCTACGCCGCCGAGCAAAGCCCCGCGGCACGCGATGCCATCGCGCAGATCCTCACCAATTCGCGTCTGTGCGCCGAGGGCCATCGTCCCATCTGCCAGGATACGGGAATCGTGGTGGTGTTCGTGAAGGTGGGCATGGGCGTGCGCTTCGACGCCGAGCACGACCTCGAATCGATGATCAACGAGGGCGTGCGCCGCGCCTATCTCGACCCCGACAACAAGCTGCGCGCCTCCATCGTGTCCGATCCCGCCGGCAAGCGCACGGGCACGCGCGACAACACGCCGGCGGTGATTCACACCGAGCTCGTGCCGGGCGAGACGGTCGAGATCACCGTGGCCGCGAAGGGCGGCGGCTCCGAGAACAAGTCCCTGCTCGCCATGCTGAATCCGTCCGATTCGGTCGCCGACTGGGTGGTGAGCGTGGTTCCCGACATGGGCGCCGGCTGGTGCCCGCCGGGAATGCTCGGTGTCGGCATCGGGGGAAGCGCCGAGAAAGCGATGCTGCTCGCCAAGAAAGCGCTCATGGAGCCGATCGACATCACGGAGCTCGCCGCGCGCGGACCCGCGACCAAGCTCGAGGAGCTGAGGCTCGAGATCTTTCGACGCGTCAACGAGCTCGGCATCGGCGCGCAGGGACTCGGCGGGCTCAGCACCGTGCTCGACGTGAAGGTGCTCGATTACCCGACCCATGCCGCATCGTTGCCGGTGGCGGTGATTCCGAACTGTGCCGCCACGCGCCATCTGCACTTCACGCTCGACGGCTCCGGGCCCGCGGTCCTCGCGCCACCCGACCTGTCGCTCTGGCCCAAGGTCACGTGGCGCGCGGATTCGAGTGCCCGCCGGGTGGCGCTCGACACGCTGACGCGGGAGCAGATCGCCACCTGGAAAGCGGGCGAGCGCCTGCTCCTGTCGGGCAAGCTCCTCACCGGGCGCGACGCCGCGCACAAGCGTATCTGCGCGTTGCTCGAGTCGGGCAAGCCGCTCCCCGAGGGGCTCGACTTCCGCAACCGGGTGATCTACTACGTGGGCCCGGTCGATCCGGTGGGCACGGAGGTGGTGGGGCCGGCCGGGCCCACCACCGCGAACCGCATGGACCGGTTCACGGACACCATGCTGGGCAAGGCGGGCCTTCTCGCGATGGTCGGCAAGGCCGAGCGCGGTCCGGAGGCGATCGAATCGATTCGCACGCACCGCTCGGCCTATCTGATCGCCGTCGGCGGGGCGGCGTTTCTGGTCTCCCAGGCTATCCGCTCGAGCCGCGTGGTCGGCTTCGCCGAGCTCGGCATGGAGGCGGTCTACGAGTTCGAGGTGCGCGACATGCCGGTCACGGTGGCCGTCAGCGCTCAGGGAGAATCGGTCCACGATACCGGTCCCAAGGCCTGGCGCGGGAAATTCGCCGGCATCCCGGTCGCGGTGGACTGAAGCTAGTACTTGACGCTGCAACCGTAGGGGCGGGTCACGGGATGAGCAACCGGCTTGCCGTCCACCACCGCCAGCATCGCCTCCTTGAGGTAAGGCTCCGCCGTGCGAATGTCCGCCACGTCGGCGGTGGCGATGCTGTCGATGCCGCCCATGTACTCGAGCTCGCCGTTCGGGCCGATCACGAACAGGTGCGGCGTGGTTTTGGCATGGTAGAGGCGCCCCAAGCTGCCGGACGGATCGAGCAGCACCGCCGTCGGGAGCGCGTGGCGCGAGGCGCTGAGCGCATCGGCGCCCGCCCCATCGACGTAGCCCTGCTTGCCGGGAGCCGAGGAGATCACCGAAAGCCATACGACTCCGCGCTCGCGTGCGAGCGCCTGCAAGCTCTGCATGTTGCCGCTCGAGTAGTGCTTGCGGGTGTAGGGACAGTCGGCATTGGTCCATTCCAGGACCACGGTCTTGCCGCGAAAGTCCTCGAGCCTGCGCGCATGCCCTTGGCTGTCGGTGGCGGTGAAGAGCGGTGCGGGCCGACCCACCTCGAGCTCATCCGCGCGCGCCCCGCTGCAGACGGCCATGAGCGCCACGCCGGCGGCGAGCATCACGCTCGCCGCGCGCCCGGGGCATGCACGCTTCGATCCGCAGATCATGCGTCCTTAGGTCAGCGCCCCGGCCCTTGGTTCCCAAGAGGCGGCGCGGCAGCCGGGCCCGTTGCTTGGCGACGAGAAAGCGCGGCGGCGACCGCAAGCTTCCTGGCGCATTGGCGGCCGCGGGTTTAAAGTACGCGCCCCACGGGAAAAGTCTTGGGATTCATGGCGATGCGCTTCGAGGAGAGTTTCGATGTGATCGTGGTCGGCGGCGGCCATGCCGGCACCGAGGCCGCGCTCGCGGCGGCCCGCATGGGGTGCCAGACGCTGCTGCTCACACACAGCATCGAGACGCTCGGCGCCATGAGCTGCAATCCCGCGATCGGCGGCATCGGCAAGGGGCACCTCGTCAAGGAGATCGATGCTCTCGGTGGCGCCATGGCCAGAGCCGCCGACGAGGCCGGGATCCAGCTGCGCACGCTCAATGCGAGCAAAGGACCGGCGGTGCGCGCGACCCGCGCGCAGGCGGATCGGCAGCTGTACAAGCGCGCCATCCGCCGCATGCTGGAGAGGCAACCGCTCCTCAGGATCTTCCAGCAGGAGGCCGCCGATCTCGCCCTCGAGGGCGAGCGGGTGATCGGCTGCCGCACCGTGAGCGGTATCGAGTTCCGCGCGCGCGCGCTGGTGTTGACGGTGGGCACCTTCCTCGGCGGCAAGATCCACGTCGGCCTCGAGAGCCATGCGGGCGGCCGCGCCGGCGAGCCCCCGTCGCTGCGCCTCGCGGCCCGCCTGCGCGAGCTGCCGCTCCGCGTCGGCCGGTTGAAGACCGGCACCCCGCCGCGCATCGATGGCCGCAGCATCGATTATCGGGACTTGCGCGAGCAGCTGAGCGATGAGCCGCGCCCGGTGTTCTCCTACCTCTCGATGCGCGCCGCGCACCCGCCGCAGATCCCCTGCCACATCACGGCCACCAACGAGCGTACGCATGCCCTCATCCGCGCCGCCGCCGCACGCTCGCCGATGTTCACCGGCCTGATCGAGGGCACGGGGCCGCGCTATTGCCCGTCGGTCGAGGACAAGGTGGTGCGTTTCGCCGACCGTGCCTCGCACCAGATCTTCATCGAGCCCGAAGGCGCATCGACTCACGAGGTGTACCCGAACGGGATCTCGACCAGCCTGCCCTTCGACGTGCAGCTCGCCTTCGTGCGCACCATCAAGGGATTCGAGCGCGCTCACATCACCCGACCCGGCTATGCTATCGAGTACGATTTCTTCGATCCGCGCGGTCTCGATTCGAGCCTCGAGAGCAAGTTCCTGGGCGGCCTCTATCTGGCCGGACAGATCAACGGCACCACCGGCTACGAGGAGGCCGCGGCGCAGGGCCTCTTGGCGGGCACGAATGCCGCGCTCGCCGCGCAGGATCGCGAGCCGTGGTCGCCGAAGCGCAGCGAGGCTTACCTGGGCGTCCTGATCGACGACCTCATCACGCGCGGCGCGCCCGAGCCCTACCGCATGTTCACGAGCCGCGCCGAATACCGATTGTCGCTGCGCGAGGACAATGCGGATCTACGCCTCACCCCGCGCGGCCGCGAGCTGGGTCTCGTCGACGAGGAGCGCTGGGACTTCTTCATGCGCAAGCGCGACGCGCTCGCGAGCGAGACCCGGCGGCTGTCCGAGCACATTGTGCGGCCGGAAGATCTGGACTGCGCGCCGATCCCCAAGCTCGACCAGCCCTTGCGGCGCGAGGTCCCCGCATTCGAGCTGCTGAAACGCCCCGAGCTCACGTACGAGGACCTGGAAAGCGTCCTGCCGCGCGCGTGCGCCGACTGGCACGCGGACGAGCGGCTGCGCGAGCAAGTGAAGCTCGAGCTCGAGGTTCACGCGAAGTACGCCGGCTACCTCAAGCGGCAGAATCAGG